>OGWV01000116.1_pt1 | contig 40984 bp, 29 predicted proteins | sample 1576081 | NCBI WGS metagenome assembly OGWV01 (sample SAMEA3541541, study PRJEB24748) | human gut metagenome | biome: human gut; feature: human-associated habitat; material: faeces | place: China | collected 2012 | reverse complement strand
TTGATGTCGTCGATTTTCTGGCCTTCGTACTCTTCGACAACAATCTTGTTCGCAAGCCCGGTTGAACGCACTGCTGCGATGCGTTCTTCAAGCGATTGTTGAACGTTAATCTTGCCGCGTTGTTTGTCAAAGTCATCCGACGTAACGCCAACGATTAGATAGTCGCCTAAGGCCTTGGCGCGCTCCAACAGGCGGACATGCCCGCGATGGAGATGGTCGTAGGTGCCGTAGGTTATGACCTTAGTCATGTTTAGGCCTTATCCAGCTCAATCAGCGCTTCCATGAATCGCTCCATCGAAAGCTTAGGACCAGTGGTAACCCTCAGGCAGCTGCCGAAAGTGCCAATACCGTCATACTCTTTAATGAGGATGCCCTTCTCGGCCTTCATGCGGCGAACGATTTCAGAAGCGTCGCTAAACGGCTTAATGAACATGAAATTGCCTTCGCTGCTTCGATATTCATAGCCATTACGGTCAAGTTGCTCAACGAGCCACTGTTTGCCGGCAAGCTGATTCTCGATCATGGAATCGAGCATGCCTTCGGTTTCCATGATTTTCTTTGCAAAGAGCATGGCAAACATATTTACATTGTGGGGAGTATTCAGCTTCTGTACGAGAGCAACTCCCTCAGGCCATCCTGCTACATAGCCTAAACGAGCTCCAGCAAGCGAGAATAGCTTGGAAAAGGTGCGGGTTACAAATACGTGATCATGAGTGAGGGCGTATCCGATGGAAGTCTCGGGGCAGAAATAATGGTATGCCTCATCAACGAGGACGGTAATCTGACGGCGTTCCGCTTCCTCGAAAAAGCGCGTCATCTCGGTCTCGCTCCAGGCATTGCCCATGGGGTTATTCGGATTAACAAGAATTAACAGCTGCGTGTCATCGCTGATTTTGGAGATCACATCATCCACCGTGATAGTTAGGTCATCCCTATAAGGGACCGGCACAAAATTGCGCCCATACATCTTCGAGTAGACCTCGAACATCGCGTAAGATGGTGATACACAAACGATCTCGCCGCTGGGCGCAGTGAAGGCCTCAATGATGTTACGAATGCCCTCGGAAGACCCGTTAACAAGCGAAAGGTGCTCGATGTCCGTACCAAGTCTTTCAGCGAGGAATTCGGTAAACTCAAGTGTCTCCGGGTACTGGGCTACCATTTCGGGTGTCACACCCGAAAGAACTCCGTCGATGAACTCTTGAGATAGCCCCTCGGGGTTCTCGTTCAGGTCAAGTCTGAGGTAACCCTCGCGCTTGTTCTGGTCAAAAATGCGGTGGAGGTTAACTAGCCTCTCGTTGATGTAATACATGAATAAATACCTTTCGCCTTCGATTAAAAATTGTTAAGGACAGTAACGAATGAGCTGCCTGTCGATATTTCCACTTAGGGTTAGTTGTATGAGTGGGCTTTGCACTACAAGCGTCTAAATGAAAAGCAGTTACCGTCCATGCCCGCAAACCAAACGAACAAGCTTCCAGGGAAGCATTCGCCTAATTCTTGCCATCAAGCTAATCTTTGGAGCCAGCAGCCTTTCGAATGCCAGCTTGTGGTCACCAGTAGAAATCGCTCTTTCGACCTCATCGGCCAGCCTCTCATCATCAGCAGAACGAGAGGCTGGCTTGACGAGATTTGAGTTATTGGCAGCAATGCTTTCAACGGTTGATTTAATCCACTTACATTCATCGGCACAGCACTCATTAAAGAAGCGCTCGCCATTACTAGTGTTTATCAGGACCGCGGAAACGCCTCTTCCGTCAGAAAAACCGGGATGAACGGAGTCGATGCCCCAATAATCTCCTATCGTGATGTCTCCAACGCGTTCAAGTCTTGCAAAGGGACATTTGTAACAACACCTCCGATAGATGACCCCTTTCGTAAAGGCTGCGAAATATGGGTCATCACGGGCGGGCCCCAGCACCTCGTGTTTTCTACCTCGACGATAGAAGTAGTAATAATAATTTAGTCCCCACCCCATCTTTTTGCTTCTAAAAGAATAGCCATGGATGCCGTCATCGGTTTTGCTCTTCGTGGCAAGCCATTCAAGATATGCAGCAAAAATCTCCTGCTTAGGTGTTCCGTGACAGATGAGATCGACGCAAAGCAAGTTATTTGCAATGACTTGCTTTGGAACTGTTTTTTCAAGATATTTTCGAAGTCCCGCTATCTGGCATGGCGTACCGGAATATAGCACTACGGTATTCTTGCAAAGAAGGTGGGCACACTCTTCATATGTATCTGCAACGTTGCTCTTAACGTATTTAGATCCTTGCAGTTTATACAAGTCATCGATCCGCTTTATGCAAATATGACGGACAGTGCCGTTGTCGATAAGGGAAGCTCCAAAAACGGCACCACCAACACGAAGAACAGAGCGAGCAAACAAAGCAAAAGCGCCACCAGAAGCGGAAAGCTCAAGGCTTTTCGAATCAGAGTCCTGAAGTGCCACAGCACAACGTGCTTTTGCGAACAGCGCGTCGAAAGAGTTCGATGGAAGTTCGTCTTGCAACCTAACGCCTCCTAACCAATAACATTCCAAAAGCCTTACGTCGCTCTTCCCTATCGAGTAGAAGGAGGGATAGCTCCGTATAACCGATTGCTGCAGAAATAAGACAAGAAATCAGAAAGCACGCCCAGGAAGAAAACGGCAACGCTTTCGAAAGAATTGCAAATGTTGCGAGAACAACGAAAAGCCCTACAGCTTCTTTACCAAGTGGTTTATAGAAACTCGATCCACGCAGACCCAACACATGAGCAGCATAAACGGGCTGTACAAAACAATGTCTAAACGTCATGACAACGGAACTGACGGAAGCGATTACAAAGAGGCCTTCAAGCTCTGTAAATAGCAGAAGGGACAATTCAATTGCGAAGACGAGTAAGCTGAAGCCTAAAGTAATAAGAACCGACCCCTTTATCTTATTAGTAAGGGTATTGGCATAGTAAAGAGGCTCAACGAGCGCGCTCGCGAGTAACGAGACAACAGTCAGAACAGATAGTCTTTGAATCAGAAGGAGCTCTGACACGTCTCGTCCAGGAAGCCATAGTTCATAAAAATGAAGACCATATGCAACAAAGCCCGCGAGCGGCACAATCATGACCGCGGCTGTGAATCTCATTGCAAAGCCAAACTGTTTAACAAGCTCGTCAGTTTTCTTTTTGGCATAAAGCTCGGCACATTTGGGATAGAAAAGGCTGGAAAGACTATTTGAAACGGATAACAAGGCATTGGGGATCGTCTTAGCAACTGATAAAATCCCCATCTGGTAGGCACCGACAAAGAGATTCGAAATCCACAAATCAAGACCGGTAAGCAAAAGCTTGTTTATTGACTCGATGCTGACCCATAAGCCGCTTTTGAGAATTTCAAGCACTCTTTGAATTGAAAAGCAGGTCGCTTTCACCCGGTATTCTGGAGCAATACGTCTCGTAGTCCAAATCTGCAATGCAAGGAATGCAACCGATGCGACAACTGCAGCGGCGCTGTAATACCACATATGTGGAGCTACAGTCAAAAAAAGAATACACAGCAACATTGCCCTTATGACGGAGGACACAAGCTGGGCAATGGAGTTGAGGTATAGCTGGTTCTTGATAAATGCGGCAATTCCAAAAACAACAACGACAAGACTAAGCGCACAATTGAAAAACGCCAACAAAATCATAAGCTGGAGATCTTCAACTAGCCCAGGCGAAACCGACACGACCGATTCGATATTTGCTGCAAGCAGAACGGATCCAGCCAACACGGCGACGGCCATTACGCAGTTTGCGAAAAACACGGAGGAATAATAGGACTCCGCACTCTCTTGGTCCCCGCTATGGTGCGCAATCGTGATATAACGACCTGCTAGCGAATTTAAGGCAGTAGTAATTACAGCCACATAGCTTACAAAGTTGTTAACAAGACCAACAAAGCCATAGGCTTCTGCCCCCATTTTATCTAGGACAATTGGGGTCAAAAATAAGCTGATGACCATCTGGGCAACAATGACAGACACTTGCGAGATAAGGTTTATCGCAAAAGCGGTCTTGCCCTGTAATATTGGAAGCGGTTTGATCTGCTTATTCATCACTCGGCAACGCCTCCATTTGAGAGATATGATCTCAGGTAGTTGAGCGAGCGTAGCGACTCAGAGCTTCGAATCTTGTCTGAAGATTCGAAATCTGGTTTGATTTCGAGAACCTTGCCCAATTTATCAATTGAGCTAAGTCGCCGATCAGAAAGGTTGAGTCCGTCCAGAAGCGACGTTAGTTTCTGGACATTGCCTCCTTGGCCGTTTCGGTCTCCACGGGGAATCGTCACAAAAGGCGTATGGGTAACGATAGAAAATATGCTTCCATGAAAGGTATCGGTTAACACATAATCAGCTGCTCGAAAATATGGTAAAACCTGGTCAGGGCGGCATCGAATATGGCGATCGCGCACGGGCTGGTCCTCACCTAATGCGATGAGTTCAAGTCCGTGGGAATGAGCAAATTCGAGAGCCTCTCTGCATTCATCCTCGGTAAATCGGAAGCTGTAGCCGTAAAGAATCATGAATCCACTCTCGTTGCAGGGAGACCAGTCTTCGTTCTCCACTCCACCGACGAGTACAGGATCAAGATGCATGATTGGGGCTTTTCCCGTAAGCCTACTTACAGTGTCAACGGAATTCGTGTCACGAACTGAAACCCCCTCGAAACAATTAAGGCAATCCCCTATTTCCCTAGCCACCCCATAGTGGTCAAGTTTTTCATACGTCGTATTGCCGAACGAAGCGGCATAGCTTATTACTTTACCTGCATTGGCGCGCCTCCCAAACAATTCAAGGGAGTAACCAATATTGGAACCAAGCTGGAGGCAATTAAACACTTCATCGCTGCCTATGACCAGGACGTCGCATTTCGTGTTGTAGTGTCGTCTATCTGTGATTCCTAGCATATCATCGCAACTAAACATTACGGAACGCGATGAGACAGCATCCCCCTTGAGTGCCTTTTTTATTGAATGACCCAATGATGAGGATTTAAACCACTGTCCAACTTGTCTCATCTCGCATCGAAGGGTTTCCTTTATGTCCCCTTTATGCAAGATATCGGGCTCAATGTGATAGTCGACGAAAACCACCTGATGACCCAAGGATTCAATCATTCTTTTTAGTGAATAGGCTTGCAAGAAAGACCCGTAATTGGGAACTCGGTGCATTGTCATAATTCCAACGAGCATATTATTTCTCCGTAGCATCAAAACCGTGCAAAGCTCCGCAAACCAAAGCAATGCCAAAAGCGAATTGGAAGGAAAGGTTAATCTCCACAGATGAACCGAGAACCATGCAAAGCAAAAAGGCGTAAATGCCGAAAAGGCTTTTGTTCTGAACCGGTTTTCCAAGAAGAGATGTAAACAAACCTGCGAAATAGACCGTAGTGCCCAAGATTCCACACTGGGTTATAAGGTGAAACAATCCGTTTTGCGCGTTACCGTAGCCAAAAGTGATTCGGTAAATATCGGTAAGGTATCCCCACCCGAAAACAGGCTTCATTGCAACCAGATCAAAAGTGACGGCGTATAGCTGCTCACGTCCAGTCATATTTGGATTCTTATGCAAAACATTGACTACAAAATTCTGAAACTCAGGCATTTGGAATAGATTTGCTTGTCCCCAAATGAGAATATTCAAAACAGCAACAGAGGCTGCAAGAAACAAAGGGTTCGCGATAACAAATCGAGTTTTAGCGGGAACAAACGTCAAAGCAAACATAGCGACCATCATCATGGCACCTGTGCTTGAGCCAGAAAAATACAACATAAAGGCGCCTATGATCACGATCATGCGATTTAAAGTAATCTTATCTCTGTAGCAAACGAGCATAAGACCAGAAAGAAGACAATGCGCGTAGGATACTATGAACTTATTTCCGATTAGGTACACCGTACTGGAATCAGAGCGATTGTAGGGCAAGACAACCATCATTAAATCGTTGAGTAAGATCGCAACAATAAAGATGACGAGCACGCGTTTCAGAACAATCTCGGTGGAAAGGCGACAGCACGCATCAACATAGACGAGAATGACGGCAACGATTCCCATTCCAAACATGAATCCGGAAAAGGACCAAGTCGGACTATGGGTATTAATCCAGGTCGAGTACGCCATAAGCGCAGAGAATGCGCTAAGAAGTATCATGACAATTGGAATGCTCTTACAACAAAGAATGTTCTTTAAGACAAGATACGCAATTAAGCCATAGCGAACCAACGAGTACGCTCCGCCGCCACTGCCATCCGTAGGAGCGAAAAAGAGTAAGGTCGCTAACACGATGTCTATGTCCTTGATGGTGACATCAGCAAGAGTTTTTCGCTTAATGGAAACGGTTGCAGCATCATTACACATAGCGCTTAACCCCGTTTCTAACCTGACGGGCTAGCCAGAATAGGCGGTAAAGATGCATACGCGTGGCAAAGACGCGCGCAATTTCAACTTTTTTGTGCCCACCAAGCGTAACGTAGCTTTGGAAACAATGACGGAATAGGCCCCAATAGGCGCTGTAATCCTCGCCCCATTCTTTTCTCGCTCCCGGGGAGCAAATCATGCACTCAATCATTCCTGCCATTTGTGCGCAGCAATACGAGTTGATGTCCATAGAAAAATCAGGCTTGTTTTTCTCTACCCAAGCTGTCATCTCCCGACAGTTATACATAACATCAAATTGTTTATGGCTGTAGGTTGACTTGCTAATGCTTCCGGTGCGAAACACGTAGTGGTAGAGACACTTCCCTACATGAACGACATCGCTACAGCGGTCGAGCAGTTGCAAAATAATGGCTGCATCCTCGCTTATGCGTCCATAGGGATAGCGGATTTCATCAAACAGCTCACGACGATAAAGCTTATCACACGCAGACACATCAATGATGTTGCCGAGTAAAGCCTCCTTCATAGCGTCTGCGGAAGTAAGCCTCATCACTACGGGTGTAGAAAATTCATTTCTAACAGTGTCTCCCATATGAACATACCTACCACAAGTGACCATAGACACTTCACCATCGACCATTCCGGCCAAAAGTGTTTCGTACATATCGGGCTCGATAAAATCGTCGCTATCAACAAAACCAAGGTATTCACCCTCAGCGATATCGATTCCGGCATTTCTGGCAGAGGACAATCCGCCATTCTGCTTATGTATAACGCAGATGCGGGAATCTCTGTCTGCCCAGGCATCACAAAGCTCACCACTCAAGTCTGTTGATCCATCATCAACAAGAATTATTTGAAGATCGCTGAACGTTTGTCCCACAAGGCTCTCAACGCACCTATTTAGCTCCGCTTCGACGTTATAGACGGGAACAACAACTGTTACAACGGGGCCATTATTGTTTTTATTCATAGTTACTCAACTTCGGCATTGTCGCAGTAGGCAAGAAACTGCTCAAAGCTATTAAATTGTCTCGGGGTTGCCAAAATCGCTTCGCTTTTATCGTAAGTCCCCATGAGGCTCATTTGAAAAACATAGCTGTCGTTAAGTCGATCAGGAGTGGCCCACAAAAAGAAATACTCCCTCATTTCGTCTGCACGAGGATCGCGCCCGAAACGGCGACGAAAACGGACTACGTAGTCTTTCGCCTCTTCCAGCTGAGCTGACGCGCGCTTCTCACGGTAGCACTCTAATGAGCAAACCTTCTTTGCTGGAACGCCTGCATAAACAGAGTCGTGTTCAAGCCTTCCACTTACGACGGAGTGTGCACCGACGATCACGTTGTCCTCGATTGTCGTACCGCACAAGATTGTGGCACCCCAACCAATGAAAATGTTGTTACCTATGGTCACATGTTTTTGGTTGCCTAAAACCTCCCCAGTTTTTCCTTTAATTACTCCCCAAGAATAATTATGCGTCAGGATTGTAGATGGGCCCGTAATCTTTACATGGTCACCGATAGTGATCAGATGTGGATTTTGAATATCAACCGTCATTTCTTTGGGGCAGTAAAAAGTCACATCGTCCCCAATGGCAACACCCAATTTTCTCAAGCGGCTAATCAGTAAATCGTTATTGAGGAAAATAGAATTGTATAAATACTTAAGTCCATTAATTAAAGCCATGTTCACGCCTCCAATCTAGAAAACACCATATGAAGCGGCCAAATATAGAACACTCACGGTCCGCCGCCTCAGCAGTTCCACAAAAGCTCTTTGTGTTATGCCGAGTCTCTCGCATGGGTAGCCGCTAATTACCTTCAACATGCAATCATCGCTCGCCATTCTTCGAATGGCATCGCAGGCATCTCGTCGGCTTTTGTCACTAACGCGAGGAACTTCCTGCGAGACGCACGTCTTCATATTGATAAATAGGGGCTTTTCTAATCTCAAAACGCATTCTGTTTCCGAGGGCGAGCCCGTCACGAGTCGAAGAGCGTAGTTGTTGAAGAAAAGACTGGCGTCAAAGCGATCCGGCCTGTACGAGGTGGTGAGAGACGAGGGGCTGGTGCGATACGAATACCCCACACAGCCATCCTTTCTGAAAGTCAAGGACGAGCACCCTTTATTTGCAGTCATCGATGAAGGCGATGAAATCCTCGTATTGCTTAGCGCCCTTCATCCACTTCAAACTCTCCTCACACGTCCCCATCAGCCTCGTCTGCGACTCATGCACGCCGCAGAGATTCTCGGGGTCTGCGAATAGCGGAAAGTACTCGCGAATCTCCTCGGGCTTGGGATCGCGGCCCCTCCTCGCACGGAAGAGCTGCACGTACTCCTTGGCCTCTTCGACCTGAGCTGAGGCTCGCTTTTCCCGGTAGTGTTCCAATGAACAGATTCGCCGAGCGGGCACCCCTCCCCAGACAGAATCACCTTCTATATGACCGCTCACCACGGCATGGGCACCGATAATCACATTGTCCTCGATGGTCGTGCCGCAAAGGATAGTAGCGCCCCACCCGACGAAAACGTTGTTGCCAATGGTGACTGGCTTCTCATTGCCCAGGATCTCACCCGTTTTGCCCTTGACTACGGACCAGCCGTAGTCATGAGTCAGGATAGTAATGGGCCCCGTGAGGTTAACGTGGTCGCCGATTGTCAGAAGGTGCGGGTCGGTGATGTCGACGTGCGTGTCGCCGGGGCAATGGAACGTGACGTCCTCACCAATAGTGACACCGCGTGAACGCAGGTACTTCAAGTACCCCTCGTTGTTCACGAGGAGCTTGTTGTAAACCTTCCTCACCACGTCTCTCAAAGCCATGTTCGCGTCTCCAATCTAGATGACCCCCTTAACCGCAGCCATGTAGAGAACGTTTGCGGCCTGGTGCCTCAGCAACTGCACGAAGACCTTCTGCTTAAAGCGGAGTCTCTCGCATGGGTAGTCATTAATCACTTTCATCAGGCGTTCGTCGCCCGCCATATTGTGAATGGCGCGGCAGGCGTCGCGGCGGCTCTTACCGCTTACGCGAGGCACTTCCTGCGAGATGCACATCTTCATATTGATAAATAAGGTCTTTTTTAATCTCAAAACGCATTCCGATTCCGAGGGCGAGTCCGCCACGAGTCGAAGAGCGTAGTCGTAGAAATAAAGACTGGCGTCGAAGCGATCTGGTCTATACGAAGTGGTAAGTGACGAAAGGTTCGTGCGGTACGAATACCCCACGTTGCTCGTCGTCACTACCTTGTTGCTAGTCCTGAGGTACTTGTATTTAAAGACGAAGTCTTCGCTGATTACCTCGCGCTCCGAGGGAAAGCGCAGGATATGTTCGTTTATGTTCCTTGTTGCGAAAATAGACGAACATACCGACATTGGAATCGAATCGGACATCTCGGGGGAGCTGCCGCATACGCGGGGTATAAACCTCTTTGCTAGCTCGTCGCCCTCCCACACGGCATCCTCGAGTTTGAACTCAAACTGGGGACTTCCTTTATCATCTCGCTTGGTGAAACCGCCCAGAACACAATCCGCCCCGGTGTCCTCAATGGCTCGGGCTAACGTCTCAACCATGTCGGATTCGAGCCAGTCATCCGAGTCCACGAACATTACGTGCGTTGACTCAGGGCTCAGGTTGTCAAGCCCCGTGTTACGCGCGAAACCCAACCCCGCGTTCTCCTTATGCACTGTCCGCACGCAATCGTTCTCAGAGGAGAGTCGATCACACAGCTCGCCCGACCCGTCGGTCGACCCGTCGTCGACGAGCAACACCTCGAAAACTGAATACGACTGTTCAAGAATTGAGCGGACGCACTGCTCGAGGTAGCGCCTAACGTTGTACACGGGCACGATAAGGGTTATGTTCAGCTTTTGATCCACGTTTAAGAAGGCTTCCTAGTCGTATCTCTATACCAATCGAGCGGGCGCACCGGCGTACAGCGCGCCCGACTCGGTAAGGTCGCACGTGACAACAGGGTTCTCCGAGACGAGAGGGCGGCACGCAATCGAGGAGCCGCGCTTAACGACTGCATTAGCGCAAAGGCAACAATGCTGACCAATCGAAACCGGCGCGTAGGTTAACTTTGAGCTAACCCCTCTGCAGTCGAATTCGTGGTCGTGGTCGTAAATCTGGACATTAGGACCAAAGAGCGTGTTTGCACCGATGAGGGCGGATTGGACTGCCGTCACGCGGCAGCCCTCGTTCATGTAAACGCCGCCTTCCAGCACTAAAGTTGCGCCTTTAGTGACCTGTACGAAGCACTCGGGGCTCAAATAAACGCCCGCACCGATGCTGAGGGATGCGCCCTCGTCCAATATCACCCGTGCGCCCTTGCCCAGGTACAATGGTTTGTCTGAGGCGATCTTGAGCCAATTTCCGGCCACAACGCACATCTTGGCAACCCGTAGGGCGGAAGCGCCCCATTTAAGCGCCTTAGCAATCTTGTTCATCGGTGCTTCCGCTACTTGTAGGGTCGAAGTCGCTGGAAACGCTGACGCGCCAGGCCTTCAACTCATGCGCAATACGCTTGTCGGCAGGCGGAAGTGACATATAGTCCCCGTACATTATCGAGAGATAGCGGTCCGCATCCTCAAAGCCAAAGAACTGTTCGTTTTCGAATTCGTATTCAACCAAGTTGTTAAACAGGCTCGCGGGGAAAACCTCCAGCGACTGGCTGACCGCCCAAGCCAGATTGGCAGCAGTGCCGATAGTTGAAAAGCAACCGTTATCCGTCATCGTTCTTAGCTTGCCGAGAGCCCACTGTTGCAGAGGGGTGTGCCTGGCAAACGCGCCGAAGACGGTTTTGAAGCAGCCAGCAACTCCTGGCTGTCCCGAGCTCCATCTTGATGCTTGGAACAGGTACTTATATCGAGCTGCTGCATCCCAGGCCTTGCTGGCTTCGGCTTCACTTTCGAAAGAAACAATCGGAAAGATATCGATCCACACATATTCGCGGATTCCCTCTGCAATGAATGCAGACTTTACCTCAATGCTGGTATCCACCAGTTTTTCAAAAGGAATTGCAGCTGAACCTTTAAGGTTCAGCTGACTGGCAAGCCCAACATGGGATTGCTCCGCTCCAGTACGGGAGGCGAAGCCAGCCAGAAACTTCCTGTAGTCCTCAACGGGCATGACGACATCGATATCATCATCCCAGGGAATGAACCCCTTGTGCCTAACCGCACCGAGAAGAGTGCCGGAACCCATTGAATATCGCAGATTGTTCTCTCGACAATAGCAGTCGAAAATGCGAAGGAGCCGCAGCTCGGCAGCTTTCACCTCTTGCATGGATAAATACTCGGTCGTCATATTACGCTCCTTTAGTCATATTCCTATAGCGATCAGAGAGCTGCTCGTAGAGCGACCTCGTGGTGTAACCCGCTTTATCAAGAAACGGAACATAGTCCGCCTCGGCAGTTAGTTCCCTTTTGCCGGCGCAGGTTTCCAGCAAATCAGCCCACTCCTTGTCGGAAAGCGAAAGTGCTGCGCGCTTGAGAAGGCCCGTCAGATCGGCCTCTTGGGTAACCGCGTCAGAGCTGAGGATGGGCAGTCCATTTGCCTGGGCCTCAATGAAGGCAATCGGTAGCCCCTCGTGGAAAGAGGGGGCAAGCAGCGCATCCATGGCGCTGTAGTACCTCCAGATATCGTCAACGGTACCGATGAAAACCGCCGATTCGCTCAGCCCCAATTTAGCCGCCTTCTCCTTCGCAAGGGGAAGTTCCTCGGCTTGGCCGAAGAGCAGAAGGCGGGAATCGGCCTCACTGGAGCGCAGCTGATTGAAGATATCGAGGGCGCGCAGGGTGTTTTTCGCAGGAATGCCTGCCCCGACAAACCCTATGACGGTGGCATTGCCCGGGATCCCAAGCCGATGTCTAACGGCAGCCCGGTCAGAGGACGAGAATCGGAATTTATCGGAATCGACCCCGTTGTGCACCAAGGCATAGCCAGCGCCCTGAAAGAGATATTCACCTGCGACCTCGCTGCATGCCCAGCGCTCACTCGCCGACGGGAGAAACCTCTCTATCATGGCCACGTTGACCATATTCTTCAAACGCGAGGTGCTGCCAAGCGCGCTGTTATGGCAGTGCACGATGCGCGAGGGAACTCCGGCTTTTTTGGCCTCAGAGGCGAAGACGAAGCCGAGTGCGTTGTTCGTGTGAATCTGAACGATGTCGAAACGGTGCTTCGACAGAAAAGCGCCAAGGCGCTTCGCCCCCAGAGTGCCAACCAGCAGCGGGCTGTAGCTATCAATTAAAGGACCGTAGAATCGCTCTCCGAACCTGTCCCCTTCGACGCGTCCAACCGAAAGTACGCTCTGCTCGATATCGGGAGCTGGGCAATCAAGCATCGTAGAGACGAAGGTCCTCACCCCGCCCCTGCCGGGTCCTAACTGTTGAATGATGTGCAGGACCCGAATCATCGCGACCTACCTTCCAGCACGTCACCGATCCGCTCGCTCGCATGACCATCACCGTAGGGGTTCGAGGCATGGCTCATGGCCGCGTACTCCCCCTCATCGGAGAGCAGACGACTGAACTCGCGGTAGATGACGTCTTCCTCGGTGCCGACGAGTTTCAGCGTGCCGGCGGCGACTCCCTCGGGGCGCTCGGTGGTGTCTCGCATGACGAGGACCGGCTTGCCCAGGCTAGGCGCCTCCTCCTGGATGCCGCCCGAGTCGGTGAGGATGAGGTGGCTGGCGGCCATGAAGTTGTGGAAGTCGAGAACCTCGAGCGGGTCGATGATGTGGAGCCTGTCGAAGCCGTCGAGCTCCTCATGGGCGGCCTTGCGGACGATCGGGTTCATGTGGATGGGGTAGATCGCCTTGGTGTCTGGGTGCTCCTCCATCACGCGGCGGATGGCGCGGAACATGCGGTGCATTGGCTCTCCCAGGTTCTCGCGGCGGTGCGCCGTGATGAGGATGAGGCGCGAGCTTTCCGCCCACTCGAGCTCGGGGTGGGAGTAGCCCTCGCGCACGGTGGTGCGCAGGGCGTCGATGCCGGTGTTGCCGGTGACCCAGATCCTGGACTCGGGCTTGCCCTCCCCGAGCAAATTCTCCTTGCTCGCCTCCGTCGGGGCAAAGTAGTACTCGCTCACGATGTCGACCGCCTGGCGGTTGAACTCCTCCGGCCAGGGGCTGTAGATATCGTGCGTGCGCAGGCCGGCCTCGACGTGGCCCACGGGAATCTGAAGGTAAAAGCACGCGAGCGCCGAGGCGAAGCTGGTCGTGGTGTCTCCGTGGACCAGGACGACATCGGGCCTCTCGTCCTCGAGGACGGCCCTGAGCTTGAGCAGCACGTCGCACGTCACGTCGAACAGCGTCTGGCCCGGCTTCATGATCGCAAGGTCGTGGTCAGGAGTCACGCCGAAGACACGCAGCACCTGATCGAGCATCTCTCGATGCTGGCCGGTCACGGTCACGACGGTCTCAAACTCATCCGTGCGTGTCTTCAGCTCATTGACGAGCGGGCACATCTTGATTGCCTCCGGGCGGGTGCCGAAGACGAGCATTACTTTCTTCTTAGTCATTGGCCTTGCTCCTCTTTGACTCCTTGCGGAGAAGCATGTAGAAACGGGTGTTGCCGACCACGTAGCGCTTCACCAGGCGCTTGGGCTCCTGCATCATGCGGAAGAGCCACTCCAGGTTCGCGCGCTGCATCCACATCGGGGCGCGCGGGATGTTGCCGGAGACCACGTCGAACGAACCCCCCACGCCCACGAAAGCGCCCTTGGCGCCCAGCTCGCGGAAACGCTCGATAAGGCGCTCCTTCTTGGGCGAGGTGATGCCCACGAAAACGATGTCGGGTTTAGTCTGCTCAACCTCGGATATCACGGCGTCGAACTCGTCGTTGCCGAAGTAGCCGTCACGGTAGCCCGCGAGGACCATATTGGGATACCTCTCGGACAGTACCTCGGCAGTCTCGGCGACCACCTCGGCCTTGGCGCCCAGCAGGTAGACCCTGTGCCCCTCGCGCTCGGCCAGCCCGCACAGCTCCCACATGAGGTCGATGCCGGCCACTCGTCCGGGCAGGTCCACGCCCAGCTTCTTGGCGGCCATGACCATGGACGCGCCATCGGCATTCACGATTTCGCATCGGCGCACGCATGCGTCCATCTCTGGATCGTCGCGCATCTGCAGCAGCTTGTCGGCATTCACGCCGATAAGGTGGGCGAAGCGCCCCTCCTTGATGAGCGCGTCGGTCGCCTCGACGGTCTGCTCCATCGTCCAGGGGTCAACGGGGGCGCCCAGGACTTCGACTCGCCCAGGAAGATCAACCCTTGAACTGGCGTCTTCGTATTTCCATCTAGTCTCTTTAGCAAGCGCCATTTCCGCTGACAACCTCAATCACAGTGAGTAGGATTATTTTCAAATCGAAGAAAACGCCCCGATTGGCGATATATTCCAGGTCGCGACGGACCATGCCGTCGAATCCCGTCGAGTTGCGCTCAGTGACCTGCCACCAGCCGGTGATCCCCGGCTTCACAGCCAAACGCTGCAGGTCGTACTCCGTATACTCTGCGACCTCATTCGGCAGCGGCGGGCGCGGGCCCACCACGGACATCTGCCCCATGAACACGTTGAGGAACTGCGGGAACTCATCGATGGAGTGCTTGCGGATGAACCTGCCGATCTTGGTGACGCGGGGGTCCTCCCTCATCTTGAACATGGCGCCGGCGATCTCGTTCTGCTCCCTGAGCTCGGCGAGGCGCTCGTCGGCGTCCCTGTACATGGATCGGAACTTCCACATGCGGAAGGTTGACAGGCTGCCGTCACGGTGGGTCTGGCCCACGCGGATCTGGCTGTAGAACGGGTTGCCCTCGCTCTCAAGGCGGATGGCCGCGGCGAGCACAAGGCTGGGTACGGCGATGACAGCCAGCACGCAGCCGCTGAAAACGATGTCGAACGCACGCTTCACGGCCCTATAGGCCAAGCGAGATCGGTCCCAGTCCATGATGGATTGCATGGCCTTGTAGCAACCGGTGCCCTCGCGCCGGTCCATGGCCTGAGCAATCAACGCCGCCCCCGCGGGCGCAACCGTTGCACACTTTGTTTTATCCGACACGTTCTCTTCCAAGACTTCGCCCCCGGATCGGGGATCCTCCCTGTTCTACGTAGCGATCGCCAGCAGCTAGGCGATCGCCTTTTTTAGGTTGCGCATGACGCGCTGCTCGTTTGAAAGCACCGCGAGGCCAACGCGGGTGGTTACGCGTCGGCCGCACAGATCGAGCTCTAAATAAGCAGTACTCTTGCGTCTGTTAATGGATTTGATAAGGCCCTCGTGGCCCAGCAGCGGACCTGCCGTCACTACGACTTGGTCGCCGTCTTTTAAGGCCTCGCTCATGGGCACTACGCGGTCTCCCCTATGCGTAAAGCCGCCAATAAGCTGAACCTCTTCTTTTGCCAGCGGCACAAACTGACCGTCTTGGGAAAGCGCCCGGGCAAAGTCGTCCATGCGCAGCAGGTACTGTTGCACGGTGCGGGGGTCTGCCGTATCGCAGATGAGATAACCGGGAAAGAGCGGCTTGGTCGTGACGATCCATTCGCCGTGTACCTTGATCTCAGTTTGATATTGGGGATAAAAGAGCTCTTGCATGGCACTCGCCGGCACCACGCGCTCGATGCGCTCGCGCATTACGTCTTCGCGACCGTTAATGACCTGGATCACATACCACACGAGCACCACCCCCTTGCTGTCTAACGTGTGGCTCCCGGGGTTTGGGTATGGCTTCGCCAGGGCGCTTGTGCGCGAAGGCGCTCCATATTCAAACCCTGAGCCCAGTCAGACAAGCACGTGGCTCTGCCCCACCGTGAACGGTATGTATAAATGCAGCGCAGAGGTCACAGACACGTATCGCAAGAATGCCTGCAACCTCAGCTGGCTGCGTGCGACTAGTCAAGTGATTTCAAAACTGGACCGCACGCAAACAGCTGAAGGACTGCCGTGGTTTGCTGTAACAACTTATTGCACCTTCTAATGCGAACTAATAAATAACCTCAAAAGCAAGTGCAAAACGTGCATGGCAATCGATATTGGAGCTCGTGGTTTTTCTAACACCGCCGTTACGGCCGGATGCTGATCGACCCTGCGCTACGTGGCCTATTGGAGCCGTGAGCACAGTTGAACTCATGTAACGTTAGGTATCCTAGCACAAGCTGTTAGCGAAACTGATTTGGGCTGCGTTGGACACATATCGTTCATTTAACGTGCTAAAGGGGGTTGTTTTGGAATGTTGTTCACGTTGGCGCAGGTTATTGGGGTGCTGGCAATAATTGGAAGCGTTCCTGAAGCCCAACTGGAGCAGCGAGCTGCACCGGTAATTGCGATTGGATAACAAACTATGTACAGACATGGGAAATAAATTGTGCAACTTTTTGTTAATGTGGGCATGGGTTTGTGGCGCGAGGTATTTTGACATGAAAAAAGGCCTTCGGAATTCCGAGGCCTTTGCATTCACGATGGTGGAGACGAGGGGGATCGAACCCCTGACCTCTTGACTGCCAGTCAAGCGCTCTCCCAGCTGAGCTACGCCCCCGTGACGAGGAGATACTATAGGGGAAGTTGGCACAGCGTGCAAGGACTTTTTTGGGTCAGATTCTAAATACCTATTGATATAGGTAAGCGATGGCGGTGCCGGTGTGGACTTGGATCGTGGCTTTTGACCTAACGACGTTGCTGATGCCGGTGTCGGCCAACAAGCCCAACGGTGCGTGGATTAGTTCCCATTCTAGGCCGTGTTCGCTTATCTCTGTGTTGGGGGCTATGGCGATTATGGAGAAGGTTTTGCCGGTTGCATTCTCAATGGTCCAGGATTCTCCTTCGTGCAGAATGCGGGCCGTTACTTCGTCCTCGGCAATCCAGACGGGTGCGTCTTTGTAGTTGGCTAATAGACCTAGGACGCTTAGAGCCATATCCGGGCGGCCGCCCGTGGCGCAGGTCGCAACCACTTCGGCGCCCGGCCAGCGACGGCGGACGGAATCGACCGCCAGCGCCAGATCGGTATAGTCTTTGTATGGGTCGTGGCGCTCAACTTCAAAGTCGGTGGCGGCATCGACTAACGCGCGGCCCGCATCGCTCACCGTGTCGGCATCCCCCACATAGACGTCGCAGCTCAGGCCAGCGCCCAACAGCGCATCGAGTCCGCGGTCCACGGCGACAACGTGGTCACATTCCCCTACTAGCCTACGCAACGGATCCGCGCTCGCCACCACGGGCGAGCCGCAGACCACTAATACCTTGCAAGCCACAGCCCTCGCCTATCCCTCAAACGAAAGTACGCGGGCCAGATCCAGCTCCTCGTAGCTGTCGATAAAGATATCGCAGTTTGCGCGCATATCGTCGCGCTTCATACGGCCGTGCGGGTCATAAATACCTACACGCTTAAAGCCGGCGGTGCCAGAGCTCTTTAGGCCAAAGACGGCGTCCTCAAACACCCAAGCGCGCTCAAACTTGTGCCCATGGCGCTCCTCCAGGCGGCGCAGCGCCAGCTCGTATACGTCGGGGAACTGCTTAGAGCGACCTGCCTCGCCCGTGGTGGTCACAAACTCCATGTAGGCATCGAGCCCGGCGCCCGCAAGCGCAGACTTAACCAGCTCGGCCGGCGTGGACGTAGCAACGCACATAGCAACGCCCGCCGCCTTCGCCTGCTCCAAAAATGCCAGGAGCCCCTCGCGCGGCGGCACCTTAGAGTAGCCATCGATCAGGATTTCGCTCAGCTCGCGATACAGTTCCTCGCCATTCGCTCCAATGCCCCAGGTGTCGTGGTATGCCTGACACTCGTCCTCGAGCGGCAAATGCTCAAACTGGGCAAAATCGTCGACCGTCACGTCAACTCCGTGGCGGTGCAATAACTCGGGCTGGGCATAGGCCCAAACGGGGGTGCTATTAACCAGTGTGCCGTCGCAATCGAAAATAAAAGCGACATTGGGAGCGGCGGTCTGGGACATAAATGTACCTTTCGATGTCAAATGGTAAACAACCTGCTAAAAACGTTTTACCAAACGTCAAACAAACAATCAAAAAACCCATATTGGTATAACTGTCAAGAGTTTTACCATCGCAATTCTGCCAGTGGTCTAAACATGGCGCTTACCGATTAAACGCCGCCCAAAAACCACTTTCCTTCATAAAAGTAACGTACAGGTGTTATCGTAGTTTCTGCCGAAAGTTCCACCGAGCACGCGAGGTGGAACGAATCATAGAACTATCGCCGTCCCTTCGATTCGTGCAGCCTTGGACCTTTCGCATCTAGTCACCAAGGCAACACGCTGCCGCGTCATGATGGGATCAAACGTGAGCGATACAAAGCTAAAGCCAACGGCTAAAAAGCCCGCAACCCGTAAAGCCGCCCCGCACGCACCGGAGCTCACCAAGGACGATGTCTATCTATTTGGCATCGGCACGTGGGAGCGCAGCTGGGAAAAGATGGGCGCGCACCCCGACACGCAGAACCGTACGCGCGGCTGGCGCTTTTGCGTTTGGGCGCCCGATGTAAAGAGCGTGCATGTCATTGGCGAATTTAACGACTGGGATGAAGAAGCCAACCCGCTGGTGCCCGTGCATACGAGCGCTATTTGGGAAGGCTTTATTCCTGGCGCAGAACAAGGTCAGCTCTATAAGTATCTCATCGAGACCAACGAGGGCGAAAAGCTCTACAAGGCCGATCCGTATGCCTTTAAGGCCGAGTGCCCTCCGGGAACGGCGAGCGTGCTGTGGACCCTCGATGGCTACAAGTGGAACGACGCCGCATGGCTCAAGCGCCGCGCTGGCCACAATCACATGTCACAGCCGTTGAACATCTACGAGGTGCATATTGGCTCGTGGAAGCGCCACGGCGATGCGCCGCAGGGCAAGCCGGACGAGTACGGCAATTACCCCGGTCCCATGGATCCCTTCCCCGCGCAGCGTGGCGAGTTCTACACCTACGACGACCTGTCGGTGGAGCTCGTGGACTACGTGCGCGACATGGGCTACACGCATATCGAGGTCATGCCGCTCATGGAGCATCCCTTCGATGGCTCCTGGGGATACCAGACGACCGGCTACTATGCCGCCACGTCGCGTTATGGCGACCCGCAGCAGCTCATGCACTTTATCGATGCGTGCCACGAGGCAGGCATCGGCGTGATCATGGACTGGGTGCCCGGCGGTTTTTGCGCCGACTCCCACGGCCTTGCCACCTTTAACGGCCACATGCTGTTTGAGCACGAGATTCACCCCAACTGGGGCACGCACAAGTTCGATTTCGCCCGCGGCGAGGTCCGCTCCTTCCTGGTTTCCAACGTGCTGTACTGGCTCGAGAACTTCCACGTTGACGGCATTCGCATGGACGGCGTGTCCAGCATGCTGTACCTCAACTTTGGCATCGACGATCCCGGCCAAAAGAAGTTCAATAAGTACGGTACCGAGGAAGACCTGGACGCCAGCGCATTTATCCGCCAGGTCAACTGCGCCATGGAGGCCCACTTCCCTGACGTGATGATGATGGCCGAGGAGTCCACCGCATGGCCGCTCGTGACCTATCCGCCGCAGGACGGCGGCCTGGGCTTCCACTACAAGTGGGACATGGGCTGGATGAACGACACCCTTCACTACATGCAGACCGATTTTCCGTGGCGCCCCGGCAACCACGGGCTACTCACGTTCTCCATCATGTACGCCTTTACCGAGAACTTTATTTGCCCGCTGAGCCACGACGAGGTCGTGCACGGCAAGTGCTCGCTTATCGGCCGCATGCCGGGCGACTGGTGGCGCCAGTTTGCCGGCCTGCGCACGCTGGCCTTCTACCAGATGACGCATCCCGGTGCCAAGCTCAACTTTATGGGCAACGAGATCGGTCAGTTTATTGAGTGGCGCTACTACGAGTCCATCCAGTGGTTCCTGACCGAGGAGTACGAGACCCACAAGCATCATCAGGCGTTCATTAAGGCGCTCAACCACCTGTACACCGCCGAGCCAGCTCTGTACGAGCGCGGCTACACCGACGATGGCTTTACCTGGATCGATGCGGACAACTCCAAGCAGTCCATCGTGAGCTTTGTGCGCCAGGGAGAGGACATCGACGACGACCTGGTGATTCTGATCAACTTTGATCCGGCGAGCTACGAGGGCTTCCGCGTAGGCGTGCCGCGCGAGGGCGACTGGGAGGTCATCTTTGACTCCGACCGTCCCGAGTTTGGTGGCAGCGGATACGCCGGTGAGGAGCCCTACACCTGCTCGAGCGAGCCCTATCCCTGGAACGGGCAGATGGACTCTATTGAGATTAAGGTGCCCGGCCTGGCTGGCGTGGTGCTTAAGCGCCGCGGCCCCAGCAGCTATAAGCCGCCCGTGGTCGAGGAGCCCAAGGCTGCGCCCAAAAAGCGTATGTCTTCGGTGAAGCCCAAGCCTGCGGCTGCTAAGAAGGCTCCGGCTAAGGCCAAGGCTGCCAAGACCGCCACGGCCAAGAAGACAGCCGCCAAAAAGGCTGCCTCCAAGGCCAAAACAGGCACTGTTAAGGCATCTGCCAAGGATGCGTAACAAAGCCGTTACAGCTGTAATTACCCGCCCCGCGAGGGCGTAGGATACATGTCATAACCGTTTCGGGGAACAACTCCCGGGGGAAAGGAACGTATGAATAAGATCTTCGACAACAAGCAGGAGTTTACCGAGCTCTATCGCGATGCCGTCATGAGCATCAGCGGCAAGAGCGTCGAGGCCGCCAGCGACCTCGACCGCTTTAATGCCCTGGCCAAGCTCGTGGCCGAGAAGGCGCGCACCGTTGCCACCAAGAGCGACGCCCGCGTCACCGCCGAGGGCAAAAAGCGCGTGTACTACTTCTCGATCGAGTTTTTGATCGGCCGACTGCTCGACAACTACTTGCTCAACTTTGGCGTGCGCGACATGGTCGCCGAGGCGCTCGACGACATGGGCTTCGATCTGTCCGTCATCGAGAACCAGGAGCCCGATCCGGCTCTGGGCAACGGTGGCCTGGGCCGTCTGGCCGCATGCTTCCTGGATTCGATGGCAGCCGAGGGCATTGCCGGCTACGGCAACGGCATGCGCTACCGCTACGGCCTGTTTAAGCAGGAGATCGTCAACGGCAGCCAGGTCGAGGCCACCGACGAGTGGCTTACCCACGGCTATCCCTGGGAGGTCCGTCGTCAGGATAAGGCCGTGACCATCAAGTTTGGCGGCCGCGTCGAGGGCTTTGAGGAGGATGGCCGCACGTTTTACCGCACGGTGGACACGCAGGATATCCTGGCCGTCCCTTATGACATCCCCGTCGTGGGCTATGCCGGCGAGACCGTCAACAAGCTGCGCGTCTGGGCTGCCGAGCCGGTCGAGGAGCACTTCGATCTGGAGGCCTTCAACCGAGGCGACTACGCCCTGGCCGATGCCGAGCGCGCCGAGGCCGAGGCCATCAGCGCCATCCTCTACCCCAACGACGCCGGCGAGCACGGTCGTCTGCTGCGCCTGAAGCAGGAGTACTTGTTTGTTTCGGCCGGCATCTACAGCCTGCTCGACACCTTTGAGAAGGAGCACGGCGAGAACTGGGAGCTGCTGCCGCAGTTTGTGGCCATCCACACCAACGACACGCACCCCGCCATGTGCGGCCCCGAGCTCATGCGTATTCTCATCGACGAGAAAAAGCTCGAGTGGGACGACGCCTGGAACATCGTGACGCAGGTCGTGAGCTACACCAACCACACCATCCTGCCCGAGGCCTTGGAGAAGTGGCCTATCGGCACGTTCTCCAAGCTCCTCCCCCGCGTGTACCAGATCATCGACGAGATCAGCCGTCGTTGGCACGAGTCGTTCGACACCACGAAGGAGGGCTGGCAGGAGCGTCTGCGCCAGACCGCCATCCTGTGGGACGGCGAGATTCGCATGGCCAACCTGTCTGTGATCTGCAGCCACAGCGTCAACGGCGTGGCCAAGATCCATTCCGACATCATCAAGAACATCGTGCTCAAGGACTTCTATGCCCTGACGCCCGAGAAGTTCAACAACAAGACCAACGGCATCTCGCACCGTCGCTTCTTTGCCGAGGCCAACCCCACCTACGCCAAGCTCGTGACCGAGGCCATTGGCGATGGCTGGCTCAAAGACGCCTTTGAGCTTGAGAAACTCAAGGAGTTTAAGGACGACACCGAGTTCCTGAAGGCCGTGGGTGCCTCCAAGCGCGCCAACAAGGAGCGTCTGGCCGCCTACGTTAAGGCCGAGACCGGTCTGGTCATCGACCCCAACACCGTCTTCGATGTCCAGGTAAAGCGCTTCCACGCCTATAAGCGCCAGCTCATGAACATCATGAAGGTGATGGACATCTACAACCGTCGCATTGCCGATCCTAACTTCCACGTGACGCCGACGACCTTCATCTTTAGCGGCAAGGCTGCCTCGAGCTACACCTTTGCCAAGGAGACCATCCGCCTCATTAACTCCGTGGCCGACGTCATCAACAACGATGCCCGCGTCAACGAGGTCATGAAGGTCTGCTTTATCCCCAACTTCCGTGTGAGCAACGCTCAGCTCATCTACCCGGCCGCGGAGATCTCGGAGCAGATCTCCACGGCCGGCAAGGAGGCCTCGGGCACGTCCAACATGAAGCTCATGATGAACGGCGCCATTACGCTGGGCACCCTCGACGGCGCCAACATCGAGATCGCCGACCTGGCCGGCCGCGAGAACGAGGCCATCTTTGGCCTGACCGCCCCCGAGGTCGAGCAGCTCTGGGCATCCAACAGCTACTTTGCGTGGGATACCCTCAACGGCGACCGCGAGCGTCTGGGCCGCGTGATGAACGAGCTCAAGGACAACACGTTTGCGGGTCTTTCGGGCAACTTCGAGAGCATCTACAACGAGCTCATGAACAACAACGACCCCGACCTAGTCATGGCTGACTTCCGTAGCTACGTGGATGCATGGGAGAACCTCACGGGCAGCTACGGCGACCAGGAGACCTGGAACCGCAAGGCCCTGCTCAACACCGCCTCGAGTGGCTGGTTCTCGTCCGACCGCACCATTCGCGAGTATCGCGACGAGATCTGGCACGCATAAAGCGCGCGAGCTCCCTTTGCCGCACGGCATTACTCGACGGGCGTGACAGTGTGCCGCGCCCGTCGCTAATGGGTTAGGAACATCGATGACAGAAGGAGAAATCGATGAGTAAGAAAGAATGCATCGCGATGCTCCTCGCAGGAGGACAGGGCAGCCGATTGGGGGCACTCACCCAAAAGATCGCCAAGCCGGCGGTTAGCTTTGGTGGCAAGTTCCGCATTATCGACTTTTCGCTGTCCAACTGCTCCAACTCGGGCATCGACACGGTGGGCGTTCTGACGCAGTACCGTCCCTACCTGCTGCATGCCTACGTGGGCTCCGGCGAGGCGTGGGATCTGGACAGCCGCGACGGCGGCGTGTCGATCCTGCCGCCGTACGAGACGCAGACCGGCGGCGCCTGGTATGCGGGCACGGCCGACGCCATTACGCAGAACCTCGACTACATCAAGGCGAACGACCCCAAGTACGTTCTGATTCTTTCGGGCGATCACCTGTATCGCATGGACTACCGCAAGATGCTCAAGACGCATATTGAGAACAACGCCGACCTCACGGTGAGCGTTATGCCCGTGCCGTGGGAGGAGGCCAGCCGCTTTGGCATCCTGACCACCGATCCCGAGGACGGCCGCATCACCAAGTTCACCGAGAAGCCCGAGAAGCCCGATTCGAACCTCGCTTCCATGGGCATCTACATCTTCTCGGCCGACGTGCTGATCGAGGCGCTCGAGGAGGATGCTCTGGACCAGCGCTCGAGCCACGACTTTGGCAAGGACATCATCCCCAAGCTGCTCGGTGAGAACAAGCGCCTGTACAGCTACGAGTTCCACGGCTTTTGGAAGGACGTCGGCACCATCGCCAGCTTCCACGAGACCTCGATGGACCTGCTGGGCAACAACCCCGAGTTCGATCTGTTTGACAAGCACTTCCCCATCATGTCCAACATCACCACGCGTCCGCCGCATTACATTGGCCCGGACGGCCGCCTGGACGACTGCCTGGTCTCCAACGGCTGCAAGATCTACGGCACCGCTCGCCACTCGATCCTTTCGACCGATGTCATCATCGAGGAGCGCGCCGTGGTCGAGGACTCCGTGCTGCTGCCGGGTGCGCACGTTAAGAGCGGCGCGCACATCTGCCGCGCTATTTTGGGCGAGAACTCCACGGTCGAAGAGGGCGTGAAGCTCGGCTCTGTCGATACCACCAAGGATACGGCCGTCGTTGGAAATGACGTCGTTATCGGGAAGGGGGAATGATCCGATGATCAATCGCAAGGCCATCGGTTATATCACCGCTAACTACTCTTCGACCTACGGCAGCGTGCTGCTCAAGGACCGCCCCATCGCATCCGTTCCGTTTTTGGGCCGCTACCGCCTGATCGACTTTCCGCTGTCCAACATGATGAACGCCGGCATCAAGACCGTCGGCGTCGTCATGCCGGGCAACTACCGCTCGCTGATCGATCACGTGGGCTCGGGCAAGGACTGGGGCCTGGACCGCAAGAAAGGCGGCCTGTTCATGGTGCCCGGCAACGCGTATGGCACCACCAAGGGCGGCATGCGCTTCCTGCTGCGCGACATCATCTCCAACAAGACGCTGTTCCAGCGCTCGGAGAAGCCCTACGTTGTGATGATGGGCACCAACATCATCTTTAACATGGACCTCAACACCATCATCGAGGCGCACGAGAACTCCGGTGCCCAGATGACCGTGGTGTACTGCAAGGCCACGCGCAATGTCGAGGACGAGACCAAGCTCGAGATTAACGAGAACGGCCGCCTGACGGGCGTGAGCGCCGGCGTCGTGTACGGCGACAACGCCTCTATGGACTGCTGCATCGTCAACCGCGAGACACTGCTCGAGATCATCGACCATTACCAGGCCGCCGACTATCTGGACCTGCTCGAGGCACTCCAGGGCGACTTTGGCAACATCGACGTGTGCAGCTACGAGTACAAGGGCGAGGTCGTGGGCGTGTTTAGCGAAAAGTCGCTGTATCGCCGCAGCATGGACCTGCTCGACCAGACCGTGGCCGATCAGCTCTTCGATCCCGAGCGCCCGATCCTGACCAAGGCTCACGACGTGCCGCCTTCGCGCTATGCGACCGGCAGCCACGCGTGCAACTCGATTATCTCGGCCGGCTGCATCATCAAGGGCACCGTGCGCAACTCGATCCTGTCGCGCGGCGTCGTGGTCGAGGAAGGCGCTTCGGTGACCAACTCGATCATCAACCAGAGCTGCATCATCAAGAGCGGTGCCCGCGTTGAGAACGCCATTCTGGACAAAAACAACGTGGTTCCCACCAACACCGAGCTTCGCGGCACGCCCGAGAACATCCTGGTGCTGGGCAAGGCTCCGTTAACTTCCGACACCACCATCGTACGTTAACGTTGGCACCGCAACATCGCTCGTAACATGTAGAATAGCCGCCCGGTTAGCGCCAGGCGGCTATTCTCGAATTGCAACATGGGAGACAATATGGCAGATTCCAGCAAAAAGATGCAGATCGTGTTTGCCTCGGCCGAGTGCGCGCCGTTTGTGAAGACCGGCGGCCTGGGCGACGTGGCGGGCTCGCTGCCTGCGGCGCTCGTGCGCGCCGGCGCCGAGGTTATCGTGATGGTGCCCAAGTACGCCACCATCAAGGACGAGTACAAGGCACAGATGGAGCACTTCTCCGACTTTTACGTGAGCCTGGGCTGGCGCAACGAGTACTGCGGACTCGAGAAGCTCGAGCACGACGGCGTCACCTATATGTTCATCGACAACGAGCGCTACTTTGCGCGCGACTATCCGTACGGCTTCTTTGACGACGGCGAGCGCTTTGCGTTCTTCTCCAAGGCCATCACCGAGAGTCTGCAGCACCTGCCGGCCGGCTTTGAGTGCGACATACTGCACTGCAACGACTGGCAAACGGCACTGGCGCCCGTGTTCTTGCGCGAGTTCTACCAGGGCCTGCCGCTGTACGACCGCGTCAAGACCGTGTTCTCGATCCACAATGTGGCGTTCCAGGGCCAGTTTAGCGACACCGTGATGGAGGACATCCTGGGTGTGGCGCACATTCCGGCGGCCGCCTCGCAGCTGCGTTGCGACGCCTGCAGCATCAACTACATGCTGGGCGCCCTGCGCTATGCCGACGCCATCACTACGGTGAGCCCCACCTATGCCAACGAGATCCAGACGCCCGAGTTTGGCGAGGGCCTGGACGGCGTGCTGCGCGAGCGCTCCTATGCGCTGCAGGGCATCCTGAACGGCATTGATGTGGCAGGCTTTGACCCGGCGACCGACAAGCGCATTGCCGCCAACTACACGGTTGAGGACCGTTCCGGCAAGGCCGTGTGCAAGGCCAAGCTGCAGGAAGAGCTGGGGCTCGAGGTTCGCGACGACCGTCCACTTATGGTGATGGTCACGCGCCTGACGCGCCAGAAGGGCATGGACCTGGTCATGTACGCGCTCGACCGCATTTTGGCCGGCGGCGTGCAGGTGGCGGTGCTGGGCACCGGCGACCGCGACTACGAGGACGGTCTACGCTACTTCCAGGGCAAGTACCCCGGCACCATGGCCGCACGCATTGAGTTCGATCCGGCGCTGTCACAGCGCATGTATGCTGCCGCCGACATGTTCCTGATGCCTTCGAAATTTGAGCCCTGCGGCCTGTCGCAGATCATCGCCATGCGCTACGGCACCCTGCCCATCGTGCGCGAGACCGGTGGTCTGAAGGACACCGTGATCCCGTATAACGAGTTTACCGGCGAGGGCACAGGCTTCTCGTTTAGTAACTTTAACGGCGACGAGATGGGCGACGCCGTGTTCCGTGCGGCACGCCTGTTCTGGGACAACCGCGATGCCTGGAACCAGCTGGTCACGCAGGCCATGAGCCAGGACTTTAGCTGGACGCGCTCGGCCGACAAGTATCTGGACCTGTACTTCTTTATGCATCCGGAGATTGAGAGGCCAGCGGCTGTTGTCGACGAGCCTGAGGCTGTTGCTGAGCCGGTGGCCGCCGAGGAGCCCAAGGCCGAGGAGAAGTCTGTTGAGGCTGAGCCCGCAAAGGCCGAGCCTGAGGTGAAGGCTGAGGTTGCTCCCAAGGCAGAGGTCGAGGTCAAGCCTGCTGTAAAGCCCGCAGCTAAGAAGACCGCGACTCGTAAGACGACGGCGAAGAAGGCCACGACCACGAAAGCCGCTGCAAGCAAGACCGCGACCGCGAGCAAGACCACCGCTGCCAAGACAACGACCGCGCGCAAGCGCACCACCGCCGCTGCCAAGAAAGCCGCCGAGGCCGAGGCTGCTCCCGAGGTAAAGGCCGAGGTCGCAGAGGCCAAGCCGGCCGCCAAGGCTCCGGCAAAGACCGCTGCCAAGAAGACGACCACGACCGCCAAGAAGGCAACGACCGCCAAGAAGACCACGGCAACGAAGTCGACGGCCGTCAAGGCTACTGCGACCAAGGCCGCTCCGAAGGCCGCCGCAAATGCTACTGCGACCAAGGCCGAGGAGGCAGCCGCCGAGCCCAAGGCCGAGGCAGCTGTCGAGGCCAAGCCGACCGCCAAGACCACCACGCGCAAGCGCACTGCAACGACGGCCAAAAAGACCACGACCAAGGCTGCTGCTCCTAAGGCGGAAGCTAAGGCCGAGGCCAAACCCGCAGTAAAGGCCAAGCCCGAGCCCACAATGGAGACCCCGGTCTCCCCCGCCGCCGCAACCGAGAAAAAGGCGCCGTCGAAGAAGACTTCCGTCCGCAAGGCAACGGCCACCCGCAAGCGCCGCTAATCCAGACGATCCAAAACCTCATCAAACCCTAAGCAAGGGGCGCTCCAACCGGGCGCCCCTTCTCTGTAGGTAGTGGTAAAACGATTTTCTAGGACAACCGTTCGCCGATGGTAAACGGATGTTGTTTATACACCCTGTGTACTACAGATATACTTACATCTTAGGCGTAAAACCCATGGCCCGCAGGCCATGATTCTATTGAACTGGACCGTACTATGAGATTGATACACAACAGCCGTCTACCGCAGTTTCGCACTCCGTTTGGCGCTGTGACCACTGGAACTTCCGTTGCACTCTCGGTGATTTTGGAGGATGCCGATCCCAACCAGGCAACGCTTACGCTGCGTACCTGGGTTGACGAGATCGGTGAGTCTCGGTATCCCATGACGCACGAGGGCGACGGCATATTTTCCGTAGAGCTTGAGTGTCCCGAGCCCTGTCTTATCTGGTACAGCTTTATCTGCAATATCGAGGGCCAGCCCGAGGTCCGCTTGGGCGCACCGCAGGGTCGCACCGGCGGAGAGGGCGTAACTTACGACTACGCCGAGGTTCCGTCCTTCCAGATTACCGTCTATAAGCACCGCGAAGTGCGTCCCGAGTGGTACGAGCGTGGCATGGTCTACCAGATCTTCCCCGATCGCTACGCCCGAGATGAAAACTGGCGCGAGCGCACGCTGGCCGAGGTCGAAAAACCACGCAACGGAATCCAGCGCCGCATGGTCGAGGACTGGAACGAGCCGCCCGTGTACGAGCGCGCCGAAGACGGCTCCATCAAAACCTGGGACTTCTACGGCGGGTCGCTCAAGGGCATCCAGGAAGACCTGCCTCGCATCGCCGAGCTGGGCTTTACGGCCATCTACCTCAACCCCATTTTTGAAGCCGCGAGCAACCACCGCTACGACACGGCCGACTACACCAAGATCGACCCGATCCTGGGCACCGAGCAGGACTTTACCGAGCTGTGCCAGGCGGCCGAGAAGCTGGGCATCTCCATCATTCTGGACGGCGTCTTCAACCACACGGGCGATGACTCGATCTATTTCAACCGCTACGGCAACTACCCCGGCGTGGGCGCGTGGCAGAGCGAGGATTCGCCATGGCGCGATGCGTTTTATTTCCACGAGGACGGCTCATACGACTGCTGGTGGGGCGTGGGCAATATGCCCGCCATCAATGAGAGCTCCGAGCTGGTACGCGAGCGGCTTCTGGGCAAGGACGGCGTGATCCGTAAATGGCTACGTGCCGGCGCTCATGGCTGGCGCCTGGACGTGGCCGACGAGCTTTCGGACGATTTCCTGACCGAGATCAAGAAGGCAGTACTTGCCGAAAAGCCTGATGCACTGTTGCTCGGCGAAGTCTGGGAAGACGCCTCCAACAAGATCAGCTACGGCCATCTGCGTCGCTATCTGCAAGGCTCAGAGCTCGACTCGGCTATGGATTATCCCTTCCGCGACATGGTCATCGGCTTTTTGATGGGCTACAAGAACGCCTACCAGGCAGCCGAGGATATCGAGACCCTGCGCGAGAACTATCCGCGTGAGGCCCTGTCCTGCGCACTTAATCTGCTTTCGAGCCACGACCGTCCGCGCATTATCTCGGTGCTCGGCGGCGGCCCCGACGAGTCGCAGCTGCCCGAGTGCGAGCGCAGCAAATGGCGCCTGGACGAGAACTCGATGGGCCTGGCCAAGAGCCGTTTTTGGCTCGCCACGCTCATGCAGATGACCTTCCCCGGCGTGCCTTCGATCTACTACGGCGACGAATACGGCCTGGAGGGTCTAACCGATCCGGGCAACCGCCGCACCCTGCCGACCAAGGACCAACTGCACGACTTCGACACGCTGGCTATTGTCAAAAACGCCTCCGCCGTACGCCGCGCACTGCCGTTTATGATCGACGGCGAGATCAAGGCCTTCGCGCTCAACGACGAGGTACTCGCCTATACGCGTACCGGTAAAGACGGCGAGTCCGCGACGGTTATCATCAACCGCAGCCTGCGCAATTCGCACCGCGTGACGATTCCGGCGCTCGGCGAATGCGCGAGTGACGTGATCAGCGGTCACGAGTGCGAGATCCACAACGGTACGGTCACGCTCGGTCTGTATCCGCTGGGCTCGTCGATTATCTATCACCATGCCGAGCAGCGCCTGCAGGAGCCGCTCGATCACGGCGCAGGCGTCGTATGCCATATCACCTCGGTGCCCACCGACGATGGCAAGCCTGGCACGATCGGCGCACCCACGCGTCGCTTTATCGACCATCTGGCTGCTATGGGCATGCGCTACTGGCAGGTCCTGCCCGTCAACCCGACGGATTTCTTCCGCTCCCCCTATGCCGGGCCCTCGGCATTTGCAGGCAACATCGACCTACTGCCCGAGAGTCACGAGGAGCTGGCCGCCGACTTCGCTACCTGGAAAGCCAACGGCGGCGAGGATGCCGATCCGCTGTACACCGCGTTTAAACATCGCAACGCCGATTGGCTCGAGAAATACTGCGTCTACATGGCCGTTAAGAAGTACTTTGAGGGCGAGTCGCGCCACGATTGGCCGGCGGATGTCGCGCGCTATAACGAGCACCTGATTGACGACAAGCGTTTCCACGACGAGGCAGAGCTGCAGGCGTACATGCAGTACCGCTTTGACCTAGCCTGGTGCGAACTCATGAACTACGCGCACAAGAAGGGCATCGAGGTCATCGGCGATATCCCGATGTATGTCTCGGACGATTCGGCCGATGCATGGAGCGAGCCCGAGAACTTCTGGTTGTCCGATACCGGCAAAGCGATTGAGATTTCCGGTGCGCCGCCCGACAACTTTGCGCCCGAGGGCCAGGTGTGGGGCAACCCGACGTTCCGCTGGGACCACATGAAGCAGAACGGCTATAGCTGGTGGATGGATCGCCTGCGTCGTGCATTTTCGCTCTACGACCGCGTACGCCTGGATCACTTCCTGGGCTTCCACAGCTACTTCAGTATCCCCGCGGGCAAGGCTTGCGCCGACGGTCGCTGGCTAGCGGGCCCGGGCAAGGACCTGTTCCAGACCGCCTACGACGAGCTGGGTCCGCTCAACTTTATTGCCGAGGACCTGGGCTATTTGACGCCCGGCGTTCGCGCCATGGCTTCGACCTGCGGTTTCCCCGGCATGGACGTCCTGGAGTTTAGCGACTACGACGTCCGTTGCGGCGTGCACCCCACGCCTGGTAAGATCCTGTACACCTCGACGCACGATACGTCGACCCTCACCGGTTGGTGCACGCGTTCCTTTGCGGGCGGCGACGAACCGAGCGGTGTCGAGGTGGCGGCCAAGCTGATGAGCGACGCGCTGGCAAGCGACGCTCCCCTGGTGATGATGCCGTTGCAGGATGTCCTGGGGCTTGGCGACGACGCGCGCATGAACGTACCGGGCGTGGCCACGGGCAACTGGACCTGGCAGGCTAACGAGGCCGACATTGCGGCCGCCGAGAGCAAAACCGCACAGCTCCTGCGCAACACGCATAGATTCTGGGGCGAAGCGTGATAAAACGCCCGATATAGGGTACAGTTACAGACGTTTGAATTTTTGCGGGCAGAGTAATCTGCCCGCTTTGTGCTGAAAAGGAAGTATTATGGCGCGCTACGATTACAAGTGCTCGAGCTGCGGCAACGTGTTTGAGGTTGAGCATCCCATGTCCGAGACCCCCGAGGTCGTGTGCCCCAGCTGCGGCGCTCCGGCCGCCAAGACGTTCTCGGCCAGCGGCATTAAATTTGAGGGCAGCGGTTTCTACAACACCGACCAGCGCAGCGGTGGTTCCAGCACCAGCGCCACCAACGGCTGCTGCGCCAACTGCCCGCACAGCCACTAGAAACCAAGCAGCCCCGCGACCAACACCAATCGCGGGGCTGATTCTTTAGCTGCCCAGGTTCCTTATGAGTTGCGGTGAAATAAGGACTGTTTGGCGGGCAGAAGCCGCTATTCAATCCCTATTTCACCGCAACTTAGTAACTACTTGTGGACCAGGCGGGCGCAGAAGTGGCCGTCGTAGGAGTCGGCGTTTACCGGCACGCTTTGGAAGAAGCCTCGAGCGTTTTGGCGTACGGAAACGAGCTTCTTGGCCTGATCGAACTCGGGGAGTTGCAGGATCTGCGCCTCGGAAAGCGGTGCCACGCTAAAGCTGGCACCCTCGGGAGAGTTCAGGAAAGCGTCCACCACCTGCATGTTCTCCTCGTCGAAGACCGAGCACGTCGCATAGATAAGCTCGCCGCCGGCAACCACGCGCGCAGCAGCCTCTTTGAGCATCGTCAGCTGCAGCTTGGGCAGCTCAACCGTCACATCCTTTTCGGTCAGGCGCCACGGGATCTCGGGATGACGGCGCATGGTGCCGGTGCCAGAGCACGGCGCATCGATAAAGACCGTGTCGAACTTAACCGGCTCGCCAGGCATGGCATCAAACGATGTGAGCACCTCATCAAGCTCGCAAGCATCACCCGAAACCGTACGAACGCCCTGAATACCAGCCTTATGCAGGCGAGCGAGATTCAGATCGCACTTGCGATCATGCAGATCGAGCGCCGTATGCTGACGCTCATAGCCCGTACGCTTGGCCTGGCACATCATCACATAGGTCTTGGTGCCACGACCGGCACCAATCTCAAGGCAGCTACCAGGGCGCGTGGCAGCTGTGGCGATAAGCTGGGCGTTAAGGTCCGAGGCCACGGCAGCAGCACGCTCAAATACGCCCGACGCAACCGTAACCTGAGCATCAACCGGGGCATGGCAACCCGGGAACACGGGTGCCACAAGCTGCGAGATATACGGATCGGGCTTGGACGCAAAGGCGTTCTCATGCAGGGCCAGCGGCGCGGGGGCCAGATTGCCGGCAAAGTTAAGCGCACCCTCTGGCGTGTCAAACGACGCCATAATGCGAGCGCACAGCCAGCGAGGAAGACCCATCAGGCGCGACAGACGAACCAAGCGTCGCTCAGACTCATCCACATCGGACGCAGTAGCAAAGTCCTCAACATTGTCTGCAACCTTATGCAGTACAGCATTGGCCAAGCCAGCGGCGGACTTAGCACCACTGCGAACGAGCTCAACTCCCTGACTAACGGCAATGCGGCCCGGCGTATGCAGATAGAGCATCTCGAAGGCCGAGATACGAAGCGCCATGCGAACACGCGGCGCAACCTTTTTAGGCTTATCGAGAAACTGGTCGAGCAGCTCATCCAAAATACCCTGGGTGGCCGCAACGCCAAGTGCCAAACGAGCTGCAAAAGCAGAATCGCGCTGGTCAATGGCCTTGGCCGAAGCACGGGACGAGAGCACGTCGCGCGCGTACATGCCGCGGCGATCGGCTTCCATCAAAACATCAAGCGCGAGCTTGCGCGCGGGAGACAGTTTACTCACGACAAAACACCCCACGAAAGATCGGCACCCTGCAGGCCGGCAGCCCAGGCAGAAGCAGCCATAGCACGCTTGCCATCGGGCTTAACCTCGAGCAGTTCAACCGCGCCATCGGACAGGCCAAGGTAGACACGCTTGGCCTTAACGAGAACCTGACCCTCGCCGAGCGACACATCAGCCGCCGCAGCATCGAGCACACGCACGGTCTTGCCGGCAATCACGCAACGAGCAGGCGCGGTATCGGACGAAGCCAGCATATGGCGCACGCAATCAAGCGCCGCCATGTGCGGATCCAGGCGCATCTCCTGCTTAGAAATCTTGGCAGCATGGGTAACGAGTGCCTCATCCTGTTCAGTCCACACGGCGGTGCCATCGGCAAGAGAAGGAAGCGTATCGGCAAGCAGTTTGCCGCCGAGCTCAGCGAGCTCCAAAGTCAGCGCCTCGGCATGCTTACCGGCAACCGAGGTCGAGGCCTGCGCACAATAGGCGCCGGTATCCACGCCATGCCCAATGCGCATAATAGAAACGCCAGCAATCTCATCACCAGCAAGAATGGCACGCTGAATAGGAGCAGCCCCACGCCAACGAGGCAGCAGCGAAGCATGAACGTTCACAATACCAAGCGGCGCCATATGCAGCACCTCATCGGGCAAAATGCAGCCATAGGCTGCCACACAGAAAATATCAGCCTGCGCAGCCTGAAGCGCCTCAACAACCTCAGGCGTCATACGATTAGCCTCAACAACAGGTAAACCAAGCTCGAGCGCCTTAGCCTTAACAGGAGACGGCTCAAGCTTCTTACCACGCCCACGAACAGCATCGGGACGAGAAATTACGAGCGCAACCTCATTACCGGCCGCAACAAGCGAAGTAAGCGAAGGCACAGCAAAATCAGGCGTACCCATAAACACAATACGCATAAAAGTTAGTCTCCTCTCAATAACGAGCCGAGACGGCTACATAAGAAGCGTTCCAGGCCGCATGCGCGCCCAGCCGCAAGAACAATTCAACAAGAACAAATATACCCAAAAACAAAGAAAGAGCCGCATGAAAGCAGCTCCCTCTCAACAAAGTCCTATCAGCAAAGACGCCCATCCCTGGCCCAACGGCACCCGGGCGAACCGAGCCAGAACAACGCAGTCCCCGGTGCTGAGCGCCCACATATCGTCCCGCGCGCAGTTTCACAGCGAAGCGAGAATGTTTGAGCACGGGATGATATGTGGGCGCTCAGCACCGGGGACGGACAAACCTACTCCGTCTCACCCGGTCGAGCGCCGCGGGCCAGGGCGTCCTGGTACTCCTTGACTGCCTTGATCCTCTGCATCGGCTTCAGTCGCTCGAACATAGTGTTGCCATGCAGGTGATCGATCTCGTGCTGTAGGCACACGCAGAACAGGTCGCCCGTAGCCTCGTAGCGAATCAGGTTTGCGTCCAAGTCGTACGCCTCGACGACGACATGGTCGGGACGCTCGATCTCGCAGCTAATGCCAGGGATGGAAAGGCAGCCCTCGCTAAAGGGCACCAGATGGTCACTCTGCTCAACAATGACAGGGTTGATGAGCACGTAGGGGCCGTAGTCGTTCTTATCGCTGTAGTCGCAGTCGATGGTGACGAGCTGAATAAGCTCGCCGATCTGCGGAGCAGCCAGGCCGCAACCGCCGTTCTCGAACATCATCTTCTTCATCTTCTCGGCAAGCGCCTCGATCGCCGGGGTGATCTCCTCGATGACGGCGCACTCCTGGCGCAGACGAGGGTCGGGCGACAGTACGATTCCGTTGGCTTCCATGGCCATCCTTTCGGGTTGTTACATCAAATCATAGGCGTCGACGTCAACGCTCACGCTCACGCCGCGCACAGAGCCCACCTCTTTGAGGCAGGCGTCGATATCATCAGAGACATGGTACCCCACGGGCGACTTCACAAGCAGATGGAAGCGGTAACGGTCCTTGGCTCTCTCGATTACACACGAAGCCGGGCCTAGCACCTGCGGCACGGCACTCCCCGCCCGCAAAAAATCGGGCGCGGCGGCATGCCAGCGGCGCTTAAGAAGCTTTGCAATGCGCCCAATGTAGTCCTGCGCGTCGTCTCGGTTCGCCGACCACACCAAGATGTTGACCAGGCGCACAAACGGCGGGTACAGCGCGTCGCGACGCTGGTCCAGGTCGTAGTCGGTAAAGATCGAACGGTCGTGCTCAGCGACGGCGCGAATAACCGGGTCCTCGGGCAGATAGGTCTGGATGATGACCTCGCCGGGACGATCGCCGCGACCGGCACGGCCCGCGACCTGCTCCAGCAGATCGTAGGCGCGCTCCCCTGCTCTAAAATCGGGCATCTTGAGGGCAAAGTCGGCATTGACCACGCCCACGAGCGTGACCTCGGGAAAATCGAGACCTTTAGCGATCATCTGGGTACCCAGCAACACGGCGCAATCCGCCGCATCGAACTGCTCGAGCAGCTTTTTGTGCGCATCCTTGCCACGCGTGGAATCGGCATCCATGCGAATAATGGCGACGTCCTCGGGAAGCAACTGGTGCAGTGCGTCCTCGATCTGCTGCGTGCCCAGGCCCATTTTTGCCAGGTAGCGACTGCCACATTTGGGGCAACGGCTCGTGGGCGCGGGATACGGCTGCACGCGCCAAGACGAACCGCATGTGTGACACTGCAGCGTGTGTGTGCGCTCGTGATACGTAAGCGCTGTGGAGCAGTGGTTGCAGGTGGGGACGCAGCCGCACTCGCGGCACATCAGGAATGGCGCAAAGCCACGGCGGTTATGCAGCAACACGGCCTTCTCGCGGCGCTCGACCACACGCTCCAATCCCTCCATCAAGGGTTTTGAGAACATGGAGCGGCTGCCGTGTGCGAACTCGCGACGCAGGTCGGCAATGCGGACCGTTGGCAGCACGGCGTGTCCGGGGCGCTCGGGCATCTCGACACGCGTCCAGGTGGCACCGTTATACATGCCGCGGCGGCAGCGGTCGAGGGCCTCGGCAGAAGGCGTGGCCGACCCCAGCACGAGCGGGCAGCGATAGCGGCGCGCCATCTCAGCTGCCACCTCGCGCGCATGGTAGCGCGGACTGGACCCCTGCTTGTAGCTGGTCTCGTGCTCCTCGTCAATGATGATGAGGCCCAGGTCGCCAAGCGGGCAAAAGAGCGCCGAACGTGCGCCGACGACCACGCGGGCCGCACCGCTGGCAACCATATCCCACTGGTCCAGGCGCTCGCCGGCCGAAAGCCGCGAATGGAACACGGCGACCGTCTCGCCAAAGCGCGAACGGAAGCGGCCGACGGTCTGGGCCGTCAGCGAAATCTCGGGCACCAGCACGCAGGCCGAGCGACCGGCTGCGAGCACGCGCTCGATGGCGGAGAGGTAAACCTCGGTTTTGCCGGAGCCGGTGACGCCGTCGACCAGCACCACGTCGCCATAAGCGTCCAGACGGGCGCGCTCAATCTGCGCGAGTGCCTGTTGCTGGCCGTTGGTAAGGGAGACCGGCGCCTTGCCGCTTGCCGAGGACAGCGTGGTCTGCTCGCTGCAGCCACGCCAGGCGCGGCGCTCTTCCACCACCACGACGCCGCGTTTTTCGAGCGACTTGATGGTCGCCGACATACTGTTATAGAGAAGGTTGAGGTCGCGAGTCGTGACCGGTCCGCACTGGAGCGCCTCGATGAGTTGGCGCTGGCGGACCGCGGACTTGGGCGGCGTGTAGTCAAAGCCTTCGGGCGTAAGCATCACCCAGCGGTTTTGAATTGGCTTGACGGCGGGACGCTCAACCGACCATGCGCCGTCGTCGCCCTTGACCACACGCGGGCTGCCACCCGGAGGCAAGAACAGGCGCAGACACTCGGAAAGCGTCGCGACATACTCGCGGCTCATCCAACGTGCGATGCGGGCGGCTTCGGCGGTAAAGAGCGGTTTGCTGAGGATGGCCTCGATGGGCTTGATGCGCACCGGGTCGAGGGAGTTGTTGCCCGGCAGATCGCCCAGATCAGGCGCAATGTCGACGACATAGCCCGCGGCGGCACGGTTACCAAAGTGGACCAGGACCGTGGATCCGATCTGGACCTCGTTGGCAAGGGACTCGGGGATGCCGTAAGCAAACGGTTCCGACAGCGCACGGGTGGGGATGTCGAGGACCACGCTCGCGTAGGCGGCAGGGGGCTCGGGCGAAGGCTTAGACTGAGCCGAGGCAGCGGCAGGCTTGGGCTTCACCGGAGCTTCCTCCGGTTCCGGCAAACCAAACAGCGACAGTTGTTGAGCCATACACCACCTCTAACGAACGGACCTGAAAGGGGTGGGACAAAACAATCAGTAGAGTTTGTCCCATGGCCGATACGAGTGTCGAGCTCGTTGCGTCACTCGAACATGGGACAAACACTACTGATTATTTTGTCCCAGCAACCCACTCATCGGTACAGAAACAAGAGCCCCGCTCGGGTGAACGGGGCTCGGATACATGCATTTGCGCGTCTACTACAGCGCCATCGTGCGAGCGCGGTCGATACGCGCCAGGCAGTCGTCGCGGCCGACGAGCGCCATGGTCTCGCCCAGCGGAGGGCTCACCATGTTGCCGCAGACGGCGACGCGCACGGCCTGGAACACCACGCGCTTCTTGAGGTCCATCTGCTCGGGCAGCGGCTCAAGCGCGGCGTCGATGGCCTCGGCAGTCCACTTGTCCACGCCCTCGAGCGCGGCCTTGGCGGCATCCAGAATGGCGCCCATGCCTTCCTTAGCCAGGCCCTTGTTAACGGATTTCTCGTCATACTCGAGCGTCTCGGCCGTAGCAAAGATGGGAGCGGCGACGGTCACGGCGTCGGCCGGCATCTTGGTGCGCGGCTTGACGATGGCGGCAAGCGCATCAATCCAGTCCTCGCCGTACTCGACGTTGCCCTCGATGAGACCTGCCTCGTGCAGTTCGGGGACCATGATTTCATCGGCAAACTGCGCGTCGGACATGCCGTTGATGTACTCGGCATTGACCCAATCGAGCTTCTTGGGATCGAAGGTCGCCGGGTTCTTGGAGATGCGGTCGAGCGAGAACTTGCTGGCTAGGACATCGCGCGGGATGATCGTGGTCTCGCCGTCGAGCGACCAGCCGAGCAGCGCCAGGTAGTTGACGAAGGCGTCGGAAAGGTAACCGGCGTCGCGGTACTCCTCCACCGAAGTTGCGCCGTGGCGCTTGGAGAGCTTCTTACCGTCGGCGCCCAGGATCATGGAGATGTGGGCGAACGTGGGCACGGGCGCGCCGAGGGCCTCGTAGACCATGACCTGGCGCGGGGTGTTGGACAGGTGGTCGTCGCCGCGGATGACATGGGTGATCTTCATCATGGCGTCGTCGACGACGGTCGCGAAGTTGTACGTGGGCGTGCCATCGGAGCGGAAGATGACAAAGTCGTCGAGCTCCTTGGCGTCGAAGGTCACCTCACCGTGAACGGCGTCGTGGATGACGACGTCGCCGCGGTCCTCGGGCACCTTGATGCGCAGGACGTAGGACTCGCCGGCCTCGATGCGGCGGCGGGCCTCCTCGGGATCAAGATCGCGGCAACGACGCTGATAGCCCTGGAAGGGGTCCTTGCGCTCCTGCGCGGCCTTGCGGTCGGCGTCGAGCTGCTCCTTGGTGCAGAAGCAGGGATAGGCCTTGCCCTCGTCCCAAAGTTTCTGGGCGGCCTGCTTGTACAGGTCCAGGCGCTCGGTCTGGGCGTAGGGGCCAAAGTCGCCGCCTACCTCGGGACCCTCGTCCCAGTCCAGGCCCAGCCAACGCATGGCACGCAGGATGATCTGCGTGTTCTCGTCGGTGGAGCGGGTGGGATCGGTGTCGTCGATGCGCAGGATGAACGTGCCGCCGTTAGCACGGGCGAAAGCCCAGTTATAGATAGCGGTGCGGGCGCCGCCGATGTGCAGCTTGCCCGTCGGTGAGGGTGCAAAGCGGACGCGAACGTCTGATGCCATGGAAATCTCCTCGATTGCAGGATGGATGTCTAACCGCATCAGTATAAAGCAACAATGCCCACCTCCGCACAAAGGGCACCGACCCACTCATTGGGGACAGACTTAAATGACCAGTCTTTGGGAACGCTCTTAGTTTAAGGCTGGTCATTTAAGTCTGTCCCCAATGAGTAGGTGCGGAAAGGGTGTGAATGTTTGATTTACGCGCTATGATGTGCCCTTGCATAGAGAGCCCGGCGGAATGGTAACGGTCGCCGGGACACGTTTTTGAAAGGACAATCATGTCAGAAGAACTTCGTTCCATCCCACCCCAACACGGGTCCTTTGTTTTTACGTCGGAGTCGGTGACCGAAGGTCATCCCGATAAGATCGCTGACCAGATCAGCGACGCCGTCCTCGACGCAATCCTCGCTAAAGAAATAGAGCTCCAGGAGCAGGGCTACATCGCCCCCAACGGTGTGCCTGCCAACGTGGAGAACGTCCGCTGCGCCTGCGAGACCCTCGTGACCACCGGCACCGTCATCGTCGCCGGCGAGATTCGCACCCAGGCCTACGTCGACGTACAGGAAATCGCCCGCGGCGTCATCCGCCGCATTGGCTACAACCGCGCCAAGTTCGGTTTTGACTGCGACACCTGCGGCGTTATGAGCCTCATCCACGAGCAGTCGCCCGATATCGCCCAGGGCGTTGACGAGTCCTTCGAGACCCAGACCGGCGCTACCACCGACCCGATCGACCTGATCGGCGCCGGCGACCAGGGCATGATGTTCGGTTATGCCTCCAACGAGACCAAGACCCTCATGCCCATGCCGCACTACCTAGCAAGCCGCCTGGCCGAGCGCCTGGCCGCCGTGCGTCACGACGGTACCCTCGCCTATCTTCGTCCCGACGGCAAGACCCAGGTCACCGTGCGCTACGAGGAAGGCAAGCCCGTCGAGGTCACGACCATCGTCATCTCCACGCAGCACGCCGCCGAGATTGAGGACATGGGCAAGATCAAGGCCGACCTCATCGAGCACGTCATCACCCCGGTCATGGCCGCCGAGAACATGCCGTGGGACAACGCGGACATCTATGTGAACCCCACCGGTCGCTTTGTCGTGGGCGGCCCCATGGGCGACACGGGCCTCACCGGCCGCAAGATCATCGTCGACACCTACGGCGGCTACGGCCGTCACGGCGGCGGCGCCTTTAGCGGCAAGGACTGCACCAAGGTCGACCGTTCCGCCGCCTATGCCGCGCGCTGGGTCGCTAAGAACGTGGTCGCCGCCGGCCTGGCCGACCGCTGCGAAGTCGAGCTCGCCTACGCCATCGGCGTTTCCAAGCCCCTCTCAATCATGGTCGACACCTTCGGTACCGCGCATGTTGCCGAGGACAAGATCGTCGAGGCCGTCGAGAAGACCTTCGACCTGCGCCCGGGCGCAATCATCCCCCCCCATGTTCCCACCGGGTTTCACGTGTCCGGCGGTACTCTGGATACAGTTGG
>OGWV01000112.1_pt1 | contig 41298 bp, 67 predicted proteins | sample 1576081 | NCBI WGS metagenome assembly OGWV01 (sample SAMEA3541541, study PRJEB24748) | human gut metagenome | biome: human gut; feature: human-associated habitat; material: faeces | place: China | collected 2012 | reverse complement strand
AGGTTGCCGGTAAAGAAATCAGAGCAGTGCCTTATATGCACTGGTGGACGTTTTTCGGGTACTTTATGGAATCTGGTGAATGCCTTTTTAATACAGTGGTTGGAATTCGTTCAAAAAAGGCAAAGGGCGAAAAACTCGATAAATGGGAAAAGAAATTCTATCAAGAAAATAAGAACATTATTGATATAAAAACACGTCTCAGCGAAGAAGAGCAAGCGTACAAGGATGCGCTGAATGAGATGTTGAACCTCAAATAGTTAGGAGGTGAATGTATGGCTGCTGATGGCTCAATTATCATTGATACTAGAATAGATACTGACGGAATATCGTCTGGTGTCAAAGAAGTTCAAGCGGCATTTAAAGATTTAGCAAACTCGGTCAAAGAAATAAATGCAAATATTAATAGCATATTTCACGATGGATTTGAAAAACTAGAAGATTCGTTTCAATCTTTACAGCAAAAATCAGAAAAAGTCGAAAACTCTATGGACAAAATGGGGAATTCGGCAAAAAAAACAGGTACTACGGTTTCTAACTCATTTAATAAAATGGACATTTCCGGCGCAAGTCGAAAAGTAAATCTTTTAGGTCGCCAGTTTGAAGGATTAGGAACGATAGTAAAGCGAATCGGATTTCTGGTTGGCTCTGCTTTTGCTGTTGGCAAGCTAATTCAATTTGGTAAAGAGTCTATAGAACTTGGTTCCGACCTCGCAGAAGTTCAGAACGTGGTTGATGTTACATTTACAACCATGTCTGACAAGGTAAACGAATTTGCAAAGAATGCTATGACCAGCGCCGGACTATCGGAGACTATGGCAAAGCGGTATGTTGGTACATTCGGGGCAATGTCAAAGTCGTTCGGATTCTCAGAAGCACAGGCTTATGACATGTCAACGGCTCTAACACAGCTGACTGGTGACGTAGCATCATTTTATAATATCAGTCAGGACTTGGCCTATATCAAACTGAAATCAGTGTTTACGGGTGAAACCGAGACATTGAAAGATTTGGGTGTCGTTATGACGCAAAGTGCCCTCGACCAGTATGCACTGGCTAATGGATACGGGAAAACCACATCCGCCATGACCGAGCAGGAGAAAGTAGCTCTGCGTCTGGCTTTTGTACAGAAACAGTTGTCTGCCGCATCTGGTGACTTTATTCGTACTTCTGACAGCTGGGCGAACCAGGTGCGAGTGATACAGTTACAGCTACAATCTCTCAAGGCAACAGTTGGACAGGGATTGATTAATATTTTCACACCTGTTCTGAAAGTAATCAATATTCTACTCGGCAAACTGGCAACTCTGGCAAATGCGTTCAAAAGCTTCACAGAACTTATAACCGGAAAGAAATCTTCTGGTCAGACAGGTGGAAGCGGCGCAGGGCTTGTCGGAACGGATACAGTTGCAGATACAGCAGATCAGTATGGGCAGGCAGCGGATAATGCAGAAAAACTGGCAGATGCCACGAACGACAATGCAAAAGCAACAAAAAAAGCGAATAAGGAAACAAAAAACTATCTTTCGTCACTTGATGAAGTTCACAAAGTCACATCTACTGGCAGCAATTCATCTTCCACACCATCTTCATCTGGTGGAAGCGGAGGAGCAGGTAACAGCGGCATTCCGAGTTCAGTAGGAAATGTGGACTACGGTAATCTCGCAGAGGGCGAAACTGCACTTGACAAGATTAGTGATTCCGCAAAGAAACTTGCTGACCTTCTCAAAAAACTTTGGAAACCATTTCGGGATGCATGGAAAAAAGAGGGCAAGAATACTATTAATGCAGCAAAAACCGCACTTGATGGACTCAAAAAGCTCGCTGTAAGTGTAGGTAAAAGCCTTGTAGAGGTCTGGACAAATGGCACAGGCACAACAATGCTCACAACCATGCTTAAGATTGCCCAGAACGTGCTTAAGACCGTTGGGAACATTGCTTCCGGTTTCACTGACGCGTGGAGCAAAAACAACGTCGGAACGCAGATTATACAGAATATCGCAGATGCTCTTGTGGTGGTCATGCAGTTTGTTGAGAAGATTGCAGAGGATACAGCGACATGGACGGCGAACTTGGACTTCTATCCGCTGTTGGAATCTATTAGTAATCTGACCAGTACATTTGCACCAATTCTGGAATCTATCGGAAACGTTCTTGAGTGGATTTACAATAATATTGTTCTTCCGATGCTGAAATGGCTGATTGAAACAGGAATTCCAACAGTGATTAACCTAGTGTCTGATTTGGCAGGATTCTTTGCGGATCACCAATCAATCATCGAAGCATTCGGTACGGCTTTGATTGGAGCATTTGCCGCTACAAAAATAGCAGGATTAGCTTCGAGTATTGGTAAAAGCATCAGTACGATCATGTTGTATGCAAAAGGCCTCATAGCATTAATGACTGGTTCCGGCGGAATTATAGGCGGTATTAAAGCTATTGCAACAGCTATCGGACCGGGGGGGATATTTGCTATTGCCGTTGGAGCTTGTATTGCGATTGGCGTATTACTGTACAAAAACTGGGACAAAATCAAAGAAGTTGCAGGAATCGTAGCATCTGCTGTTGTTGGCTTCTTTAAAACAATGGGCAAAGGTGTAAGTATGATTCTTTCTGATCTGAAAGAAACCGTTACTGGAATCTTGGATGCGATAGGAACACTTGTTTCAAATGTCGTTTCTTCGATAGTTAAATTTGTTACTTCAAAGACGCGAGAAATGGCAGAAGCGGCAACCAGAAAAATTAGCGACATGAAAGAAAAAGCTTCAACTTTATGGAACGGTATGAAAGCCAATGCAAGAGAAACCTGGGAGAATATCGTGACGATTGTGGGAAATAAAGTTGCAGCTATCCGCGATGCTATTGTAAACAAATTTACATCGGTAAGAGACAGAGTGGTGGAAATTTTTGGCGGTATCCGTGATACCATCCGGGATATTCTAAACAAAGTCATCGGAATTGCAAACAGCGCTATTGGAACTGTAAACAGCGCAATCGGCGGCATTGAATCAGCATTTACATTTGGACCGTGGAAGGTTCCAACTCCGTTTGGATCAAGGACAATTGGATTTACGGCTAATTTCCCAAGAGTTCCTACAATTCCATATCTTGCAAAAGGTGCCGTTATTCCGCCAAGATCAGAGTTTCTGGCAGTCCTTGGAGACCAGAAGAACGGACGCAACCTGGAAGCCCCAGAAGGCGTTATCCGAGAAATTATTGATGATGCATTTGCAAGACATCAGCAGGGCGGCAGTGGAAACGTTCGATTTACGGCGCAAATTAATCGCAGAACAATATTTGATGAAGTTATAGAAGAAGCAAAGTTAAGACGTGATGCAAGCGGTACGAATCTGTTTGAATTGGCGTAGGGGGGGTGAGAACGTGGCATTTTCAATAAGTAAATCAATAACTGATAGATACAAGATAAATGGACTTCTCATCCCTCAGCCAGATAAGGATATGCAGTGTAAATTCGAAACTACATATTCAGAAGGAAGTAACCGCACACAGTATGGAAGAGCAATAATAGTACCACTTTATACAGTTATGCAATATAGCTATAAAGCCACAAATGTTCGCGTTGATGAGAAATCAACTAATCTCGTAAACGCAATCATTAAAGGAGAACCATTTATGTTGTATCACTGGTTAGCGCACAAAAACGAATGGCGTTCAGAACAGTTTTATGTTGGGAAAATGCAATATAATATAGCTCAAGTAGGAGAATATTATTCTGAAATATCATTCAATATGCAGGGGGTGAATCCACTTGATTAATGCATCTAAAGCATTTAAAAATGCACTTGCAGAAGGCAAAATACTATATGAAATAGTGGATATCACCTTCGCCGATGGGAGAAAAAAGACCTTAGATAGTGAAATTCTGGTAGGCGGAGGAGGCTTTACGGATTGCGCTGAAAGCAACAGTTTCCCGATTGGAACCACAATATGTAAGTCCATGACACTGAGCTTGGATAACACAGAGGACCAGTGGAAGGATTACTACTTTTACAAAGCAAAATTAACCGCCCACCTCAAAATGCAAGTAACGGATAGCGTTGTGGAAACCATAAAAAAAGGAACCTACACCATTACAACTCCTGAACAGTACGGTGAAGTCCTTGAATTCACTGCTTTGGATGATATGTATAAAGCAAATGCGCTTTACACAAGCAACCTTGTACTTCCACAGTCAGCTTTTACATTGCTCCAGGATGCCTGCGTGACAATTGGAATCTCTATGGGCTTTTCTTCCATGGAGCACGGAGACGTGGCAATCAACAGTATTCCAGATGGAATTACCTTCCGGCAGCTGATCGGCTGGATAGCTATGTTGGATTCGGCTAATGCAAGGGTGGATGTAAATGGTAATTTACAGTTGATCAAATGGGATTTCGATTCAATATCAGTAGATTACGGAGCCACAGTCGGGGATGATGGATATCTTGTATTTGGAAGTGGATCAAGCGCAGATTCCGATGGATTTATTTCTCCAAATGCCGGAAACTGGTATTTAGATAGTGATGGATATCTCACATTAAAAGAAGGAGTTGGAAATCCTACCAGGTTGAGAGATTATATTTCTTCGCCGACTCTCTCAAGTGATGATATCGTAATAACCGGAATCAAGGTAAAAAATACGGAATTAGATGCCGTGTACGGAAAAGATGGGTATGTCCTGGAATTGGAAAATGATTTGCTTGGTGATGCTGATCTTGAAACTGTAGCTGGATGGATTGGAGATAATCTAATCGGGAAATCATTCCGGAGCATGGAAGGAAGTCTGATTTACAACCCGTTAACAGAATTCGGAGATATGGCTTTTACTTACGACAGAAAAGAAAATAAGTATATAACGCCGATTACCGATGTATCAAGCAGGCTGAACGGAACAACAGATGTAAAAACAAAAGCCGAAAATCCAATAAGAGGGAGTAGCAAATTTTTATCATCTGCTGATAAAACATTAATAGCTGCTAAAAAAATCATTGAAAACGAAAAAACAGCCAGAGAACAAGCTGTTAAAAAACTTGAAAATGCGCTGGCTAATTCAGAGGGACTTTTTGAAACTCTTGAGGTGCTTGAAGATAAAAGCGTTATTACTTATTTGCACGATAAACCATTACTAGAAGAATCAAAAGTTGTGATAAAGCTAACCGGTAATGCTATAGGGGTTTCCAATGATGGCGGTGAAACTTATCCATACGGATTTGTTGTTGACGGAACATTGATAACAAGGCTTTTATACGCAGAAGGGATAAATGCAAATTATATAGATTCCGGTGCTTTAACTGTGAGGGATTCTGATGGAAATATAATATTCCAGGCAGATATGAATACAAAAAAAGTATATCTCGATGGATCCGTGCAGATAGGCGGGGAAAAATCTATCAATGATATCAAGCAAACAGCTGAAAATGCAATGAAAGCAGCTGCGCTTGCTAAAAATATGACATTGCAATTAAGCAACGAATATCAGGGAATATCTGTTGACTCTAACGGGAATTACGGGACATTTCCAAGTGGTGTGACTACACAGGCCGTTGTGATGTACGGAACACAGGATATTACGGCTGATTGTAGTTATACGATATCAAAATCTGATGGAGTGGATGGAACATGGGATATCTCAACAAAAACATATACTGTAACTGGATTAAATACAGATAATGGATGGATAGATATAAAAGCTACTTATCTGGAAACATTATCCGTTAGCAAAAGATTCTCTGTTTCAAAGCAATACGCCGGGGAAAAAGGAGAACAAGGCGTACCTGGCAGAACGTATTTTATTGAAATGTCAGCGGATATTTTAAAACGCGGACAGGATAATAAAGTATCACCAAACAATATAACTGCAAAAGCATATTATAGAGATGGGGATAAGGCAGAAAGAAAAGAATATAAAGGCAGATGGAAAGTTCAAACATCAACTGATGGATCTACTTATAGTAATGTTTTAGCAAGTATTGTGGATGAATCAGAAAAATCTTATACAGTTGGATCATTAGACAGAAGTGTTGTGTATATAAGGTTTATACTGTATGAAGCTGGAGGAAACAACAATCAGATTGATATACAGACTATTCCAATATTGATTGATGTGGACGCACTTACCCACGAAGAGATATTTAATCTTCTTACAAATAATGGTTTCATGAAAGCAATTTATAAAGAGGGCAACCAGTTATATATTTCATTCACATATGCAAAAGGCGGAACGCTGAAGCTTGGCGGTCCAAATAATGGATATGGCACCTTTGAGGTGTACGACGCGAATGGAAATATAATAACTCAAATAGATAACTCAGTTGGGTTTAAAAACTTCAAGGGAAAAGAGTGGTTCCAGATAAATGAGTCTGTGGCTACAGCTGGTTACGATTCCTCCCTTGTTCATGGACTTCTTGATTTATCCGCGCAATACTCTGATGGATATTGGACTGTTTTGGAGAGCAAACAAGCTGGTCTTCTTTTAAAAACAGTATCTAGGATGAAAGTTGAGACAACTGGAAGCAGTTCTCTGACTCTCAATGTGCCGGAAATGCCTAAGCTTATAACCGGTAGTAACTTAGGAAAAAATAACAATGGAGATGTCGGAACAATTGCATCATCCTCTATGCATTATAAAATTCTTGGGAAAACCGTAAAGAAAGACGAACTGGAAGACCTCTATAAAGTCAAAGTAATCTGGGCGAAGTACAAAGACGGATATCTTATGGAGCAAGACGAACGGTGCGGTAAAGAAATGCCGATGTTTATTGCAGAGGATATTGACCGCAGATTTCCAATCGCTGTTGATCACGGCAAAAATGGACATGCCGAGAACTGGAACTATCGTATTATGATTCCATGTATGTTCGCAATGCTAAAAAATGAGCATGAGAAAGTTAAAGAATTGCAATCCGAGTTGGAATCAATCAAAACAGAATTGACGGAATTAAAAGAGGTTATTAATCAATACATAGTAAAAAAGGAGGTATAAAAAATGCCTGACAACAAACCTATCACGCGAGAAGAAATGTATCTCGCAAAGTTAACTGGAGATTATACAGGGAAGGTACCAGAGCCAATAACCAGGAAAGAAAGATATCTGTATAAACTGTGTACTGATGGAATCGGAACCAATAAAGAAGCTATCGCAGAAGCGGTCCAGACGTACCTGTCCGATAAGGGCGTTGGACTTAACATGGATGCAAATGGCTATGTGAGTTTGAAAACGACGGAGGTAAACAATAATGGCTGATACATTTAAAGGGATAATCACAGCAGATGGAAAGAAACGGCAACTACCTTACGGTGCAGTGTTGGAAACGCCAGTTTCTGACTCAACGTTATCTAAAGAGGGCGGATTTGCGGATTCTAAAGCGGTAGGGGATAAATTCGCGAAAGTAGACAGTGAGACTGCTTCGCTAAAGGAAGATATAGAGTATTTTAAAGATGATGTTACCAAAGCATTTAACGTGACTGAAAATCTATATAACCCACATTCATTTACAAATACAAAGGGTGTAGCATTAACTATTGCTGATGGTACAGAGTACGCAGATTCTACAACAGTAAATGCAATTACAACTGGATATTTTGACACAAATGAGGGGGATGTATGGAGGTTTTATAGATGGAATACAGCCAAGGATAATATATATAAGCTGGAAGTAAGAGTGCATTGGTTTGATGAAAATGGAAAGTATATAAGCGGTGCAATTATAACTGGTGATGTAACAGCACCTATAAACGCTAGACGTTTACGTTTTACAGAAAAATTCACATTACTATATCCGACGTTAGATGTAATGGTTACTAAAAATTATTCGTTTGGTGTAAATGGTTATGTCCCGTATGGTATTACGCAGTTAAAAGAAACATTCTTGCCAAGAGAAAAAGTATATGAACAAGTGCATAGAAACGGAACACTTCATAGCGGTGATTCATGGGTATTGGAAAATAATAATATTATGGCAAGAAAAGTGTTTGTTTTGAGTGGAATTGTAAACTCATTTTCTATACTTGAAATGGGGCATGGTACTAAAACAAATTCTCCTTCGAGCTGGATAGTCGTAGATAGCACAAATATTACAGTATACTCAACACCCACCGACAAAGTAATACTTGCACACGGCTTATCCATTGTGAATACAATTCATATTATAATTGAAGTAGCCGCAAACTATAAAGCGAAAATCACATTAGTATCTAATGGTGAAAAATACAATACAGAACAAGACTGGGATGGTAACATTGGAAATATTTTTGTAAATAGCATTAATACAGAATTAGCAAATTGTGCCGTATCTTGGACTTGCAAAAATTATTCTTCACCAATATGGGCATATGGAGATAGCTATTTTGGTATGACAAATAAGGCACGGTGGATTGCTCAGTTGTTAAGCAATGGTTATGGCACAGATATGCTCATTGATGGTTATCCGGGTAGAGGTTCTGATAATGCGTATAATTCATTACAAGCTACATTAAAACACGGCAAACCAAAATATATATTATGGGCTGTGGGTATGAATAACCCAGATAATGAATCATCTGTTAACGGAAACTGGAATAATAGATTTAATGATGTAAAGAATGTGTGTAAAGAAAATAATATAATACTTATCGGGTGTACAATTCCGAATACACCAACACAGTTTAATAGCTACAAAAATAACGTTGTTAGAAATGCAGGAATTAAATATATAGATTTCGCAAAATCAGTGGGTGCTGAACACAAGGGAGATTCGTGGTATGACGGTATGCTGTCGGGTGATAATGTACACCCTACGGAAAAAGGTGCTATAACATTATATTTACAAGCATTAGCAGATTTTCCAGAATTGGCGAACACTTAACTAAAGAGGGCTTTAGCGAAGTATTGCGCTACTTAATTTTGAGGGGCGAACCAAATATGAAAGGAATTATATAATGAGCAAATTACAAGAATTTTTAAACCTTGGTGATTATTACGCATCCAACGGCGGGTACCTTGAAAAGAAAAGCAACTCCTATCTGGATGATTTTAAAAAGAATGCAGGATACAACAATTACACAAAATTTGCAAGAGATGTAAATAGTTGGGGACAACCAGGATGCCAGGGACAGCCATGGTGTGCAGAGTATCAGTTCTGGAAGCTGGTGAAAGTAATTGGAATCACAAATGCCCTCAAAATCATGGGCGGCGGTTTTTATAACTGTCAGAGCGTAAAAAACTGGTCGAAAAAACAGGACACATGGCATACCGTTCCGAAACTTGGTGCACTTCTGATTTTCCGAAATGGCTCCCATATTGGAGATGTACAGAATTTTGATGGATCTAGAATTTATACTAATGAGGGAAATACTTCCAGTGCTCCAGGAGTGGTGGCAAATGGCGGAGCGGTTCGCAATAAATCCTACTCCATCAACGATTCAGCAATCGACGGATATGTTTGGATTGATTGGGAATCCTACGAGAATACCACAACCTGGAAAAAAACAGGAACCAGAGTAGCAACCGTGAATGACTTGTATGTCCGCGAGACACCGAATGGTTACGTTATGGGTTCAATCAATAAAGGAACCGTTTTTGAAATTGACGGAAAGACAAGCGGAAAGTGGACGCATGTAAAAGTTTCCGGTATCGGTATTGGCTGGATCTGGACTGGATATCTGGCAAAGGAGGGTGGCCCCGCATCCGCTACCATTACAGGAAAACAGGACAAGACACAGGTGCTTTTCAAGGGGAATGTAACCGCCACTGTGCTTAATGTGCGTACTTGGGCTGGAACTGAGTACCCGAACATCAAAAAATACCCAAAGCTCAACCAGGGAAATGAAGTGGAAGTAATGAATTTTACCCAGAAAGATAAAAACGGTAGTAAGTGGTATTATATCCGTATCGCAGGAAAGTATTATGGCTTTGTATCTGCAAAATATATTAAGAAGCAGTAAAAATTATCCCGGGGTTAATTCCCCCGGGAATTTCTTTTCAAAATTAATGATAACATCAATGCGCCAGTTCGTCAGCACATAGATGTTGTCATTAACTTTTTTTCTGGATTCGCGGGAAAATGTCGAGCCGAAAACTAATCTCATCGCCTTTCCCATAAGCGTTTTTGGTATCTTTTGAGTATGTAACCTTTTCAATTAAACTCTTAAGCATTTTATTCTTGGATTCTGTATCAAGGCTCCAATAGTTATCGAGTAGCTCTTCGCAACGAGGAATAAAATCTGATTGTTGCTTTATAATATTCTGTTCATGTTTGATTTCTTCTTTTAATTTTTCTATAGTATCGGAGCATGACTGAATGGATGCGGATATAGTTTTGGCACGTTCGAGGAAGATTTCTGTGGTGTAGATGCCCTGTTCGAGCAGATCATATTGTTTTGCTTTTTGGGCGTTTAAGCTTTCCAGCTCGTTTTCTTTTTCGTGTATGAGATTCTGCTTAGAAGTTATTCCGCAATCAATAGCCTTTGAAGATGTATTAATATCATTGTTTAACTTATATTCTTCCACAATCTCTCTAATTCCATCAATCACAGATTTTTCAACCAGAGGCAACTTGCTACTTACTGTGTGGCAAGACGTATATGGACACATGAGGGTATCTTCCTGTCCGCGCTTTTGATAAGGACGGCGAACCATGGCACGACCACATTTGCTGCAATAGACAATTCCGGCAAGTGGATTACGAATCGAGTTTGCTATACTAACTGGGCGAGGTGGGTTCTTTTTTCGAATTTCCTGTACGGAGTTAAATAGATCATCCGATATAATAGCCGAATGCAATCCATCACAAATAAGAGTATCTTTTGATCGAGGACGTGTTTTAATTACCTGGCCATTCTGTATAGTCTTTACAGTTTTTCGCCCATTCCATCGGATTTTCCCGATGTATACCGGATTTGTTAGAATTCCCTGTATACTGGCAGGAGTCCAGTCATCGCCCAATGCAGATTCTATTCCCATTTCATTTAATTTCCGTGCAATCTTCGCAACTCCAATTTGTTCGCAGCCATCACCGGCATACCAGGTGTAGATCATTTTTACAATCTCAGATTGAGTCGGAACAGGTCGGAGAGTATAGCCTTTTTCTTTTTCGAGCTTAACTCTTTCGTATCCGTAAGGTGGTTTGTTGCCGCAATACTTACCCTCTTTTACCGATGAGATTCTTCCGGCGTTCAGTCGGCGCTTGATGGTTTTATATTCTCTTCGGCTCATAAATAGTCCAAACTCAAAATACTCTTCATCGAATTCGTTGTTTGGGTCATATATTTTTGTAGGGGTAATAATCTTCGTGTCAGAATACTGGAAAGCCCTTGATACAATGCCTTGGTCGATTGTGTCACCTCTGGCAAGACGCTCTACTTCGACAACTAAAACACCGTCCCACATGCCGGATTCTACCTCGTGAAGAAGTTGCTGCATGACAGGACGGTCGGCGATAGTTTCTCCAGATACCACTTCGCGGTAAATTGCACCCACAATGTACTCTTTTTTCTTTGCAAGATCTAACAGGATCCGTTCATGTCTGGCAAGAGTTTCACCCTCTCCGTGCGCTTCAGCTTCCCGATCTGCTCTGGATTTCCTTAGATAGATGCATACTGATTCATTCATTTTATCATTCTCCTTTTTTTTACTTGTGCGATAATCCAGGAGATGATATAATTATGGTGTAGGTAAGATTTTTCTCCGGATTATCTTATTTATTAAAACCGGTTCCCGTTGGTAGCGAGAGCCGGCTTTTTTATTATTTATTCTATTTCATCAATATCAAGAGAATATCCAAGGACTTCTCCAACATCTGTACATTTTCCTTTTAAAGTAACTGTCTCTCCTTTGGTCATGGAAGCTACTTTTGTTTTTTGTTCATCATTTTTTATGTAGCATTGAACTCCGATAATCTCAAAGTCTCCATCAGCCATCAAGTTAATATACTTTCCAGAAGCGTCAATGTTTGTAAGTTTTCCAGTAATCTCAAGATATTTATCTTTGTATTTATCAGATGCTCCCATGGCATTGTTATCAAGATCTGCCATCATATCATTAACGGAAACAGTGGTATACTCGATCGGTGCAGCTTCTTTCTTTTCTGAAGAAGTAGCCGTTGTTGCACTTTTACCTGATTCCGAATCACTTTCACCCGCTACAGCTCCGATGATCGCTCCGACAAGGATTATCAGCACAACCCATTTGAGCTTTCCACCTTTTAATTTCTTTCGGCACTGCGGGCATACTTTAGCGTCCGCCGGAATCTCTGTTTTGCAATACTTGCATTTCTTAGTTTTCTCTGTACTCATACTACAGTTCCTCCTTATACTTTTGAGTTGATTCTAGCACATATTGTAATGATTTAGAATATTTTTGTTAAAATTTTTGTTTCGAAATTTGTCGGATTTATTTAAAACAGTGTAAAAATGTGCTATTATATACATCATGTAAAGTTGTTTTTGTCTAAAAAAAGAGGCGGTATTTTGAAATTAGCCAAAAAAGTTATAATTTTTGTCGGAATAATATTAATAATCAGTTACATAGTTCATGTTCCGAGTCGGACACGCAATCTCTCATGTAAAAATTCTACGGTCAGCCTTGTCCGGCAATCTAGCAGACATTCTACAGTCAGAAGGAGCGTTCCTAACCAGATACAGATTATTTTTGTGCTGCTATACCGTATAATTCCACGTAAAACGCATTTTATATTCGATAGTGCGAATATTTTCTTTGCGATTACGCACATTCTGGTTTATCACTGGCAGTTAGCAAGGAGGGATTTGTCTGCCGATGCTACTTTATCGTACCAAAGATAATGCAATGTAAAAGAGAGTAAATGTTTTTGTGCGGTAGGAGGTATAATATGGATTACAAAAAGGAAATTATTGAAATGATAGAAAATATACATAGTGAAAAGATATTAAATCTTATTTATTGGTTCGTAAAAAGAGGATATAAAGAAGAAAGGGCAGGAAGATGACTCCCGCCCTGTTGCTTAGAAAATAAACTTCTCGAAAAAATCACATAACAAATCTTTTTTATCGGGCGACAGTTTATCGTATTCAAGAATTATTTTCATGAATCGTTTATCTGTCAGCCCGATTTTCATTGAAACATCTGCATATTCTGCATCAATTTCTTTGTCTTGCTTTTCATCCACTAAATCTGAAAGACCGATTCTAAAATATTTTGCCAAGGTACCTAATTTTCCAGTTCCGGGAATTGCCTTTCCAGTATACCACATATTAAAAGTAGTTGGATTAACTCCGATAGCTTCGGCAATTTCCTTTTGCTGCTTGCCACTCTCGGCAACATATCGGCTTAGATTTTTTGAAAAGATTCTTTTCTGCTCTTCGTTTGTCATTGTTCTTTCCTCCTTACATTTTGCATTGTACACCATATTCAAAAAAAATTCAATAGTAAATCCAATATTTTTGGATTTTGGTGTTGACAATCCAAAGCTATTGGATTATAATGAGTTCAGAAATTAAGAAAGGAGGCAAACAAATGCCACAGATTTGTTTAGAAGCAGTTCGTGTAAATGCACGATGTAATCAGAAAGAATGGGCTGAAAAGTTTGGAGTTTCCAATAATACAGTTATTAATTGGGAAAAAGGAAATACTGAGCCTACTTTATCACAGCTTAGAAAAATGAGTGAACTTTCCGGTATTCCTATTGACTTTATTTGTGTGCCTGATAAATCCAATTAAATTGGATTATTGAGAAATAAAGTCTATAGTTGGAACAGATAAGTTTCTTGAACCAAAGTTACCGGAATAGAAAGGAGCAAAGTTTATGAGCAAAAAGAAGAAAAAGAAAAAGGCTTCTAAGATGGTGCGAACATCAAAGAAACCTATTTCCTTAACATGTTTGATTAATAAAAAACCTATTTTCCAGATGGATATTTTTCGTTGAATGCTTCTAATGCGGATTCATAAGCATTTATGTATTCTTCGAAATAATCGACGGTTACATGAGTTTTGCCAGCATCAACTTGAGATTGACGTTTTAAATGGCAAGCATCAATGCAAACTGCAATGGCTAAATCATGTGCGCGTTTTTCATTATCAGTCATTCTTGCACCTCCTTTCCAAAGGAGAGTATAACACGAAAATTTATCAGCAGAAAGGAGAAAGGCGTGAAAAAATCAACCAGGAAAAAGATCCGTTCTCTTGAAAAGAGAATATCAGATATTGAGTCACAACTTCAATGTCCGCAAGCTACTTTTACATGTCAATTGGTTACTCCAAACGACATTTTAGCCCAGATTCTTCAAGAGAGTCAATATCAAGATCATAAATATGAGATTCGAGCTAATCTGAATGGCAAGACATTATTCGAGAAGAAGACGGAAAGTTTTTTCTTAGAATAATCTGGAGCAAGAATCAGATAAGAAAGAAACTGCAACTTCACAGTAATTAAAGAGGAGGAAGAAAATGAAGAAATTTGAATTAACATCAGAAACCAAAATTAACATTTTCGGAAAGAAACTTTTCCGAATCAAGGCGCTCGTTTCATTTGGAGTTGTAAAAACTGGAGAAACTGGCGGATGGGTAGAAAAAGAAGAAAATGTAAACCAGTCCGGCGATGCATGGGTGTTCGGCAATGCAGAGGTGTTCGGCAATGCAAGGGTGTCCGGCGATGCAAGGGTGTTCGACAATGCAATGGTGTTCGGCAATGCAAGGGTGTCCGGCAATGCAGAGGTGTTCGGCAATGCAGAGGTGTCCGGCAATGCAGAGGTGTTCGGCAATGCAGAGGTGTCCGGCAATGCAGATTACACAACTATTCATGGATTCGGTACTCAATTCCGCACAACTACATTCTTCAGATGTAAGGACAAACAAGTTAAAGTGTCTTGCGGCTGCTTCTATGGAACAATTCCAGAGTTCCGTGAACAGGTGAAAAATACCAGAGATGGAAAAATCGCAGAAGAATATCTGATGATTGCTGATCTCATGGAGAAACATTTCGCAGAAGAAGCAAAATAACAGAAACATCATAATCTATCGTAGAAAGGAGAGATTCTTATGGCAGTAATTAAAACAATAAAAAATGAATCTGGCGGGGTAATCAGAATACATGATGATTACTGCAAGGACAATACACATGAAGACAATCAAAGGATTGTCGATGAATGTTCGAGAATTATCTTGGACTACTACAGAAGAAAAGCAAATTTGGCATAAGCGCCCCGGAGGGAGCCGACACCTCCACCCCGGAGCAGTAAGCCACTAAACCAACCTTAGTGGATACAGGTAAATTATAATCCTCTATCCGCTAAAAGTCAATATAAGCGATAAGCGAGAGGAAAATAATATGGAAAATAAAAAAAATGCAACAAACAACGAAAAGATTACATGGAACGATTTGGAAACAATGCTAGCTACCGAAATCGTGAAAAAAGCAAAGAGAGAGACTAAGAAGTGGTTCAGTGCATGGCTTTTGACTGCCGCGCTGTTAATCATTACTAATATCTTTTGGTATATTGCTTACAGTCTGTAATCTTTTTTTCTTTTTGGAGGGGAAAGAATGAAATCACCTAGACAGAACAGAAAGGATATTGTAGTCAGTGTGATTATCGGGATCCTGTTTACTTTTCTTCCGGTGTGGATGTGGGAGAAGAGCTTGCAGCAGGTCCTGGCAGGCATTGTATTTGCGCTGTTTACGTATTTAGCACTACTTTAAGAAAGGAGAGCGGAAATGTTTGAAAAAGAAATTAAAGAGCTTTTTGAGTTAGCATGGAGAGTTTCGAATGAAACAGATTATTTTGTTTCGTTTGACATCACTTCGCATGTACATGCTTGCATTATCTGCATTATGAATTCAAAGTGGGAGCCTAGAAAGGAAATGGATGGCATTTATACAATCTATTTTGATAATGAATTGCTTAAAGAGGAATCAGCCGAGCAGTGCAAGCTTGCAAAAGCACATCTTCTTAGACTCTTAATAGATGGGAGGTGTACGCTAAATGTTGAATCAGATGGAGTTGAAGCTCCTGCCGACAATGGAACTGATAACAACGGCGAACGAGCTTCTGGGGGAGCTGAACAGGCGGAAAGCGTACATTCTTGATTGGGAAAACCCGGACATGTATCTGAATCATCTCGAGTATCACTGTGCCGGCGGAGTATTTTCGAATGGTGAAAAAAATCCGGTGAGAGGGGATGGTTCTGACAATGTGTATTGCTTTTTTAAGGCGGTGTAAACATGGAAGAGCGCATTAATGAGATTGTTAGATTAATCGACACCCAGCTTGCTATTGTGCCGGATAATCCGATAGAGGAATCATATAAGGCAAGAACATTGGCAAGCTACGTACAAGCCTTAAATGGGCTTTTAACGGCTCAGAAATCATATAAGGAGGAAAGTATTAGTGAGTGAATTTGAAATCCGTATTCCGGCAAGGAAGAAGCAGCCGGCAACCGATAAGGATAACCCTGTCGTGAAAGTTTCGCCGGAAGCGTACAACGCACTGGTTGAGATTTATAACGAATCAACCATATCAATGAAAGATATTACAAGCTTGCTGATCGTTGAGGGCAGCAAGCATGTGGTTTATGACAAGGAGGAATAGAAGTGAATATATATGAGAAGTTAGGTATTATTCAGTCAAGGCTGAAAGCCCCTAAAGGTCAGTACAATTCCTTCGGGAAATACAAATACAGAAGTTGTGAAGACATTCTAGAGGCTGTAAAACCGCTTCTGGCAGAAACAAAGACTGTGTTAAGCGTCACAGATCGGATGGAAGTTGTTGGTGACAGAATATATGTCAGAGCAGAAGCTCATCTGAACGACTGTGAAGATACCGGCGAGATTACAACTGTTGCTTATGCAAGGGAAGAAGAATCTAAGAAAGGCATGGATTCTTCACAGGTGACAGGCGCAGCTTCATCTTATGCCAGAAAATACGCTTTAAATGGACTGTTCTGTATTGATGATAACAAAGACAGTGATTCTACTAATACAGGAGAGAAAGAAAAAACGTCCGGCAGGAAAGCGGAATTGGTAAAAGAAACTGAGATGATTAGTTCCGAGACTACTATGTCAATCAAAAACATTATTGATAAGTACCCGGAAGCTAAACTTTTAGACCAGATCAAGACTCGTTTCAAGGTAAATGACATTAAGTCACTTACAAAAGAGAAAGGACATAAATGTCTCAAAATGTTAATTGACTATGATAAACAGCATACAGAAAAGGAGCAACAGCATGAATAAAGTAATTCTTACAGGAAGATTCACACATGATCCAGAAATCAAGTACACCAATGATGGAACATCAATCGCAAGATTTTCCATTGCAGTCAATAGAAGATTTGTAAAAGAGGGTTCTGATCAGAAAGCGGACTTCCTTAATTGTGTTGCATTTGGAAAATCTGCGGAATTTATCGAAAAATATTTCACAAAAGGAATGAAAGCAGATTTATCTGGAAGAATCCAGACCGGCAGCTACACCAATCGTGATGGGCAGAAGGTGTACACAACAGATATTGTTGTAGAAGATATTGAGTTTGGTGAAAGTAAAGGTGCTAACCAGAGCCAGCAGAAGTCAGAGACACCACATCCGGAAACAGACCCGGACGGATTTATGGATATTCCAGATGGAATTGATGAGGAGATGCCGTTCGCATGATACAAATTGACAGTAGGGAACATCAGAAAGTTATTGATGGCATTAAGAAAGCGTTTGATGCAGCAGGAGAAAAATGGTTCGTGTCAAAGCTCTACGTCGGGGATTATATGAATTATGACAACCCCAGGTTAGTTGTTGACCGAAAGCAAAATCTCTCCGAATTATGCGGAAATGTATGCCAGCAGCATGAGAGATTCCGTGCTGAGATTATCCGGGCGAATGAAGCAGGAATAAAGCTCATATTTCTGTGTGAGCATGGAAAAGGAATTGAAAAGCTGGATGACGTTCTCTGGTGGGAGAATCCCCGGGCAAAGAAAAGAGTTAAAAAGAATGGCACCTGGGTGGAGCAGGAACAGAAAGTTATGCACGGGGACGTTCTGTATAAGATTCTCTGCACAATGCAACGGAAATATGGCGTTGAATTTCTATTCTGCGACAAAAAAGACACTGGGAAACGGATAATGGAGATTCTGTTAAATGGATAAAGAAACAATTAAACAACAGAATAGCATGAGGGATGTTCTGAGCAGATATGGCATGGTTCCAAACAGAGCAGGATTCGTTCGGTGCCCGTTTCATCCGAAAGATCGTACTGCATCCATGAAAATCTACAAAGACAGCTATTATTGTTTCGGTTGTGGTGCAACAGGTGACATATTTACATTCGTTCAGAACATGGATAATTGCGATTTTAAGACAGCTTTTACCATACTTGGAGGAACTTACCAGAAACCAAATTTCTCTTCCAGAATAGCGATATATCACCATCAGAAGCAGATGGAAATGAGGCAAAAGGAAGAACGGAAGAAAAAGGCCGAGTTGCAAGAATGCTTGTCTGATATTGACTTTTATCGGGCAGAAATCGAGCGATGGAGTCCTCTTTCTGACAGATGGTGTGAGGCATGGAATGCACTTCAAAAAGCACTATACCTACATGGGGAGTTGAATAATATACCGTATTAGAAAAGAGGTGATATAGATGGTTCCTTTAAACAAGTTGGATTCGAAATCCATCATGTCTCGGGAAGTGCTGGACGAGGTGTTCAATCAGGAGGATGAGATTTACAGGGCTGAACTGTTGGCCAGCCTTGCGCTTCGAGCATCTGAATTGAGGTGTAAAACGGAGTTTACAAGCGTGGTAAACGCATACAAAAAAGTGCAAAAAGATATAAAAAGGCAAGAACAGGAAGATATCCGGAGGCAGTCAAAAGAAGCCAGCCTTGTAGAGCACTATACGAACTTCACGGATAGTCCATACGATAGAATGGCCTGCGGAAACTGGATTGCAGCAGATGATGGAATTTGCACTTGGAATTCTACTACTGGAATAACAGATGTTAGGGCCTGCTATCACCCTATATTGCCGGTTGAACGCCTGAAAAATATTCAGACAGGTGAAGAACAGATAAAAATTGCCTTTAAACGTAACAATAGATGGCAAGAGATTATTGTTCCAAAAGATGTCGTAGCAACTGCATCCAAGATTGTAGGGTTATCCAAGAATGGGATAGCTGTAACATCAGAAACTGCCAAGCACCTTGTAAGGTACTTATCGGACGTGGAAAACCTGAACGATGAGTACATAGAAATACAATATTCGTCTGGAAAGCTTGGATGGATTGGAGACGGTTTCTTGCCATACAGCGAGGAAATCATATTCGATGGGGATGCGAAGTTCAGGCAGCTTTTTGAAGCCATTCGGGTAAAAGGAGATAGGGAAACTTGGTATGAGCATGTAAAAAAGATCAGGCAGCAGGATAAATTTGAAATTAAGTTTATGCTGGCAGCGTCTTTCGCCAGTGTTCTGATTAAGCCACTGGATGCGCTTCCATTTTTCACCGACTTATGGGGTCTTACCGGAAACGGAAAGTCTGTTACCCACATGCTGGCCGCTTCAGTCTGGGCGGATCCGTCCGAAAACAAGTATATAGGCAACTTTAAGAGTTCGGATGTGGGCCTAGAAGTAAAAGCTGACATGCTCAATAATCTTCCACTTATCCTTGATGATACAAGCCAGAAGGATAAGAAGATTGAGGAAAACTTTGAGCGAATCGTGTATGATCTCTGTTCTGGCCAAGGAAAAACCAGATCCAATAAAGAACTTGGGTTGACAAGAGAAAGCGTGTGGAAGTTGTGTATCCTCACAAACGGTGAGTATCCATTGCAGTCCTACGTGAACCAGGGCGGCGCTGTAAACCGTATCCTTGAAGTAGAATGCACGCATGATAAGCTGTTCGACAATCCGCAAAATACCATTGATATTCTTAAGAAAAACTATGGCTTTGCCGGGAAAGACTTCGTGGCGGCGCTGGAAGAAATGAGTGTTGATAAGATCAAAAATATCCAGCAGGAGATTTTGAAAAAAATCGCATCAGACGATAAAACGGATAAACAGCTACTTTCCTTATCAATTGTTCTGACTGCGGATAGAATCGCCACGGATATGCTTTTCAAGGACATGCAGTATATTGATATACAAGATGCCAAAAACACGCTTGCTGATGTATCGGATGTATCCCCGAATGAACGTTGTTATGAGTACCTGGTGGATATGATTTCTATGAATGAGCAGCGTTTTGATGTTGATACGCCTTGTGAAAAATGGGGAGATCCCATTGAAAAAGATGGAGAAATGAACCGGTTAGTGTATTTCTATCCCACTGCACTCAATAACATCTGCAAAAATGGCGGATATTCTAAAAAAGCGTTTCTTTCATGGGGCATGAAAATGGGGCTTATTATTTCCAACAATAAGTACGGTAACGTCCTGAAAAGAGAGTCAGAAAGCAGGAATCCAAAAAAGTTTTGCTGTTTGAAAGTGGTGAATGATCTTGATGGATACCTGGAAGAGCAAAAAAAGGCGAGTTTGTTCCAGATATCGGATCCGGTATTCGATTAATTTTGTAACCGAGTAACCTTGTAACTTTTCAGAACGTATATATATATAGAGAAAAATAAAAATATGAGAATGAAATTATTTTTTTTCTCCTATATAGGAAATGTGTGAGTTACACGGTTACACGGTTACAAACACTGCAAACCCGCATAAATACTGGATTTTTTTGTAACCCAAATGAAACCGGATTTTTCAAATAGGTTACATATAAGGGAGATGGAGGATGAAAGTAGAAGCAAAAGATATTCCTATCATACAAAAGTTTCTAACAGAATACTGGAAAGCTATAAAAGAATTCTATTCAGTAGAGATTACAGATGAATATTCCAAACAAGCTTTCGATAAATTAATTTGGCTTGGGGAGATTAGTGGTATTTGCACAGATAAACATGATAAAAAGTTTATCCAAGATTGCATAAATGCCTTAGAGAATCTCTTGGATTCTAAGCAAAGAGAAATGAGGGCGAACCAATGAGCAAAATGAGAGAGTATGAGCGTGGCAGAGAGGACGGTCTTGACCTGGCGCTCAGAATCGTTAGAGACGGCGGTATAGAAGCACTTGAGAGGGAAATAAAATTTAGAGGCATTACAGGAGTACATACCTCTTTGGCCAGTAAAGACCTGGATAAAGCTGCACAGAAGATCAAAGAAATGACACTTGATACATTTACAATCCTTGGAATTGCCGTTTTGCATGATGATTTCGGATTTGGACAGAAACGCTGCCAGAAGTTTATGGACGGCATGGAAAGGGGGGGGCTGATTATCTGATGGATGATATGGCAACCTGGGAAGATTATAGAAGATCAATCAAAGAGGAACTGAATCTTGATTTGAGATTCCGCATTAACGATTAAGCGAGGTGCTATTGATGGGGAAATACAATACAGAGCGCAAACACAAAGAGGGACAGGAGACGTATAAAGCGATATATCACTTTATCTTGAAATATTACCGTAAACACCGCTATATGCCATCCACAAGAAATATCGCAGATGGATTAGACATTTCAATGTCTACTGCCAGAAAACACTTTAATTTGCTCTTAGACAACGGATTGCTCGTTAGCGAGGATCCGACAGAGCAGAGGGCGTATAGATTGAGTTATTCGAAGGTAGAGACCGATTAATCATGTATCACTGCACAATAGCGTGTCAGTTGCTTACATGGGGAAAGCGAGGATGGAAATGGATTATAGACACTGTAGATGTGGATGCGGTGGAATTATAGCGCAATACAGTAAATCGAGTGGATTTATCTGTGAGAAATGCAATAAAGAGTATCAATTATCAAAGCTAAATTTTGATTGGATTGCATCGAATGAAAAGACCGGATGGCTGTTTCCGATGTTGAATAAGGAGGGTAAATAATGAGTGAAATTAAATTCAGTGACGGAATGCCAGTAAGAGAAAGGCGTTCCAGCACAAGCATTTATCCAGAAGAATTGTTGGATAAAAAATGTGGTGGTTGTGTGAGATGTCAGTCAAGAAAAAGGAAGGGCGAAACAGGCTATCATTGCACGACACAGCCGTACACCAAAGACATTTCACCAGAAGACAAAGCCTGTGTCATTTACTGGGACAAAGAAGAGGAAAGAAAGTACAAAGCGTTAAAGGCACAGGACGAAGAGAGCCGCAGGAAAGAACTCTGGAACATCTATTCGAAGCGAGAGCCAATCAAACTTCCTATCGTAAATGATGGCTACGGAATGATTCCAGAATGCCCTATTTGTGGATAGATGCCGTACAGCACTAAGCAGTGCCACTGGTGCGGTCAGAGATTCATTCAAGATAAAGAAGTAGAAGAATATGAAAAGCCGCTGACGAAAGAGGTAACTTGCTTTTCATGCGGTAGAAAGGTAATTGCAAATGTAAGTAAGTATAACGGACATATTAGTTATCATTGTCAGTGCGGAACGAGTTTCATCGAATAAGGGGGGTACGAAATGAGAAAGTACACAATAAATCTTCCAAGAGGACTGGAAGTAGATATTTTCAATCTGCCAGAGGACTTCAAAGAGCAGGTTGAGCAGGCATTCAGAGAGTATACATCTGGAACAGCAAAAGCGTATATGTGCGTTGACAAGTTGGGATTCATTGACCGTTGCGTAGAATATCTGAACGGTGATAAAGATTCAGATGACGTTGTAAATTCGTTGGTTGAAGAAGCAATGATTGCCGAATGGAGAAACAACGGCGAAATCATCCAGGAAGATGATGTATACAGCATTGACTTCATGGAAGATTGCTACAGGAAAGGCAAGGAAGATGCGAAACTGAACTCTCATTTCGGAACTGACGATCATCACATTTACGACCAGATTCAGAAAGTTTTCGTGCAGGTGATTACAATTGTAATGAACTACGAAGATAAGGAGGACACAAAATGTTAATTAGAAGCCAGAACAGCGAAATATTGATTAATTTTAATACTTTGGCGGGCATTGAAATTACGAAAGGACCTATAAAAACAATTATAACATTATACATCACCGGATGCACTTATCTGCTAGGAGAATATTCCACCAAGGCAAAAGCCCTCAAGGTACTTGATATGATTCAGGAAGCATATTGTAAATTTATGTCTTGGGACGGAAAAGAATCCGCGTTTTGTATGCCAGAAGATAGTGAGGTGGAAGTATGAGTCATATCAAAGACAGATTATCAGATTATCATGATTTCACGAAGAAACTTGCGGATGACCACCAGATGTTTTTGGCAAGCGATGTTTCGGAAATGATCGAACAGCTTCAGGATGATCTGGAACAGGATGAGAAAGAAAACGGATGGATTTCGGTCAGTGAGAGGATGCCGGAAGAACACAATTCCATATTTGCAAAGTTTAAAGGAACAGATAACTGGAAAAGAGGAATGTTCGAAAAAACATCTAAATATGTGATTGCTACCGTTGCGTTCGATGATGGAACAGTGTTGGTAGAGCAGGCGTATACTACTGATGGAATTTGGAAAACGGATAAAAAAGTTTTAGGCGGAACAGTAGTTGCATGGATGGATTATCCAGAACCATATAGGGAGGATTAATGGGAAGATGTAAATTAGACTGCCCGCACGGTGAAACACAGTGCTGCATTTGCTGTACTAAACAGGATTCTTGCCAGTGCAGATGCGATGATATGGACAGTTACGAATATGCGGAGGAATGTGAAGATTATGAGGTTGATTGATGCTGATAAATTGATTCACGCATTGTGCAGAGATTATACAACAGGTAAGAAGACATTAGGACAGGTTATTGATGAACAGCCGACAGCTTTTGATGTGGACAAGGTTGTGGAGCAGTTGGAGAAGCTGGCGGATGAAGCAAATGACAAAATTCTGGAAGCTGGTGGACTACAGCTATACTACGATGGGTATGAGGATGCCATGCGAACGGCGGTTGAAATTGTGAAAGGCGGTGGAGTTGAATGAGTAAATCAGTATTAGTGATGAATACACCAGAGAATTGCTATGATTGCCCATTCGGAACTGAATACTGCGGAAATCTTGAATACGAGGGGTTGTGTGAATTAGCTGACTGTTTAGATCATGATGTGGTTCTGATGACAGAAGAACATTATGATTGTGAAAGTAAATCAAGACCTGATTGGTGTCCACTTATGGACTCGCCAGAAAAAGATAATGGAGATTATCCGGCTAATACATTTGATGCAGGATTTGCAGAAGGACGGAATCAATGTATTGATGAGATTACAGGAGGAGAGGATTCTGATGATTAATTTAACTGGAAAAAGCGTATTTGTAAATACACAGGAAGAATATTTGAGTGTTCTGAAAATGGCAAAGCTTCAGGGATTCACATGGGCGAGAGAAAGCCATTTAAACCATATCGAAATTCCGTTTCCAAACATATTAAATTTTTGCGATAGTAAGATCGTTACTTACAGTCGCGTTGAAAAAACATTGTATGAAGCGTCCGAAATCGTCAAAGATGAAGAAAAAATCAAGGATGCAGTAAATTTTGTCAGAAAATTTGCTAAATGCCCAGACAGAACAGCATTGACGGACTCATTTATTGAGTCTTTGAAGCTACTTGCAGATACTGTAGAAAGTCAGATGGAAGAGGTGAAGTAGATGACTGATGAAATTTTCAATCTTATGGAATGCTTCCCCAGTAGCTACATAAACAGATTTGGAGAAATAATTCTTTCCGAAAAAGGAAATGTATATTTCACAGCAAAGAATTGTACCGATAAAGAGGATGTTATCTGCAAGCTGCTTGAATGGTGTTCAAGGTTAATGGCAAAAGGAGAACCATACAGTTCATCTAAAAGGAACAATGAATGGAGAGAACAACTGATATCAAGTCTTAACAGATATCTGGGTACAAACTTTGACCAAGAGGATATGTACTGGATTTACGATCAACTCGGAAATGCTGTAAATCATAAACTGACATTGAGGTTTATTAGAAGTGATTTCAACTTGGCGATTATATATCAAGAAGTGAAAGTAGAAAGAGGTGAAGTAGATGTAGTATCACATATAACGAAAAACGAGAGCTTGAGTGTGGTGAATATTGCGATAGCTGCTCACAGGGCGCAGGAAATTGCAAAACAGTAGAGAATATGATTAAAAAGCTTGCCACTTATGAAGACTTAGAAGAACAGGGCTTGCTTGTGAGGTTGCCGTGTAAAGTAGGAACAGAAGTCTATTACATTTTAGGCATTCCAAATAAGACGCCATGTGCAATCGACAAGTGTGTATTTGAGTTGTCGGACATAAATAAAATCGGTAAAACATTATTCCTCACCCGTGAAGAAGCTGAGAAAAAACTGGAGGAGATGAAAGCTAATGATTAAAGTACTGAATACCATTAATACTAGACTGATTCCTATATCGGTTTTACAGGATGTAAAAAGTAGAATCTCTGATTGGCTTGCATCCGGCGGGAAAGAAACCGATCCTTACATTCAGCGGCAAATTGATTATCTGGAAGCTGTTGAAAAAGCAGCATTGGATGAGAAAAATATCGTATAAGTGGAATTGGAGGAGATTCAAAATGACAAGACCTAAGATTACAGCAAAACTATCAGCAATGATCGAAAAGAAAATCAATCCTCACAATGATCCACGTATTTATTGGGCTAAGGAAGTGACATTCGATTATTCGACAGATCATGCGGTAAGGGTGGATTATATGCGGTTCGTGCCGGTGAATAATAGCGTGTCCGGGATAGAAAAAGGTGACTGCTATTGTTATGAGGTTAAATCATCAGCTGAAGATTTTCACTCTGGTCATGGGCTGAATTTTGTTGGCGATTATAACTATCTAGTTATGCCGGCAGATGTATGCGCTGCGGTATCCATTGAAATTCCACATTATGTAGGAATATATGTACCAGAAGCAAATGATCTTACATGCATCAAAAAAGCAAAGCGAAGAAATCGGACAAGGCCTGTATCTGAAATACTCTTGATGATGTTCCGGTCTGCGAATAGGGATTATAGAAAAGCAGTAAAACAGTTGGAGGAGATGCAGAATGGCAAGTAAAACTATCAAAACAATGGGTGTTACCCCTGTTACAAATATCATTTACTATGGAAATGTAAACGAAGAAAAAGGTTTATGGGTAGGTGAGAGAAAAGACGTAACCGATATAGCAATCGCCTCTGTATTTAAATGGTTCAAGAATCAAATGGATGGAAAAGAAGAGTTTGAGATCTCATACCCAGATGTTCCAGGGTTTAAGTTGAAGATGGTAAGAGAGGAAATAAAAAAAGAATGATTGATAGTTTAATAGCATTTACATTTGGAATAATATTCGGAGTATTTGGCGCTATTTTCTTAGTTGCACATTTTGGTGGCAAGCGTAAATAACAATAAAAAGGAGTGATGATATGCGAACCAGGCAAAAGTCACTTGTTGATTTCGGCGTATATCCAGAAGACATTAACCGTTTAAAGGATATATGTCAGAAAGCTACACCAGAGCAGAGACACGATATTTTACACTGCTGCATAAGCTCTTGCCCGCCGGGGATTGAACTTCTGGTGTATGAATCTATTGTAACAAACAAATCCTATGACCGTATTATGAAGACAAAGTACATACCGGCAAAGCGAGATGATTTCTACGCATACAAGCGCAAGGCAATGGCTATGTTTTACGATACTTTAAGAAAACTAAGAGAAATATAATACTACAATTAATATTAAAATGTGGGGACAAATTTTTCTGTCATGTATGGTAATATAGTATATATCTATGACTATATGCCATATGTGGCAGTTTTTTTGTTTGGAGGTGAGAACGTGGGAATGCCAATGGGAAAACCACCCATGTATAAAACGGTGGATGAAATTGAAAAAAAAATCGAAAAATATTTTGAGTATTGTAAAGGATATCCTTTAACTGATAGCAAAGGCAAACAAATGTTTAATAAATTCGGGTCTCCCGTTTTTGTAGACGTTCACCCTCCGACCGTTACAGGACTTGCTCTGGCCCTTGGATTTACAAGCAGACAGGCTCTTTTAAACTATCAAGCAAAACCAGAGTTTGTTGACACGATTACGCGCGCGAAAGCCAGAGTAGAACAGTATGCAGAAGAACGACTGTTTGATCGTGATGGTTCCAATGGTGCTCAGTTTAGTCTTAGAAACAACTTCAAGGGTTGGGACGCTGACAAGAAAAATGATGATTTCGGAGACGGAAAGATTACGATTGTAAATAATATTCCAAGACCGGAGAAACAGGATGGAAAGTAACGCTATCAAACTGAATGAGATTGTGGCACCAGCATTTTACAATGTGTTTTGGGATATTTTAGATGGTAAACACACTTACTATGATCTGTACGGTGGACGTGGATCCACAAAATCATCTTTTGTAGGCGGCATGATTCCGTTTCAGATGATGCAGGATGCAGAGAATGGCTTAATGTCAAATGCTGTAATCTTTCGGAAAGTCGGTAATACGCTCAGAGAATCTGTGTATGAACAGATCGCATGGGGAATTGATGCGCTTGGAGCAAGTGATTTATGGGCTGACAGTTTAAGTCCTATGCAATATGTGTATAAGCCAACAGGACAAAAGATCATATTCAGAGGACTGGATAAAGCTAAGAAAACAAAGTCCATAAAAGTAAAAAAAGGATATTTCAAGTACCTTTGGTTTGAGGAGCTTGATGAGTTTGCCGGAATTGAAGAAATCCGTACAGTTCAACAGTCTGTACTTCGTGGTGGAAGCAAATTTGAAGTATTTAAGACATTCAATCCACCGATCAGCCGGAGCAACTGGGCGAACGTGTACGTAGAAGAGCCGAGAGCTGACAGCTACAGGCACAAGAGCGATTATAGATCAGTTCCTGTTGAATGGCTTGGACCGCAATTTATTGATGATGCGGAGCATTTGAGAAAGACAAATCAGAGAGCTTACGACCATGAATATTTAGGACTTCCGGTTGGACTTGGAACAAATATTTTTGAGCTGTTGGAGATTCGGACAATAACAGATGAAGAGATTCAGAAGTATCAAAGCATTTACCAGGGACAGGACTGGGGGTGGTATCCAGATCCTAAAGCATTTCTCCGTGTAGCTTATGTTCCTAATCAGGAAAAAGTTTTTTTATTAGACGAGCTTGGAGGATCCAAGATAAGAAATAAGGAAATGGCTAACCAGATAAAGAAAAAAGGATATGATGATTATTCAATATCTTGCGGAGTTGATGAAGAAGAAAGTATTATTGACTTCCGAGATGCAGGGCTTCCAGCACGTAGGGCCATTGTTACACCGGGAAGCCGCAAATATACTTTTGAGTGGTTACAGTGCCGAACATTAGTCATTGATCCGGCACGAACGCCTAGAGCATACAAGGAAATTATCAATTATGAACATGAAGTAGATAGCAATGGAGAAGTGATTGCAGATTATCCAGATGGCAACGATCATTATATAGACGCCCTTAGATACGCCACAAGTCCATTGTCGATGAGAAGAGGACATAGTGCATAATGTGTAAATTTTGTGACGAATTAGCTTCTTGGAAAGAATGCCATGATAATCCAGAACGCAAGAAGAACAAATATATATACGGCTGCATGTTGTACATGTACATGAAAGACCGAAAAGGAAGCATTACTTCCAGACCGTTTGACCTTAATTATTGTCCGATGTGCGGAAAGAAGATAGCAGCAGGTGACTAAATGGGACTTATAACAACACTAAAAAGGTGGTTTAACATGATATTCAAAAAACAAGCCGAAGAGGACTTTAACATCCAGGCAGCAGAGTTCCCAGAGATGGAATCGTTGATTAATAAATGTGCAAACATATATCGAGGCGTTCCATACTGGTTAGATGATAAAAATAACATCAAGACGATTAATTTTGCTAAATCTGTTTGCTCAGAAACAGCACGGCTTGCAACATTGGCGATTGGCATTCAGATAGACGGCTCTGCAAGGGCGGCATGGTTACAGGAACAGATAGATAAAGTATATTTCCAAATCCGGCACTGGGTAGAATATGGATGTGCTTACGGAACAGTTTTTATCAAGCCAAACGGTGAGAGCCTTGACATATTTACTCCAGCAGACGTGATGATTGTAGATTACGACAATCAAGAGATTAAAGGGATTATATTCAAGGATTCTTATACTGTCGGAAGAAAATACTACACAAGGCTCGAATATCATAGATTTGTCGAGACCACCGTGGACGGAGTGACAACCTATCCGTATTATGTTTCAAACAGAGCTTATGTATCAAAATCTCCTCAAAGCATCGGAGACAAGATTGACCTCAAACAAACCAAGTGGGCTGATCTTATGGCAGATACACCGCCGATTCTCAAAGTAAACGGTGAGAAACTGGACGGACCATTGTACGGAGTACTGCGGACACCGCAGGCTAACAATGTGGATATTAGCACGCCACTGGGACTTCCGATATTTGCGGAAGCTATAGAAGAATTAAAAGACCTGGACATTGCATACAGCAGAAATGCAAAAGAAATCCTTGATTCTAAGCGGACTGTTCTAGCAGATGACAGATTGTTGATGCCGAGTGGATCACCAGTAGCAGCTATGACACCGCAGGCCATGGAGCACAGATGCAAAGAAATGAGCTTGCCGGATTATGTGAAAAATGTATTCGGACAGGATGAAAAAGAGTTTTATCAAGAAATCAATCCGATTTTAAACACGGATACCCGTATAAGCGGCATAAATGCCCTTTTAAGCCAGTTAGGGTACAAGATTGGATTCTCCAACGGGTACTTTGTTTTCAACGAATCTAGCGGTATTCAGACGGCTACAGGAGTAGAAGCGGAACAGCAGAGGACAGTGCAGTTTATCAAGGATGTAAGGGATAAGTTGGAGTCTTGCCTAGATGAAGTTATTTACGCATTGAACGTTTACGCTGATCTGTACGGGCTTGCACCTGTCGGAGCTTACGAAGTCAATTATGATTTTGGAGACATCCTCTATGTCAGAGAAAACGACCGTGCAAGATGGTGGCAGTATGTGACCACCGGCAAAGTTCCGGCATGGATGTACTTCGTGAAATTCGAGGGAATGACAGAGGAAGAAGCTAAAGCAATGGTTGAAGAAGCACAGCCAAAAGAACCGACTTTGTTCGGTGATGAGGAATAATTATGCTTAGCCCAGAGTATTTACGTAGAATAACAGAAGGCAGTGAACAGATTGCCGAAGAGTTACACCAGTATATTATATCTGAAATTGTATCACGAATGATGATGAGAATCGGCAGAGGTGAGGACTATATTCTGACCAGTGCAGACGCATGGCGAATCAAAACCTTACAAGAATCCGGTGAGTTGCTAGAAGATATTCTGTCAGAGCTGTCTAAATATACCAAGCGCCAGCAGGAAGAACTAAAAGAGGCGTTTGAAGATGCCGGAATCACTGCTCTCAATTATGATGATAAGATATACAAGGCGGCAGGACTAAGCCCTGTACCGCTCGAGCAATCCCCGACCATGATAAGACTCATGGAGCGAAATATGCTTGCGACTATGGGAGAGTGGAAGAACTTCACAAGAACGACTGCAAGTGCCGCTCAAAGGCTCTATATTGAGCAGTGCGACCTTGCGTATAACCATGTAATGACTGGGGCGGTTGGGTATACGCAAGTCATCAAAGAGGCGGTTAATAACGTTGTGAGTGATGGTGTTACAGTCACATATCCATCTGGCAAAAAAGACACGATCGAAACAGCAGTCGCACGTTCTGTTAGAACTGGTGTGGCTCAAGCGTGTGCTGATATTCAGTTAGCAAGAATGAAAGAAATGGGATATGGTTTAGTACTGACATCGGCACATATAGGAAGCCGCCCAAGCCATGAAGTATGGCAAGGGCAGGTATTTTCCATAGATTGGGAAAAATTAAAAGAAATTAAGCCGGAATTCTTCCAGGAACGAGATAAACCAGAATATCGTAGAATGCTGGAGCAAAAAGCAAGTCAATATCCAGATTTTATTGAAAATTGTCATTATGGTGAAGCTGATGGAATATGTGGAGTAAATTGCAGACATCATTTTTCGGTTTGGGCGGAAGGGATGCCGAATCCCTATGCAGAACTATCGGCACAAGATAAAGCCGACAAAGGAAAGCAGTACGAAAAGGAACAGCGGCAACGTACTTATGAGCGAAGAATCCGCAAGACGAAGCGTGAAGTCCTTGGAATGCAAGCGGCGGTTGATAACTGCAAGGACGAACAGGCAAAATTCGCATTACAGCAAGACCTTGACAGGAAATCTTATCTTTTACAGAAGCAGAATTCAGCATACAAAGATTACTGCAAAGACAATGATCTAAGAGAGCTGCAAGACCGGCTCATGATCGCTAAGTGGAATCGTCAGAACGCTGCAAAAGCCAGAGGAGCTGCAAAGAGATATAAAACAGCAAAGGGGATTGACTGATGGATAGATGGGAATATTTCAATCCTAATCCTGTTAAGGACAAGAGAACGGGAGATTGTGTTGTCCGAGCAATATGCAAAGCAACCGGTTTTGACTGGGAAACAGTATTCGCCGGATTAATGGTACAGGCGTGTGCTCTGTCAGATATGCCATCAGCTAATTACGTTTGGGGAGCGTACCTCTATAAACGTGGGTACAGACGTAAACTGATTGAGCAATCAGAACGGTATATCTATACAGTCAACGACTTCTGTGCAGACCATCCGACAGGCACGTATATTTTATGTATAGATGGCCATGTGGTGACGGTACAAGACGGAAAATATTATGATACATGGGATAGCGGTAATGAGGTCCCGGTATATTACTGGGAAAGGAGCTTATAAAAATGAGCATACAGGAATTTATCCAATTTTTTCTTTCAATTTGTGGAGGGGTATCAATTGTTGGAGGGGCAGCAGCTGTTATTTTTAAATGGATTGCTCCGGCATTCCGACTCAACAAGCGAGTTGAGACACTGGAAGAACATGATAAGCGAGATTACGAGAGTCTTCAGAGGATCGCGGAGCGTGATTCATTGATTCTGGAAGTACTATCAACCATGTTGGATAGTCAGATCAGTGGGAATAATGTTGAGGAATTAAAAAAAACAAAACAGAAGCTCACGGAGTATCTTGCGCAGAATCAGCGTTAGCATTAGTAAGGGGTATGCTCATGAAATTATATGTGTTCACGAAAAAAGATATAGACAGGTTCTTGATAGAGTGTAATTTCACACCAGACGAAGAAAGACTGTTCCGGTTGAGATGCCAGGAGCGCACTCTTGAATACTGCGCTGAACAGATGAACGTGAGTATATCAACAGCAAAGCGGTTAAGCCGGAGGGTAAATAATAAAATAATCAAAGTGTGCTGATACTTTTTGGATACTAATTAGAGCCAGAAACGACCTGTTTCCGGTTCTTTTTTTATGCAAAAATATAATCAGAAAGGCGGTGTATAAGATGGCATTATATAACAATCCTTATCAATATAGTTTTGGCGTTCCTGGGCAGATGAATCAGTTCCAGCAACAACCTGTCCAGATGCCAGCTCAACCAGTGCAGCAGCCACAGCAGAATAACAATGGAATCCTGTGGGTGTCTGGAGAAGTCGGCGCAAAATCCTATCTGGTAGCACCCGGGACAAGTGTTTTACTGATGGACAGCGAAAGTGAAAAGTTTTATATAAAATCCACAGATGTTTCTGGTATGCCGCAGCCGTTACGGACGTTTGAATACCACGAGATAGGCTCTCAGATGCCGCCTAAACAGCCTGTTCAGAACATGGACAGTAAATATGTTACTCGACAGGAATACGATGATTTGAAAGGCAAATACGAAGCTATCATAAACCGATTAAATTCATTTTCTGAACCTGTTAGGGCTAATACCGTACAGGAATCAGCGACCAAGGGAGGAAATGCAGATGAGTAATCCATTATTTAACGTACTTGGCGGCGGGATGCCGCAGGGAAACGGACCAATGCAGATGATACAGCAATTCATGCAATTTAAACAGAATTACAAAGGGAACCCAAAAGAAGAAGTCCAGAAAATGCTTCAGTCTGGAAAGATTTCTCAACAGCAGCTCAATCAAGTTCAACAGATGGCAGGACAATTCCAGCACATGTTGAAAGGAATGAAATAGTACATTACAATCTGGCCAGATTGATGTAAATACACAAAAAGGAGATTATATTATGGATGGAAATTATAGCTTAGCAGATATTGCCGCTGCTACTGGAAACGGTAGAAATAATGACGGCATGTTTGGTGGAGATGGTAGCTGGTGGATTATTGTTTTATTCATTTTTGCTTTCTTCGGATGGGGAAACAACGGCTGGGGCAATAATGGAAACGGCGGCGGATATGTAGCCACGGCAGCTACTCAGGCAGACATTCAGAGAGGATTTGACAATTCCGCAGTAATTAGCAAACTTGACGGAATCAATAACGGCCTGTGTGATGGATTCTATGCCATGAATAATGGTATGCTTACCGGATTTAATGGAATCAACACAAACATCATGCAGACCGGCTTTGGCATTCAGCAGGCTATTAACGCTGACACTGTAGCGAATATGCAGAATACCAATGCACTCCAGGCGCAGCTTGCAAACTGCTGCTGCGAAACCAGAGAAGCAATCCAGGGCGTGAATTACAACATGGCTCAGAATACCTGTGCACTCCAGAACACCATGAACAGCAACACAAGAGATATCATTGACAGCCAGAACGCTGGAACAAGAGCGATTCTTGACTATCTCTGCAATGAAAAGATTTCTAACCTTCAGGCTGAAAACAATGACCTCAGACGTGCCGCTTCTCAGGATCGCCAGAGTGCGCTTCTCACAACTGCAATGGCTTCTCAGACACAGCAGCTCATTAATGCGATTAATCCAGCACCGATTCCGGCTTACCAGGTACCGAACCCGAACACATATTACGGATGCGGATGCAACACCGGATGTAATTGTTAACAACTTCATATCGAGAGTATCTTTCGATTGATTCGGATGTCGGCTTATGCCGTATTACACAGAGGGGCAGGCTGAGACCTGTCCTTTTGTGATATGAAAGGAGTATTTTTATGGCAGAATTTACAAATGTAGCTGCTCAGACCGTAGTAGCAAATGGAAACGTAGTATTTTCAAACACAGCAGTCAAAGGTTCTAACTGTATTCAGCACAGAGAGGGAAGCGGAATCATTACCCTGAGAGGACTGACCAACCAGTGTAAAGCAAGATTCTTCGTGGATTTCTCTGGTAACATCGCAATTCCAACAGGCGGTACTGTAGGAGCTATTTCTCTGGCTATTGCAATCTCTGGTGAGCCGGTTCTTTCTTCTCAAATGATTTCCACGCCGGCAGCAGTAGACCAGTACAACAATGTGTCCTCTGGCATCTATATTGATGTACCACGTGGATGTTGCGTTAATATTGCAGTAGAGAACACAAGCGATCAGGCTATTTCTGTTGCGAACGCAAATATTGTCGTGACTAGAGAAGCGTAGGAGGTGCAGTTATGAGAGATATCAAGGATTTATGCGCAAGGATAGAAGACGAGCTTGCAAAAATCGCAGATAGTGGGCTGACCACTGGAAACTTGGAAATGACATACAAGTTGATTGATATGTACAAAGATATAAAAAATACGCAGTACTGGGACAAAAAGGTGGAATATTACAACGCCGTCCTTGATGAAATGCGTAGCGGATACAATGACGATTACAGCGAGCGCGGAAGAAAACGTGGCGGCATGGGGAGATACAGCCGCAGTGATGGAAGAATGATGTACCCAGATTATGATCGTGGCACCTCTTACGGTGATGAAAGTCGCGACTACGGAACCGGAAGAGGAAATTATAGCCGATCTGATGGAAGAGACACATATAACGACTACATGACGCAGAAGCAGAGCTATCGCTCCGGAAAGTCTGAAGACTGCAAAAGAAAAATGCTTGCCGCACTGGAAGAACACTTGGATGAGCTTACCACAGAATTGAGCGATGTGTCCAAGGACGCAGAGTGCAGGGAAGAGCGAGATCTTGTTAAGAGATACGTTGATAAGTTAAGAAATATGCTTTAATTTGGTTAAATGTGGGGACAACTTTTTTTACAGAATGTGATACTATAATCTTGCAAGGCGTGGTGAACCTTGTAGGGCTTGCTGATTAGAAGTTTTTGCTTTCTTTTTCGTTTCATGTCCTCCTTTCTTTGTGAATATGTCCTTAATAGAAACAGATTTGAGCGGAATCTGGAGGTTGAAAAGCGGATGCAATTTCCGGCATATTCATTAGTCAGTTCGACTGACTGGTAACACCTCCTTATAAATGAATCAACATTTCCGTGAAAGTCGGATAGTGGCAGGCATAACACGATAAATACCTTGCTAACCCGGGAATCCGGGTTAATGGAATGTAGCTCAGTTGGAAGAGCGGAGGACGCATAGTCCTTGACACCGCAGGTTCGAGTCCTGCCTTTCCAATTACCTTGCCAGTGGTCTAACTGGCTTAATCCATTTACCTGCGGCGGCAGGTCAATAAACACGACCAGGAGGATATTATGCAGAAACTTATTGACACATTAAAATCATTTGGAATTGAAATCCCGGAGGATAAGCAGGCAGATGTTAAAAAGGCACTCTCTGAGCATTATAAGAATGCTAAGGAAGTTGCAAAAACCCTGTCGAAAGTCGAGGGAGAACGAGATAACTGGAAAGAACGTGCCGAGACAGCAGAGGAAACCTTGAAAGGGTTTGACGGTATCGACCCGGCGAACATTCAGACAGAGCTTGCTGGATGGAAGAAGAAGGCTGAGGACGCAGAGAAAGAATTCAATGCGAAGATCTATGACCGCGATTTTTCAGACGCACTCAAAGCAGCACTTGATGATGTTAAATTTTCCAGTGAGGCTGCAAAAAGGTCAGTCATGGCAGACATCAAAGAAGCTGGATTAAAGCTGAAAAATGGTAAGATACTTGGACTGAATGATCTGATTGAGCAAATGAAACAGACTGACGCATCCGCTTTTGTGGATGAATCTCAGCAACAGGCTCAGCAGAATCAGGCAAGGTTTACTACTCATGTTGGACAGCAACAGACACCAGGAAGCATGACAAAGAAAGATATCGAAGCAATTAAAGACCCGTCTGAGAGACAGGCTGCAATTGCTCGGAATATCCAGTTATTCCAGTGATTTTTTTACACCGACTATACACCAGAGTATAGCCGCTAACCCAATACCTTAACAATTATGGGTAGAAAGGACTTTTTTTATGGCAGCAAAATCCAATCTTATTATGACAAATGATATCCAGGTCACAGCACGTGAGATTGACTTTGTTACCAGATTCGAAAGAAACTGGGAACACTTACGTGAAATCCTTGGTATCATGCGTCCAATCAAAAAGACACCCGGAGCGGTTCTTAAATCAAAATATGCAGAGGGTACATTACAGAATGGAAATATTGGTGAGGGTGAGGAAATCCCTTACAGCAAATTCGTTGTAAAAGAAAAGCCCTATGCAGAAATGACTATTGAGAAGTACGCAAAGGCTGTATCTATCGAAGCAATCAAGGATCACGGTTATGAGAACGCCGTTCAGATGACCGATGATGAATTCCTTTTCCAGCTTCAGACCAATGTTACTGAAAGATTTTACAACTATTTGAAAACAGGTACTCTCTCATTTACAGAAACTACTTTCCAGATGGCTCTGGCAATGGCCAAGGGTCGTGTAGAAAACAAATTTAAGCAGATGCACAGAAATGTGACTGGCGTTGTTGGATTTGTAAACATTCTGGATGTGTACGAATATATCGGCGCAGCTGATATCACTATTCAGAACCAGTTCGGTTTCCAGTATATGAAAGATTTCCTGGGATTCAACACAATCTTCCTGTTATCCGACAGTGAGATCCCAAGAGGAACAGTTATTGCTACACCTGTGGAGAACATCGTTCTTTACTATGTTGACCCGAATGAATCTGACTTTGCGAGAGCAGGTCTTGTATACACTGTATCCGGTGAAACAAATCTGATCGGATTCCATACGCAGGGCAACTACCACACAGCAGTGTCTGAAGCATTTGCGATCATGGGGCTTACCCTCTTTGCAGAGTATATTGACGCTATTGCTGTCGGAACTATCAACGCAACTCAGACACTTGGAACTCTCACTGTAAACTCCGCAGCGGGAAGTAAGAGTGGAGATACAAAAGTGACTGTTACTCCGGCAAAAGCAAACGCAGGAAATGTGTATAAGTACAAAGTTGCATCATCTGAGACTTCCGTAGACTACGGACAGAATGTAAAAAACTGGAGCGCGTGGGATGGAGAATCTGATATTACCGCAGCAACAGGGCAGGTTATCACGGTAGTTGAGTGTGACAGCACCTATAAGACATTGAGCGCTGGACACGCGACTGTAACAGCAAAATGATGATCGACTAGGAGGTAACTGGCATGGCTTATGCAGATTATGATTTTTATAAAACTTCATACTTCGGTTCGGTCGTGCCAGAAACCGACTTTTCAAGACTGGCGGAAAGAGCCAGTGATTTTGTGGACACAATGACATTTGACAGACTGGTGGATGGACTGCCAACAGATACTCGCGCACAGAAGCGCATCAAAAAGGCAGTCTGCTCACTAGCTGAATTAATGTATCAGATTGAGCTTGCTGAGAAGAATGCTACCAATGCCGCCACTAGTGGAGCATCAACCACAATCGCGTCCGGTGGTAGCACTACAGGCATTGTAACCTCTGTATCTTCTGGCAGTGAATCCATTTCCTACGCAACTCCTCAGCAGATTGGAGCAAGCGCAAAAGAATGGAGTGCGGTGTATGCCGTCGCCGGGGACGTACAGAAAACGAACGACTTACTTCTTAAGACAGCTTTACCGCTGTTGATGGGAGTGAGGACGGATGATGGGATACCAATTTTATATGCAGGAGTGTGATAGAAATGATGGAATTAAAACAGACCGTTGAAATGATGAATAGTGCAGATTACAAGGAACGCTTTAAGGCAGAGTATATGCAGGTGGTTATTCGATATAAGAAACTTGCGAATATGCTTGAAAAATGGGATAAAGGAGAACTCCCATTTACTCCTACTTGTCCGAGAAGCACTTACAATATGCAGGTAAGAGCAATGACGGATTATATTGCAGTTCTGGAAGCAAGGGCAGTTATGGAAAATGTGAATCTGGAGGACTAAGCTATGGACATTTCAACATTAGGCTCATGCGTAGCAATCGTTATGATCTGCTACATCGTAGGAATGGGCTGTAAAGCATCAAAAAGAATCTCTGATGAATGGATTCCAGTAATTATGGCGATTACTGGCGGGATTCTTGGAGCAGTCGGAATGGGAATTATCCCGGATTTCCCGGCAACGGATTATATCACGGCAGTTGCAGTCGGTATGTTTAATGGGTTGTCGGCTACTGGTGTGAATCAGGTTATTAAGCAGACGGTGCAGAAAGAATAATTAAGGAGAGGGTATCATGTACGAAAAAACTTTGACGATTTTCAATTATTATGAGAGTCCGACAACAAGAGATGCGTACTGGTATCCTCATGTTTTATCCGGTGTTGACCTCATTACCGATAAAGGAGCAATCCTTAAAAAGTATGGCGCAGAAGCAACAGACAACGCACAGTTACACATCCATTATACTGTCCAGAACGGCGATATAACCATTATTGACAAGGATGGCAAGATTCTCCCATATGTACCGCCTAAGGAGTGGAAAAGACAGATTAACAACGCTCTGGAAGATACAATCACATTCTCAGACGAATCGTTCTTCTGGGAGGGTGAGTGGACTGGTGGAACGATAACTGACAGTGATTACCGGAATGGATTCTATCAGTACATGAACGAGAATAAGGATAACGTGTTCAAGATTACCAGTGTAGGCGGCCCATATACACTGATTCCGCATTTTGAAATTTTGGGTAAGTAATATGAGCAAAATTCATCATTTTAAAGGGTTCTCCGTAGTCGATGGAGATATGAAAATCAAGCTGAATATGAGTCGTTTTTCAAGGCAGTACCAGGAAGCACAGTATTTGCTGGATGGAATGGTAATGGACAGCATGGTTCCATTCATGCCAATGATCACAGCGAATTTTATTAACCGTACAAGAGCAGAAAGTACATCTTTACAAGGCAGTGGAAAAGTATGTGCTGCGGCGGCTCCTTATGGGCGTTTTCTGTATGAGGGAAAAGGAATGGTTGACGAGGCAACCGGAAGTCCCTACGCAAGACGTGGAGCAAAGAAAGTCCTCGTTAGTCAGTTTTCTGGTCAGACAGCCGCAAAGGAAAATCTTGAATACACCAAACAGGCACACCCACAGGCACAGGCTAAATGGTTCGATGCCGCTAAACGGCAATACGGTGGCACATGGATTCGCAAAGTAAAAGCACAGGCAGGAGGTGGCAGACATGGTAGTGGATAATTTACCTAAGCCAATCAGAAAAGATGCAGATGGAAAAGACATTATAGCAGATGCTATGAAAACTCTTTTAAATCAGTATCCAGGCTTATACGAAAATGAAACAATTAAATTTGAAGAACTCGGCAAAGAATCCGGCATTGCATTTTCTTCAGACAACGGGGCGTTGGTCTATTCAGAAAAAGAAGATGTCTGTGGAGTGATGCACCAGGTATGTCAGTATCCATTTTATGTGGTATATCGAACGGCATCAGACAAGGAAAGACAGAAGTTGTCTGTACAGAAGTTTCTGGATAATCTCGGTAAATGGATATGTCGAGAACCAGTTATCATAAACAGCTCTGAGATGCGCTTAAATGCTTTTCCAGAGCTTTCACAGGGGAGAGTGATAAAACGTATAACCCGTGATAACTCCTATGGTTTAGAGCCACAGGAGAGTGGTGTACAAGATTGGCTATTGCCATTGTCAGTACGCTACGAAAACACTTATGAAGTAATATAACGAGTAACAACCGGCTATCAGTTGGAGATAGTCGCTAACCTACACAGCCTTTTAAAAGTTATAGGCAGAAAGGACATTTCTATGGCAGTTACAGGAAAGATTGACCGTAAATACATGGCTCATTATATTGATGCAGGTTCCCTCTGCGGAGGACTGACACCAAAATATGAGCGTCTTGGAAAGGACCTGGAAGAGTACAACATCGAGCTCAACCCGGATACCGAAACATCTAAAAATATTCTTGGAGAATCCACATTTAAGCATAACGGCTATGAGGTATCTTCTGATGCCGATCCATTTTATGCAGATACCACTTCTGACCTATTCGCGGCGTTACAGAAGATTGTAGACGGACGCCTCAAAGACGATAATCTCAAGACAAAAGCAGTTGAAGTCCATCTCTGGACAGAAGCCACAGCAGGCAAATATGAAGCATACCAGCAGGATTGCTACGTTGTGCCGACCTCCTACGGCGGTGACACATCTGGCTATCAGATTCCATTTACCGTGAACTATGTTGGAGAACGTGTAAAAGGAAAATTTGATATCAGTTCCGGTACATTCACAGCTGACAGCGAATAAGCACATATACAAGGAGGACATGCTAAATGGCAAAAGTAATTAATACCAAAATTGATGATGGAGTTCTCATTTTTACATTTACCAACAACGAAGACGAAGTTTTTTCTTCTTTCAAACTGAACCCGACAGATATCAATGTGGCAGCACGCGCGGAAGAATTGGAGGAATGCTTTGAACAGTTCAAGGATTCTGTTCAGAAAGTCACATCTGGTAAAGAAATGGCAGAACTGAATAAACAGATCGAGGATAAAATCAATTATTTACTTGGATATGAGGCATCCAAAGATCTGTTCAAGGAACCAATTACCGCAACAACTGTATTCGGTAATGGTCAGGTATTTGCTTATATTGTTCTGGATAAAATCGCAGGAGCAATCGCACCGGAAATCGAAAAGAGGAAAAAGAAAATGCAGACAGCAGTCAATAAGTATACGGAGAAGTATACAAAATGACCGCCTATGAGCTTCCCACCTCACTAAACATAAGTGGGGTGGATTTTTCTATTAGAACGGATTTTCGAGCAATCATTGATATTCTCATTGCGCAGAATGATCCAGAGTTAGACAAACAGGCAAAAGCAGTTGTTATGTTACAGATTCTGTTCGAGGATTGGCAAAGCATACCATCAGAACATCTTACAGAAGCTTGTCAGAAAGCTTGCGAATTTATTGACTGCGGTCAAGTTGATAATAGTCCGAATAAACCCAAACCCCGCTTAATGGACTGGGAACAGGACGGAGACATGATTGTTCCGGCTGTAAATAAGGTTGCCGGTAAAGAAATCAGAGCAGTGCCTTATATGCACTGGTGGACGTTTT
>OGWV01000105.1_pt1 | contig 41556 bp, 53 predicted proteins | sample 1576081 | NCBI WGS metagenome assembly OGWV01 (sample SAMEA3541541, study PRJEB24748) | human gut metagenome | biome: human gut; feature: human-associated habitat; material: faeces | place: China | collected 2012 | reverse complement strand
CGCTGGGGAGAAGATCCATCAGACGGCCTGAGCGGGTTCTGAGAACACCGGGGAAGCCCGGACAGAAGGCAAAACACGGATCCTTCATTCCATACCCCATGCATGGGCTGGAACGGATTCAGCGTGACCCCCGCGGCAGAAGTATTGCCCTTTCCCCCTCCATTTGCACCTTTGCCGGCAATTTAGTATGGGAGCCACCGGTACCACTATACCGCGGGTGTCAGTACACTTCCGCGGCAGAGCGGCGCGCCAGCAGTGAAAGAGGCAAGTCTGTTGGCTTCCTGCGCGCCGTCTCTGATGCATCCGGAGATCCCCTATGAAAATTCTCGTTTTGTGCGGCAGTGCCAGAAAGCACGGCAACTCCAACACGCTGGCCGATTCCTTTATCCGGGGCGCTGAGGAAGCGGGGCATGAAGTTTCCCGCCTTGACTGCTCCAGACTCGATGTTCACCAGTGTCTCGGCTGCTGGAAATGCGGCATGAATGGCCCCTGCGTGCAGAAAGACGATTTCGAAAAGGTCCGCGAACTGATTCTTCCGGCGGACGCCGTTGTTTTCGTGTCGCCCATGTACTATTTCGCCATCGCGGCCAAACTGAAAATCGTGATCGAACGGTTCTTTGCCATTAACACGCCCATCACGGGAAACAAGAAGGCCTGCCTCATCATGACCTACAACCAGACGTCTCCCCATTACGCGGAACCGGTGCTCTCGCAGTACAGGGTAACGCTTGAGTTTCTCAGGTGGCAGGATGCCGGCACGCTCATCTGCGGCGGACTTGGCCAGGCGGGCGCTGTCAAAGGCACACCTTACATCGAGCAGGCGTATAACCTCGGCAGAAATATCTGACATTTCCGGACATCGCGGCCGCGCCAGGCACAGCCGGGACGGAAGCAGAGTCCGTCGGCGCGGACCACACCGAAGAAGGGGGGAAGGATCCTTTGGGATCCCTCCCCCCTTCCGGTTTGTTACAGGAGAATACGGCGGCTAGTCGTCGAGGCTGGCGCCGAGCTCATGGACAGCCTGCATGCCGCCCATGGACTGCACCACATCGGTGATGCCGTGGCGGGCGAGCACCAGCAGGGCGTCATAGGAACGCAGGCCGGTATTGCAGATGATGGCGATGGGCCTGTCCTTGGGAACCTCGTTCCAGCGGGTCTGGATAGCTTCCAGGGACAGTGCGTGCCAGTCGGGATGTTTGGCCTGCTCGGCTTCGCCGGCCTTCTGGGGCCGGGAGTCGATGAAGTAGAAGTTGTTGTTCTTGCGGTCATGCCACAGCCTGAGGAATTCCTCGGGCGTGATGGGACGGATACGGCCGGCAAGCACGTTCTCGGCGACGTTGCCGACGGCGTTGACCACGTCCATGGCCGAGGCGAACGGCGGGGCGTAGCAGACTTCGAGGTTGGAGATATCCTCGACCTTGACGAAGGGCTTGTTCTGCAGAACGGCGGCCACGGCGTCCACCCTGGCCTTGATAGATTCGGGATCCTCGCAGCAGCCCTGCATACCGAGCACGCGGCCGTCCTTTTTGTCGACGACGAGCTCGAGCTGCATCATCTTCTTCTCCGGATAGAAGTGGGCGCGGTCAAACTGGGACACGCTCACGGCTACGGCGTCGTACCCTGCCTTCACCGCGGTCTCACCGGTGAGGCCCACGCCGGCGAAAGACTTGTCAAAGAGCTTGACGCACCAGGTGCCCACATAACCGGGGAAGGTGGCGTCGCCGCCGGCGAGGTTGGTGCCGATGACGCGGCCCTGACGGTTGGCCATGCTGCCGAGGGGCAGATAGCCCATTTTGCCGGTGATGAGGTTCTTTATGGAGCAGCAGTCGCCGCCGGCGTAGATATCGGGGTCGGAGGTCTGCATGTGCTCGTTGACCACGATGGCGCCGCGGCTGGTTTCAAGGCCGCATTCCTCGGCGAGCTGGCCGTTGGGCAGGAAGCCGGCGGAGTAGATAACGAGCTGGGCGTCGATGGTGCGCTTGTCGGTGATCACGCGCTGCACGGTGCCGTCGCCCTCAAGGCGTACGACCTTTTCGCCGGTGTAGACATGAACGCCATGGCTTTCAAGGTCATGGCGGGCGAAGTCGCTGTAGGTCTGAGAGAGCACGCCGGGCAGGATGTGCGGCATCATTTCCACGACGGAGACTTCGACGCCCCACATGTCAGCCATGGCCACAGCGGCCTCGAGACCGATAAAGCCGCCGCCTACGACAACGGCGTGGTCAACACCGCCCTTAATCTTGTTGCGGATGGCGTCGGCGGCTTCAAGCTTGGTCAGCGTGAAGATGTTGCCGAGCTCCTTGCCGGGAACGTCAGGCTTGCGGGGCGAGGCGCCCGTGGCGAAGACCAGCTTGTCGTAAGGATATTCCTTCTCCTCTCCGGTGACGGTGTCGCGCACGGTCACTTTCTTCGCGGCGCGGTCCACTTTGGTGACACGGGAGTGGATGTGCACGTCGAAGTTCTTCATCTCCTTGAAGAACGAGGGATCGCGCAGGGTCTGGTACGGCGTGGAGCAGAGATCCTTCACGTTCTGGATATCGCCGCCCACGAAGTAGGGAATGCCGCAGCCGCCATAAGAAATAAGGGTGTTTTCATCGAAGAGCGTGATTTCGGCCGTGGGATCGAGCCGCATGCAGCGGCAGGCGCATTTGGGGCCGAGGGCAACACCGCCGATGACGATAATCTTCTTGGACATTGTAGCTGCCTCGCTTTTTTAGGGGAAACCCGGCGGGCCACCTCCGACAGTGACCTGTCCGGCCGGCGCGGCGGGAAACCGGGCAGAAAACAGCCGCGGGCCGGAAGCGGAAACAGGTACCCGGAACCGGCGGCCGCGGCGCGTCTGCGGCATAGCGGGCCGCGCCATAGATGTATGGAGAAAAGTTACACCAGAGCAGATTCCATTGCAAAACCTTTCTTTAAATATGAGCAGTATCCGCGCTCAGGGAAGAGGAAAAGAGAAAAATTCTCTCTTTTTCAAAAGATACAATTTTACTGTTTTTTATGAAAAACCTTTCCAATACCTTCCCGGGTACTCCAATAACAGTATTTTGTGAAAAAAAGCACATATAAACAATCAATAACAGCAATACAGTATTTTGATGCATTATAAAAAAAGCAATATCGCATTCATTTTCGCTAATAAAAACGTTTTCCACATGCCTTCGTCCTGGCGCCTCTGAAAACAGCCCCCTCCCCTCTCTGAGAGTATGAATGCGGAAACAGGAGCGGCAGCTCCCTGAGACAGTCATACTTGCGCATTTTTTCACGCAGCCCTTCCGGCACCATCCGGGGAAACTGTTTTCAGAACCTTCTACTTTCCCGCGTACTGACCGAGTCCTGCGTCGGTGAGAAGCTGCCTGAAATCAGCCCTGCGCCGGCAGAGTTCAACGGCTGCCCGTTCCAGACCGGGGCTGGCGTCCGCGAACATTTTGCGGATGCCGGCGTAATTGTCCTGCATCACGATGAGGACGGAAGCGAGACGGTACGGGGTGACGTTGAAGGAATCAGGCCCGCCCACGAGCCACTGATCCGCCTGCTTCGAGGTCTGCCATTCGGCCTGGGCGTAGCGCAGGACGCTGAATTTCTTTCCCCTGGAGTCCCAGGCTTCCACATGCATGCAGCGGCCAGTGGAATTGCCGGCGCCGGGATCGCCCCTGACGCCGCCCATGAAGAGGGTCTGGCCTTTTTTGAAGGGAATGCGCGCCCCGTGGGGGAAGCGGCGCACATGGCCGTCGCTGCACATCTGCAGGAAAGGCTCGGCAATGCGGCCCACGTGCATGAAAATGCGGCGGTGCCCTCTGAGCGCGTCTCCCGTATAATGCACTTCCATACGCAGGCCAGCCCTGGCGCCTGAGCTTCCGCCCTCTTCCCAGCCGCGGATATCGGAAACGTAGCCGTCGTCCTCGGCCGTGGCGCACTCATTCTTTTCGAAAAGAAAATCAACGCCGCCATGCACATGCGTGGCCCGGGGCTTCCCGAAATCGCTAGTCTTCCTCTGCGCCGGGGACATGGCCTCGGCAGGCATGAGGCTCGCAGGACGGATGCGGCCGGAAAGAATCATAGCGACTTCGGCCTCCTGGGAGGCGTCCAGGGGAGCGTAGGGATCGGCTGATGCCGGGAGCACACCCTGAGCCGCGTTTCCGGCGGCCGGGAATCCCGCCATCAGGAAAAGAGAACAGACAAACGCCGCGCCGGTCAGTATCCCGTATCTTCTCATGCCAGTGTCCTCCCCTCCCATCTGAGTACCCGCGCAGGCGGGCCTATGGCAAGGGGGAGAGGAAAAAAAGAGAGCCGGAACCGGAACATACGCCGATCCCGGCCGTTTCCGCGGCTATCTTCCCGGAGCGGGATTTTGTTCCGGCCCGTCCTCCTCCGTCCTTTCAGGATACATCTCTTCCCGCAGGGAGGCGCTTATGGCTTCCTGGCGCAGGCGGTCATCCTTCAGGGGGGCGGGGACGGCACTGAAGTCCCTGTTTCTGAGCCAGGAAAGGCCGGGCTGGCGCCCGCAGGCAGCGTCCAGGATGGCGCCCACGATATTCTGGGCCTGGGACGCCGCGAGCAGGATGGCAGCGGGGCGGGCGTGGAGAACGCGCTTCCAGCTGTCGAGATATCCGGCCTGGCGGCGCACCACGCCCCTGAGTCCAAAAAGCGAAGCGCAGACCGCCGAGAAGATTTCGGCGCGCATTTCCTCCCGGGCGTAGTCCTCAGATCCGAAACGGCCGCTGAGGTCGCGCTCCTCCCTGCCCCTGCTGCCGGTCCAGTGGTAGAACTCATGCATGAGCGTGGCGTAATACGCGGCCTCGCTCTCAAAATAGCTTTTGTCAGGCATGAGGATAAGGTCTTCCTTCTTCATGAAGACAGCCTGACCGCACCTGTTCTCCACGCGGGCGCCGCAGGCCCGCACGAACTTTTCGAGAAAGTCATTGTCGAGGAAGGGCGCTTTGGGGACGATCCTGTCGGGGCGGGCGATGCTCGTCTCCTCGACATTCCAGACCTTCATGACACTCCAGAACATACGGCCGGTCCTGTACCACCGGGTGCCGTCATCATGGCGCTCGAGCCGTGCGGGATCGAGCCTGCTCACGTCTTCGTCCGGAGAAACGGGGCGCAGGCTGCCGGGCCTCGGGCACTTGGATACCGCCTTGCCGGTCTGATAGTCCAGCGCGGTTATATCCAGAGTTACGGGGTCTGCGGCGTAGGCTATGGTGCAGAGGCACAGCATGAGCATTACCGCGAGGATACAAGTGAGTTTCTTCATTTTGTTTTTTCCTTTCTATTTTAGATTTTTATGCAGCGGTTCTCGAATTTCTTATATGCATCGAGGTACACTTCGTTTTTGTCGCCGTTGTAGGTAATCTCGTAATACATACCATCGGGGAGTGTGGTGGATACAAGTGCCTTCCAATTCTGGAGGGTCTTGCATTGCCAAACAACATAGGTATCAGTCATGTTGATTGCTATGCCGTCCGTCTTGTCGAGGTGCTCGTTTACATAATCCCTCACGATTTCACGAGCCTTGAGTGTGTAGTCCATTTTGTTTTTTTCCTTTCTTTTTTTGTTTTTTTGATTATGAAAAAAGAGCCGTGCGGCTCCTTATTCCTGAAGTTCCCATCCCTGCGGGTATGCGTCTGGGGTGTAGACGTTGGCGGCTATGAGGCTCTTGTATATCGCACCGTTCCACCAGCCAAGCTCATCAAGTGCAAATGCCTCGGCTGCTGAGATTACGTCAGGGATAACCCGAACACCATCCTTATAGTTTATCTTCACCCACAGGTTAGGCGCGTGGTCGGGGTCGTTGGCCTCGGTATCCCATAGGTCTACGGTGGCCTGTTTGAGCCAGCCGTTCCAGTTGATACGAGTTCCGGCTTTTATGAGGCTGCCGCTCTGTTTTAAGGTTGGATAGAGGTCTACGCAACCGCTTGCGTCCTTATCGGGTACAGCGGGCAGTGCTTTCTCAAGTTGCGCTCGCCATACTCTTGCTTCTTCTGCCGTGCGTACTATCATGCTTTTTCTCCTGTCATAATATCGAGAACTTCGGTATAGTCGGTAGCCGGGGGCTGTTCATGTTCCTCCCACTCCTGCACTATAGCCGTGTCGGTTTCCGTCCAGCTCTCCGTATAATAAAAGCCCTCCTTTGAGGGCATGGGGGAACGGGTTACGGGCTTATAGCCCAGCTCCTTTATTGCCGTATCGTCATTGGTGGAGAGGTGCGCCCCTGCGGGGTGCGTCACACCGTTGATTACAAGCGGCGACTTCAACTCAACCGGCAGGCGTAAATATTCGGGATACTCACCTACCAGCTTGGCATAGTTTGTGTTTAGCATTGTACCTCCTTTTTTATACTGGCATCGTAATATCAATTCTATCTTGCGATGTCATTGCTTGGAATCGAATATTACAGTTACCTGTCAAAGCAAATGGAAAAATAGCATTACCATTCTCTACTTCTGCGACTTTTACATTATTGAGATAAACCCGACCGACATTACTCGCCCCATAACTGCGTGCGCAGCAAGTGATTATAGTTCCTTCAATCACTTGTAAAGATTTGCTCGACTGGTAATACTGTTCATCAATTAAGATGTATGTGCCTTTGCTGAAAGAGGATTGCGAATTGAAATAAGGAGTACCTGTAATTCTTACTGTATATATCCTTTTCGTTGCTTTCCCCATCATTCTACGCCGTAAGGCAAACTGCAATGGTATCATAGCGCACAGGCGCTTTTTATTTTACGGAGGCTGCCCCCCCCGATAGAATTATTTTCATAGTGTACTCCTTTTTATTCTTGCCATGCTACATAACGGTAAGTGCCACTAAAATCTGAATTGGTATAGCCATCATCACTTAATGAGCATACCACTCCATCATTTTTAAACGTTAATGAACAGGTATATTTGGCGATATCTGTTCCTTCCATTGCCACTGCATGATTATCATACAAAGAAATTATTGTATATTTACCATCATTGTCTGCCATGAAGTGCAAAACAACATGATTAGGTTGAAAATCCAATCCGTTAATTGTGAGCGTTTTATTGTAATTACCATTCACAGTTCCCGTTGCTATGTTTTTCGCTTTCGCCATGTTGCTCATCAGCCTCCTTCGTAACATTGCTATCATGCGCTCACAACCTCCTGTACCGCCCACACACCGTTGTATACGTCAAATTCGTAGGTCTTGCTTGCCTCTATTGCGGGGGCCTCGCCTAAATAGTTCGCCCCGCTCACAAACGACACCGCAACCGAGGCCGCCGTGCTGAATGTGCCGTGCGCCCAGCCGGATGCGGGCGAGGTAAACACGTATGTACCCACGGGAGAGGATACGTTATATATGGTGTTTGCCGTCAGCGCCGTGCCGCTGGCGGGGAGAGAGGAAGCGAGTGTGGGCGCGCTCTGCTTTTTGTTGAACAGCGCGGAATGTGCGTTGCCTGCGCTGTTATGCCCCGATACGGCGGCGGAAACATCGTCCGGGGTGGCGTAAGTGCCGGCGGGTATAGGGGGCTGATAGTCCGTCCCGGAAGCGAGGGGGGTCTGGTAGTCAACGCCTGCCTTCGCCGCCGCCAGCTCACCGTTGTAGGCTTTCAACAGGCCGGAAAGGGCCTCGTCTACAATGCCGCCCCAGTATCCCGCAAAATTGACGGAACTGGCCTTTTTCAGGAACTGCCCTGCCTTGCCGCCTATGGGAAGGCCGTTTGCCGCGCTGCCCACGGTGGGCAGGCCATAAGTGCCGTCGTTCTTTAAAAACAGGTCTCCGTCGCCGGTGGTGTCTACCCTGTCGCAGAGGGTTTTCAGCGCGGCGAGGATGGCGGCTACGTTGCCGCCGGTTATGCCGCTCACCTCCGCGCCCACGTTGGCCGCGCCGTTGGGCGTTTTAAGGCTGTCCGTGTATTCCTCTATCACATCTACCAAGCCCTTCAGCTCTGCGATAAGGGCCTGCACGTTGTTTCCGGCCATGCCCTCGACGCTTGCCCCTATGTCGCCGCCGCCGGATTGAACGAGCGCGTCTATAAGGCCGTTGAGCGCTTTCTTGAGCTGGTTACTGTTGCTGTCGAATATCGCCTTCATGTCAGCAGCGGACCGCTGGGGGCGGTCCGCTTCGTTGACGATGGGGTTTGTCCAGGTGGTTATTTTGTTGTCGGTTAGTGCCATGCGTCCCTCCTTTAACTAAAAAACAGACCCATAAACGGATCTGTTTTAAATGAGTACTGTCTATTAGTCGAAGCAGCCTTCTGTTTCTTTTAAAGTTCGTTCTACATCCGCTCGCCATTCAGGGTTTTCATAGAGCTGCTCTATGAATATCTCCTCATAATGGTCATAATACTCTTCACTATTCACGTCAAGAGCATTATCTAATCCTTCTTGGTAGCCTTCCTCCCAGCCTTGATTATACCCGGTACTTACACCATCTTCATGTCCAGCTGAATATTCATCGTTATTGCGAGCAGCAAGACCGCTGTCAAAGCCACGGTTGTATCCTGTGTAATACCCCTTGCAGTAATCTTCGCTATACTTTTCATTGCCTTCATCGACTAAACCAGCGTTATAAATATCCCAATGTTCTTCATCGGCAGCTGCCTTTTCAGCAGCTTTCCTTGCATCACGTCTTCCATTAAATGTGTCTACAGCTCCAAAATACGCGAATACTAATATGGCAACAACAACCGGAATCGCTAAATAACTAAATAAAACAGCCAAACACCCATGTTTATCTTTCATCATTGTGACCTCTGGAAAATCATTATATATATTCTATCACCGAGCAGTCACGTTGTAAATATTCATTATGGGTATTTAGTTCTTACCGCTCGGCGTGTACCATTCGCCGTCACGATAGACAAGCTTCTTATGCCGATCCTCATATTCGCGGTCGTCGTCTTTGTTATATACGGAATCCCATATATACTTTTTAACTTCTTCGCTCGCATCGAGGGAATCAACGTAGTTTGCAAGCTTGCACTGTTTGAGGTAGTAAACGGTCTTTCCGTTCTCGTCAGTGCCCTTAAAGGCCTTGTTTTTTATCTTGTCCTTCAGTCCAACGTACTGTTCTGCGGTTATGCCGGTCTCTTCCTTGGCTTTCGCGTACTTTTTGTATTCGCTCTTCCCGTAATCGTTGGCAATGCTGAACGCGGCCTTGCTGGAGAAGTCTGCAATCCAGTTGTCGCCGATAGTTTTACGTACGAGCGCGGTCTTCTGCTTTTCGGTGAGCCCCTGCATATCAAATATCTGTTTAGATATTTTTTTCTTGTCATCGGTATTAAGGTCGTTGTCCTTCGCCTTGAGGCCTTTATCCGCAAGCGCAGATATGACGGATACATAATTATCAATGGGTACGCCGTAATCAGTAAGCGACTTTATATCTTCAATCGTTGCAGGCGAGAAGTCGGCAAGGGTGATATAGTCCGCCTTTTGCTCGTTGGTGAGGTTCGGATCGTCGGCGATTTGCTTCGCCCATTTGTACGCGCTGTTCTGTTCCTTGTAGCCTAAATCCATTTCGGCCCGCTCAAGCGCCTCGGCGTTGGTCAGGTTGGGATTTCCCTTCTTGATCTCCTCCTTGCGCTCATAGAGGGCTTTGTTTTTCTCGTCGTCCTCCGCAACCATATTTTTGTATTGATTGCGGTACTGGGCAAAACTCTGCACCGTGCCGCCGTGTTCCTTCGCGCTTTGGAAGATTTTGCTTTCTTTTTCGTCAAGAGAAGGGAATCCCTTTGCTACCCATTCCCGATGCTCCGGCAGCACGCTGCGTCCGAGCGTGGCGGCGCGAAGGAAGTTGACCGGGGTTTTCGCCACGGCGTATTGCAGGTTGCCCTTTTTATCGTACTTGCCGCCCCGGAAGAAGGTTTCAAGGCCCTTGACAGTCCTCACGAGCTGTGTGCCGCCATACGGCGTTACGAAATTGCCGGCGGTTTCAAGGCCGCCCTCCCAATCGAGGCTCTTTATCACATCTTCGGCGGGGGTCTTGTCGCTTATGCCGTCGATGATCTTTTCGGCGGTATCCAGTCCCCAGAGGATACCGTCCGCCGCCGCCTGTAAGCCGATGTTGCCGCCGCCGTACCTGGTCGGAGAATGCTCTTTGCCAAATATCTTTTCATTAGTCTCTTTATCGAGCAGATTTGCAATGATGTTAGCATAGGGCGCAGCGTCTACCATGGTTCCGAGGGAGGACTGCGCTACGCCTTTTGCAAGGTCAAGGGCGTTCTTGTCCTCGTCATCGTCGTCCCGGTAATTCTGTATCGCTTCTGCGATTGCGCCAATGAAGTCAAAGCCGAGTATCTTATCACCGATTAACGCTTCAGTGATAAGGTTGAAAAGGTACGTTGATACTTCGAGAGATGCAAGGCCCTTTGCCGCCCGTTTTCTTGCTTCGGGGCTTGCTTTCAGATCTTTGGCGTGTTCAAAAAAGGCGTTCCACTGATTCAGCACTTCGGTCTGGAATGGCGCAAGCGTGTTGATTACTTTTGAATTGTTCAGAAGCGCGCCTTCTCCTACGCCGCGTCCGGCAACGCTGCGGCGGGTTATATCGTCGGCGTAATCTATGGCGTTTTCATATCTGCGCTTCATGCCGGACATTGCCGCATCGGGGTTTTCGTTGAATTGCGCGAACGCGGAAAACCACGTCAGATCGTCGCCCCAGTGCTGCAAAAGCTCAAGGCCCTGTGCGGCCAACCACTTTACGCCTTTGCCGTCGCCTTCCAGTATGTTCATGCCATTTGCGCCATACCTTTGGGACATGAACTCAGAGTGCGACAGGAGCTGCCGCATATTGCTGTCGGGGTTGAAATGATAGTCCACAAAGGCCTGCAAGCCCTGCTGCCATGCCTTGGCGCTGGGTATGTATCCCGTAGCGTTGGCAATGTTTGATCCCTGCACAACCATTGTGCGGATATTACCCATGACCTTGTTGGCGCGGACACGCTTGTTTACATTGTTTATGCTGTTGAGCATCTGGCGGCCTATCGCCTTTTGTACGCCGCGGTCTATAACATGGTCGCTCTTTCCGGCTATGCCGTCCGTCCAGTCCTTAGTCCACTCGATAAAGCCAGAGGCATTCTTCGCGTTTACGGTATCAGCGCTTGTGCGCATGGCGCCTTCCATCTTGCGGAAATAATTCGTAAGGGGGTCATACGCCAGTTTGTACTCAGCCATGCCTATATAGCTTGCCATGGCGTTGGATGCGCTGGCAAAGTATGCACCGTTCCCTCTGTGAAACATGGCGCCCCACCAGCGGGATTTTGGCTTTGTCTGGTCGGATATGCCGGCGAGGGCGGGGGAGATATCCTCATTTACGTTCTTGGGCTTGAGGAAGTCGAGCACGGTATAGTCGCTGAGCATCTCCTGGGCGTGGTGGAAATAGTCCTTGCGGGGAAGTATCCGTTTGCCCTCGTATATCGCCCCGGTGTCTATCGCCGTCTTTTGCGCTTGCGCGTCCATTTCATGTATGCGCTGCCTTTTCTCAAGCTCGGCAAGCTCTTTCTTCATGCTGTCAATCTTGGCCTGCTCCGCTGCTATCCTGCCCTCGATATTCGCGAACGCTTTAGTGTCGCGCCTCTGCTTGCTGTCGCGCATATCCTGAAGCTGCTGCGTCACCCGTTCCTTTTCGGCTATGGCGCGGGCCATGGCGTCGGTTTTGCTCTTGGCTACATCGAGCTTAGATACCAGGTTTTGATATTCTTCCTGGGCGTTCTCCAAAACATTAGGATATATCGTCTCCATCATGGAGTTGATACGGTCAAGGTACTTCTCGTATATCTGTCTGTTGGCTTCGGCAAAGCCCTTGATTTTCTCCCACGTATCGGGGAAATCCCGCTGAAGGTCTGCCTGGGTATACTCGGACATTACGCCGTCCGGCCCCTGCCGCTGCCCTTCGCCGTACCACTGTGCCGCCACGTCCTCCTTGCTTTTGGGCTTGATGCCGTACTTGCGCATGATCTCCTTATAGGATTCCACGGAGGAGGTGAGGGACTTGCCGTAATGCCCGCCTGCCTCGTTGAAGGGCTTTTCGAATATGTTGTACAGGGTATTGCGCAGTTCCTTATTTCCGCCCGCAACGGTGTCAAATACTCTGGAAGTCTCCTTGGTATAAAGCCGCTGTTTACCACTGCCGACAAGATTCTTTACGATGGTTACATAATCCTCGCTGGTCAAATCCTCAACGTTTTTGTTCTGGATAGACTGTAGCGAGGGCATCTCCTCAGAATGTGAGAAGAACTCCTTGCCCAGCGCCTTTGTTTCGGAATTGACCACGCCGAGGTTTTGCGCCGCCTGGCTCAGTTTTTTCGCAAAGTCAAGTTCCTTTTCGGATAGGTCGGCCTGTTGCTGTGTCCTCGATGTATCGTTGGCAATATCGGCGATGGTCTGTTGCTGCGCTTTGATCTCGTTTATCTGGTTCTGAATGTCTATGCCTTCGCGGGAAAGCTTCATGGGTAGCTCATTCAGGCGTTGTTGAAGCTGCTCTATCCTATCGGGAATAGTAGCCTCTGTGTTGACAGTTTCAGCAGAGTTTGGTATATTTGTTTTAGAAGTGCTGGGCTGTGTAACGTCTTGGGCGTACATCCCGGGGGCTGAAACGCCATCGAGAGAAGCAGTTAGCACTTCATTTTTGTTTATTACGTCTTTATATATCTCGGGCACTTCACCAAGAGGTGCCTTTATCATTTGTTTGCCTGTAAGCGTATCATCGTTTAATATCTGCTCCACGTAATATGTGGTATCAACATGATCCATAACGTATAGCACGCCTTGTCTACCATTCTTGTAAGGATAATAGTAGACCGTGTCGGCGTTATTTAATATCAGCGGTATCGCTTGTAGATCTCCGGTCGTGATACCATACTGCCCATCTTTGCTGATACCGTGGCTATTGTTTATATGGCGTATATCGTTATCGGTTATTTCATGCCAAGCGCCATCTTTAATCTTTACACCTCTTGCGTTCAGCGCGGTCACTATCCGATTATCAACTTTGCTCAGGCTAAATGCTTTGCTCTCATTATTATCCGCTCCGGCTAATGCGTTTTGTACGTAATCGTCAAACTCTGTTTGCCTTTCGATCGATATGCCCGTTTTTTCTGGAGTATACTCAGGAGACGCCCTCAGGCCGCCAGACTCCCATTCCTCCTTGTTCGCCATATACGCCCTGCCGACATCGCCGGTTGACATATCGCCTTTCTTCTGCGACAGCTTATACGCGACGGAGTTTTCATCCGCAAGCGCACCGACGGCGCGGAGCTCACCCTTTAGATAGTCTATGGCGCTCTGCCGCGCCTGCTCCGGGGTTTGTCCCTGATTGATATAGGTTTCCGTAGCCTGGTCTATGACGCCATGCCCTGTGGTCCGTGTGTTCATTATATCCGCCGCCGCGCCCATGCCAAAGCCGCTCAGGAAGCCGCCTGCGCCCGCTTCAAGCACCTGGAGTAGCTTTTCCTCAAGCGCCTTTGCCTTAGCGTCCTTATCGTCGAGGCCCATTTCTTTGTACTCAGCCACGGCCTTGTTGAAGTCAGACTGATTACCCATAACGGTCTCATTGGCAAGGATATTAGTTATCTCGGTAGCCATTTCCTCGGAGGCTTCTATGCCGCCCTGTTTGAGAGCCGCGAGGATAGTACTTTTAGATACGCCGCCGTGGAACAGGTTTTCTATGGAGAACTTTTCAAAGAGTGCCTCCGCTGCGCCAGATACAATGCCGAGCGCCATGGCCTGATCATCTGTCGCACCGTTGTTCTTCGCGTCTATCATGGTGTCTACGCCGGCGTTGGAGGACATCATTACCTGCATACCGACAGGCCCGAAGGGAGTCATGGTCAGCATATCCGCCATGCTCATGCCGGTCTGGTAGAGAAATGAAGCAATCTTGCCGTTGTTCTTTGCCTCGCCCTCGGTGGTCATGCGGCGGTTGCCGGTTCCGTCGTATGTGTAGTCGCCCTTTGTGGATTCGTACACACCGTTCTCGATCTTTTCGGCTACGGAACTGCGCAAGGTATTGGCGAGGTTGGAGGCATAATATTCGGGGGCGTTGGTGTCTATGGGTTTTCCTGTCAGGAAGTTGTATACCGTCTGTATTCCGCCCTGTGCGGCCGTCACAGGCTTTAGGAGGGAAGAGGCTACAGACGCACCGATGCCGCCGCCCACGCCACTCTGTGCCGTCTCCTTGGCCGTCTGCAAGCGTCCCTGTGTTACTCTGGCGTTCAGGGTAGGGGTTATGGCCTTGAGAAATTCCTCTGCTTCCTTTTCCTTGCCGTTCTTGGCGAGACGGTTATAGACGGATGCCTCTTCGTCGGTCATGGCCTTATAGGTATCAGTATTCCATGCGAGATTACCTTCCTTTGCCCGTATGCCTGTGGAAAGCTCCGTCGTTCTGCCAATGTCCACCTTAGACTTCTTGTTCTTATTGTCCTTGTACAGTGTAGATGTCTGGGCAAGGCGTGTTATAGTCGCCTCGTTCTCTGCGTTCCGTTGGGCGAGACGGGCCTGATTAAGCTTGTTTTGCAGCTCGTTGGCCTTGTCGGATGGCGCACCGTAGTTCTTCTGGTATATGCGGCCTTCCTTGGCAATATAATCGTCATATTCCTTTTTTGCCTTCTGTGTGGCCGCATTGGCTTCTTCAATACGTTTCTTGGCCGAAGCGTTATACTGGTCGAGCAGGGACTGTGCCGTAGGTTTTGTATAAGTTTTGCCGGTATTCCAGGTGCTGCCCTCGCGCCGGGTAATGCCAAGTGCCTCGTCTTTACGGTCGCGCTGTTCTTCGATATTGCTTGGGGCGGAATCATATTTCGTTGTGTTTTTTGTCGTTTGGATATTTCTGTTTATGCCTAATTTAGCGTCCTTTGCCGCCCTTACTTCTGCTTGAGTCTTTGCCATGCGATTTTACCCCTATTTGACCATGCCAGAAATTCTGTTTTTGGTTTCCTTTCCGGTTTTCGGGTTTATCAGAATGCGGCTGGTGCTCTGATCGCCCGGTATATTATTGCCTTTAGTGGTCGCAGACGTTTTATTGCTTCCGCTGCCGCTCTTCCTTCCTGATTTCTTGCTGGACTTCTTAGCGCTTCTATAATAGCCGCCGCCTCCTCCGCCTCCTCCGCCGCTGCTCATGTTGGCGGCGTTCGCGAGGGCCATAAGGTAAGGTATTTTGCTTTCCTCATTCTTGGCGGCGTATTCGGCGTACTTCGCGTCAGCTTCCCTCTGCGCTTCAAGCAGTTTAAGGCTGAGGTCGTTGTTCGCGCTTATCTCCGCGTTATTCTGCTGGGCAAGGGCCTTTCGCATGGCGACGTCCTGCGCTATCCTGCTGGTCTCAGAAGTCCCGCTGCGGGCATAGTCGTAGAGGTTGCCGGCAAGCCCACGAGCCGCAAGCCGCTCATTATTGCCGATTGCAGACAGACGGGAGTTGGTGTATATGTCGTTCCGGGAGGCGTTATACTGATCCTTCAGTTTTGCCGCCTGTGCGGCTATCGAATTCGCCTGTGCGTCATACCCCGCCTGGAGCGCCGCCTTATATGCGGCAAGCTGTTTGTCATAGGTTTGCAGGGCTATGGCGTTTGCATCGGTGCCGGCGGCATACGCGGAGTTGTCAACGGTATGGTTGCCGCCCACGGTGTATGTGCCGCCGCTTATCGGGCTTTGCGGCGTGGTGGGCGTGACGGGTGTAGGAACCTGTGTAGCCACTTTCTTTATGTTTGTTTCGAGCATATTTCCTCCTTATTTGACATAGCCGCCCACGACGTACTGGACTTGTACGCCGTATATGCCGAAGCCCTCATCGAGCGTGTCGTTTTTGAAGATGATCTGTAGGACGATGAATTTCTTGACCTTTTTATTGAACGCGATAACCTGTGGCGTGTCCAGCGTGTTAAAGGTTATGCGTTCAAAGTCGATATCGCTGAAATCCAGTATATCCATTGCCTTGGAGCGTATCTGAGTATCATGTATGCGGTCAGTAGCCACGAGTATTTTGACCGACGATCTTGTATACGGCTTTATCATCACGCCGCATCCCTTTTTCGTCAGGGACTTCCTGCGGGTGATAGTGCCGTAATTGTCCATCTGTGTAGACCAGATAGCAGTAATAGGCTGCCCGTCGTCGTTATATTTGTTCATTTTTCCCCGGTCGGTGTTAAACCGGCATATCTTGCCGTCAGCCGTGCCGAAAAACAGGCTGCCGTCCTGCTCAAAGAACACTCTCGCGGGAATGTTTGTCCAGTAGTACCACTCATAGCCATACTGCACATACGAGCCGCTTTCGGAATAACTTGCGCCGCCGTCCGTCTTTGCGCTCCTGTGGCGGCTGTCAGCTACAAAGCACTTTCCGTTAACGCACAGGATATAATAGCCGTTCCATACTACGGATACGGCTTCATCAAGGCCGCTTTCCTTAGTCAGTTCCGTGTTGACAAAATAGCTTCTGTCCTGTATGTTGCGCTCCAACTGTACAGAGGTCGAGGATATGCCGAAAACTCCCTCCCTTGCCAAGAAGAGCGGGTCATCTCTGAGGGTGTCGAAGGCGTACTTGGATATGGCTCCTACGCCCTTTATGCCCTGTTTGATGGGAAATATCACCGTTCCGTCCGTCTGCATCTCGGCAGTGCGGAGGAACACTTCTGCGTCCTGCTGGTTATCATCCTTGACTACCATGAGGGAATCATATTGTTTGATGTAGCCCATGATAGACGAGGTGTCAGCGCCAATCCGGGTGTAACCGGTGTCGGGGAAATATGTAGGATCGTCAAGCCCGGATTGCCAGTCCCAATTTTTATATTCCGGGTTGCCGGAAATGAATACGCGGTTATCGTTGTTGTAGCCGTAATAGGCAAACAGTGTGCATTTGTTCACGCGGTCGGCGTATCCCTCTACCGTGGCAGCGAAATGGATAACCACATTATCAACGCCCTTGCTGTCTGCCGGGGCTTCGGCAAACGTCACTGTTCCGGCGGCAAGGTCTACGGTGTAGTCCGTCGTAGGTGTTTTCAGCGTGCCGCCCACGAGCACTTTTGTTACGGCGGTAATATCCTGTGTGTCGAGGTAGTAGGTCTTATCAGTGCCATTGGAACGGAAAGAATTTATCCTCCCGGTGGACAGCATATTGACCGCTTCCAGGTGTGTGCCGCCGCCCGTGGGGTCTGCGCCTATGGTGGTAGTCGGGATAAAGGCCGCCGTGTCCTCTACGTTCTGCACCGTGTATGCGCCGTTGTTCTCCGTTATCACGCGGTATTTCAGCCCGTCGAGCATATACAGTTTGCCGCCATGGGCAAAGGCCGCGCTGCGCTGGTCGTTCATGCCGGTAAACACAAGGGTAACGGTATCGTCGTCGTTCCATTTGTAGAGTTTGTTTTTGGCGTGGACGAGCCTTGCTGTGGCGCCGCTTTTGAATACGCAGTAATATATGCCGTTGATCCTTTCGTTTGCCACGGTCAGCAGCGTCCGCCAGCCGGGGCGTTTTTCCGGGAATCCCGCGAGGTCGGATATCAGGTTTTCGGCATACGGGGAACGGAAATCCGCTACCTGTGTGGGGTCGGTAGAGAAATCGACGCCTCTGAATTTGTCGTATGTGCGCTGGTAGGTTTTCGTCGCCGCTATTTTTTTCGGGGTCACAGACTCAGGCATGAGTAATAATCCTCCGCTATGCCGCTGTTGAGTTTACTTGCCTCGTTAACAGCGGACAGGTACTTGCTGCGGTAATTCTCGGCTTGGAAATTGTCGAGCGCTTCTTGGAAAAACCACGAGGCCACGCCATACGGGAAGGCAACGCGGGTAAGCTCCGGCTGATACGGTATCTCCTCGGCAAGCGATTTGATGTACGGCGCTTCGTCCAGCGTTTCTTTCCCCCGGAAAAGCCGCATGCTATTTTCGCAGTTAAGGCACTCCTGCAGCAGGATATTTATAAACCCGACGGCAAATCTTTTTGAATCCTCATCTTCGCCGTCTATCTCGTACAGGAATGATGAGGCCAGCTCGTATATCTGTTGTCCGGTCATGGGTTCCTCCTTGGTAAGGTGGGGCGGTTGCCCGCCCCACTATGATTTTGTTAAACGCACTTGTGGGTGACTACATCGGAGGGATACATACCGCCGCTAATATAGGTCGCGTATGCCTTAATGATGGTCCCTGCGGTGGGATTGGCAATGGCGGCGCTGTACTTGGTTCGGGTAGTAGACCAGCGGGGATCAGAGCCGTCGGTGGTATAGTAGACCTCTGCGTCGGAGGTGGTAGTAGCTATGGCGGTCGTGGTGCCCTTGGTCACGGTGGGCGCAGCGCACTTCTTATCCTTGGCCACAACAACTACAACGCCGTCGCAGATAGCGCCTATGACAAATGCGTCGTACATGAAGCGGCCCTCCAGCAGGTGGCCGGACAGGCCGGGCGGGTCCTGATGTATGCGGCTGTCCTTGATCTTGAAGGGCAGCATAACGGAATTGGACTGGAACGCGATATGTTCTACATTAGCAGGCATATACGCGGCGGGTACGCCAACGATATTGAGAGTGCCTATCTTGCCCACGATACCCTTCATAAGCAGCTTGTCTACGGCGGAATCAGCGTACTGGAACTCGCTGGACAGCTTTATCATGGCAATGTGCGTGTTTTTCACAAACACATAGCGGCGGTCGGTGGGGACAAAATTATCCTCGAAGTAGACCTCTATATCCAGCAGCTTAGAGATTATGTTGCTCTTGGCCACGGCAGCGTCATAGGCTATGGTATGGCCTGCATTGGCGGCGTACTGAGCGAGGGCGTACTTATCGGAGGTGGGCGTTACCTTTTCGCGCATCTCCGCCTCCATGACGCGGCCTGCCTGCTTCATCATCTGCTGCTCGACATTATTGCCCTTGTCGATGGTGATGGCAAAGGACTTGTCCTGAGTAACGCTGAGTTCCTGCATAGCGTCCTGCAGCTCATTGGGAGTGCCGTAACGGTTGGTGCCGGTGCGCTGGTAGTCGTTAAGGTCCTGGGTAATGAGATTGGGAATTTTGACGGTTTTGACGCCGACAAAAGAGTATTCCTGGTTGGTTTTTCCCTCGACAAAAGAGTTGTGGGTATAGACCTGTTTGATTTTGTCGGAGTATTTTTCGTGTAGATTGATAGCCATTATTCACTTTTTCCTTTCAGTAAATTAAAAGCCCATGCCTGCAAGGAAGCTGTCCTCCTTTTCCGGCTGGGCCTGTGTTGCCGCGCTTGGCATTGCGCGTTTTTTGTTTTCCTCGTGTTTTTCCTCTATCTGTTTTTTGGTATTAGCTGCCTCAAGCTGTTTTTTAAGCTCGTTTATCTCGTGCTTTTGCATAGCCTCAACGGGGGATAGCCCGTTTCCCACGTCCGCCATCACATCGGGCGGTATTTTTTCCGGGTCGGTTATGCCGTAAATCTCGATAAATTTCTGCCACGGCGCAAGCTCGGCGTCCTTTCGCGCCTGCGCTTGCTGCTCTTCCAGTTTGACATTTTCCGCCTCCTTGCCCTTGCATCTCAGCTCGGCCATCTCCTTTACTACCTCGTCAGGCAGGTCGGGATACTGGGCCTTGATGCCGCTCATCTCATTCTGGAGCATTTGAGCCTGGCGGTTTTCGCGGAGGAAGCTCAGATATTCGGAGCGGTTCATCCCGTTCTCTTTAGCCCAATAGTCAACCTCCTGTAAAAAGGGGGCGATCTCCTGGGCTTCTGCTTTTGCGGTCTGAAGCTCGTTATAGATCACGTCGTAGTTCATGCCCTTCTGGGCGTATACGACAGCGTCCTCCACCGACAGCTCCCGCTCTTCGCCCTTATATTTCACGCGGATAGCGCCGGGCTTGTCTGCTTCCGGCTCTGCGGCTTGGTCGGCCTTCTCGGTGCTTTCGGGCTGTTCGGGTTCAGTTGGTTCCGTTGTTTCCGGTTCGGTGGTTTCCTCGGGTGTCTCCGGGGCAATCTCCTCGTCCACAAACAGATCAGAGCCGTCAAAAATGTTGTTATCCATGTTGATCCTTTCTCCGGCTATGGTCGGCCGGTTGCGCTATGGTCGGCGCTGATATAGCAAAAGGCCCTTTAGGCCTATTGTCGCGATTGATTCATTATTTCCCGCCGTGCTTCGGCAACCTGGTTCACAAGCTCCTGCGCCGCTGTATCAGTTATCGGCATTTCTGCGGGTGGGGCCTCCGTAGGCATGGCGGCTTGCTGTGCCATCATGGCCTGCTGCTCCTTAACGGCGGCTATGATTTTGTCCTTGTTTTTCAGGTATTTGCTCGGTATGCTTTCGAGGTACAGTACCGCGTCGGTAATTATCCCTTTTGCAAACAGGTTGTCCATGGTCTGTATCTGCATCAATTCAGACCAGTATGAGGACGCGCCCACGTCAACGTTTGTGTCGTAGTTGATGGTGTCAAAATTTGAAAAATCGAGCTGTATTTTGTTGATGCTCTCCCCTGTCGGGTTGCCCATGGTGTCAAGCGCGGCGCCGTCCTCTATGGCGGGGACGGCCTCATCCAGCGTGACAATGCGCACGCCGTAATACGTCCGCATTATATCCATCATTATCCGCACGCAATCCTCGGTAAATTGGTATAGGTTCATCCGCTGGATTTCCAGCGGCATTGACGAGGCCTGCTGCACGGCGATAATGGCGGAGGTGTTATCGGGTTTGACGTTGCCAAGAGCGGCGTCAGAGGCGCCCATAAAATCGCGGGTCATGGTTATGATCTGCTGTATGACCTCCATGACCTGATAGGATACATCGCCGCCGCGTATGGCTGTTACATAATCATTTACCCGTCCAACGCCGATCCCCTTCGTCGCTATGGCCTCTCCGGCCTTGTTCGTCCACTTCTTGATTTTGTCCGAATCGTAAACGATCTTCGGGAATGCGTTCATGCTGACCGAGCGCACATAACAGGCAAACAATTTGTTGACCTCTATCTGGTTGGGGATAAGGCCAGTGAGAAGTGCTTGGCCGTGGTAGCTGCTCTTTACCTCGTCCCAGCTCATCCACGCCACGGGGTAGAGCTTTAGGCCCGTGTTGGTAGGCTTGTTTATCGTCGCCTTTTCCGTTGTGCTCGTGTACCAGATTTCGCCGTTTTCTTCTTTCCAAAGTTTTATCAGTTTGGTACAGAGGTTTGCATCGTCGCCCTTTTCGCGCTGATATGCATCTGTGTCGGCCTGTATCAGTTGTATTTCTGCGTCGCTTATGCCGGCGGCCTTGCCCTCGCGTTTCAGTTCCTTCACCTTTTTGCGCTGGCAAATGATGATATAGGGCTGTGACTGCACATCGCGGTTGTATGCGTTGCCAAATATCACATTAATGTTGTCTATAGCCTCACACGCTATATCGCCCTGTGCGGCCTGTCCTGTCGCTATTTCGGGGTCAAATCTAAAATACATGCAGGCGTCGCCATCTACTGCGCTGTCCCGTATCCGTTGGCGCAATGCGCTTTTAAATTTGGTGTTTTCTATCACCTTCTCAAGCTGCCTGCTTACGGCTTTGGCGGTCATTTCCTTGTCCCGGTCGCTCTCGTGGGGCGATAGGGATACGGCTATATCGTTTGAGGATATGGTGGCGATAACGTAGGTAACGACGCGTTTGAGAAAATTGAGCACGGGCTTAGGCAGGTCGGGAGCGTTCAGCCCCTCCCATTGCCGCCCAAGATAGAAATTTTCATTAAGTCGCACGTCTTCGTACAGGTTTATGGCCTCTTTGTATCGCCTGCCCTGCTGGTACTCCTCCCATACGCTTTGGGGGTCAGTCTTCGTAATCGTCATTCTGTGCTCTCCCTGTATAATTCAGCATGTTATACATCTGCATATTCATTTTGTCGGCCCGTGTGCGGCGGGTATCGTCGTACTGCACTTGTAGGTCATCGTCAGGCTCGTATTTTTTTCGCGGCGCCAATTTGTAGGCGGTCAGATACCCGCCAAAAAACAAAATAGCGCCCATCACAGCGCCTATGAGGTATTCCATTCTATCCTCCGTAATCCATAAAATTCTCTATCTGGTCGTCAAATTCCGGCGGCTCGTCCTCGTCCTTCGGGGCGAGTATTTCCGCCGGGTGCGGTCTGCCGTCCAGCAGATAACGCAATCCGTCCGGGGCATGGGTTATGTCGTGGGGCTCCGTCGCGCAGTCGCTCGGATTTTTGTCGTCATGCTGGAGCAGCGGCAAATCCTTTATCAGCTCCGTACAGTTGCTAAATATTTTCAGGCGGGGTTGGGTGCCGCCCACGCCATTGGGGACAGGGTGCAGCCACTCTGCTATATTTTGCCATCCTGCCACTCTTCCGTTGCTCACGGGTGTTAGCCGTAGGCCGTTTTCTTCAAATATCTCCGCCTGGTATTTGCCCGTGGCCCTGTTGGTGGCCCACATATCGCGCGGCGCAAATGTACACTCTATTTTGCTTTCCTCCGGCGTGCGCTCCAATATTCGATGCGCCGCCTCTGAGATGATGAGGTTAGGGGCGCAATACTCGTTATACACATAGCAGTTGCCCAGCTCGTCAAATGCCGCCCAATAGCAGGCTAACATATCCAAACCGTAGTCAAATGCCCTATATCGCTGCCAGTAATCGGGTATTGCAAACGGTGTGACAACGTGTATATCGCGCCGGAACTCCGTAAAATACTGCCCGACAAATAAGTCCCAGTCGCCGTCCAGATGTGCCCGACGCATATCTTTAGGCAGATTTTCCAGTTTACGGACGTAATCCGGGTCGCGCCCCATCAATACATAGTTGTCATACACCTTTGCCGGGATAAAATCATAATCTTCGGGCCGCTCACTGTTGCGGTAGTCGCGGTCGATAAACAGTCGCTTAACCCATGCGTGGCCTACTCCGCCGGGGTTGCAAGTGTAATACATGCGCGTTGGGTAGCCGGGGCCGGATGGACGGTTAGAGGATACTATCCAGTCCATTTGTTGCTCGGTAAATTGCGTGGCCTCCTCCATGCCTATAACGTCGTATGACTGGCCCTGATAGTTGAGCGCGTCGGTCTCGGCGGCGCAGTAGCCGCACACGATACGGGAGCCGTTATAAAATTCAAAAACTTTTTCTTGGCTCTTATATTGGGCGATCCCCTTGAGGGTGGACAGCATGGGGACGATATGGTTTTCACGCAGCTGTGGCATAGTACGACGCAGCAGCAGTATTTGTATGCCCGGATATTTGACCGCCAGCATGATCAGTTTGGTTCGCATGGCCCAGCTCTTACCGCCGCCCCTTGCGCCGCCATACGCAACGTGCCGCCCACGGGCGCGGAAAAACTCCATCTGTTTAGGGTTCGGCGGTAAACCCAACGATATATTTACCCCATCAGATCATCGTCAAATCCCAGGGATACGCCGCCGCTGATAGTGCTCTCGATCTCCTGTTTGTCGCGCTGGTCGAGATAGTTTTTGCCTAAAAACATCGCCATGTTCGCGTTTTTGGCAGCCAGGGCGAACTGTTTGCGGCGCAGGCTTTTTTTAGCATCGGTTTGTCCGGCGGCCTTGGCCTGGTTAAATAATTTGGCGTTATTGGCGTTGGTCAGCATATTGACGCACACGCCGAGGGAGGTGGCTATCTCCTCGTTGCTGCACATTATTTTGGACAGGTCGGTAACCAATTTCAGGCCGCGCTTGTTTATGACCATTTTCGGCCTGCCTCCGGTTTTGATCTCGTCAAAATACTCGTTATCCCTCACGCTCTATCACCTCTCAATCTGTCAATCTCGTTTGCCATTTTTTGCAGCTCGTCCTCGGTCAGCTCTGCAACAGGTTTGCCATACAGGTTGCCGCTCATGGCGTTCAGCGCTTGCTCGTCCGGGCACATTTTTTTAAGCGCGTTGAGCAATGCCCGCCCCCTGCCCGTTCTATGCCGCTCGCCCGTGCCCATCTGCTCCATGCCGTTGGGGATATTAAAAACCTGCAATAGCATATATTTGTGGGCGTTTGTGAGGGCGGCCCCCAGCGTCTCACCGGCGCCGCTCATGCAGACGTTTATGCCGTCGTCGTCGATGCCCTGTATCCTGTATGTGATGGTGGCGGCTATCGCGTCCTTGGTCTGCGTCTCGGTAGCTATGGGGATAATCACCAGGCCATTTTTTATCAGGCTGGCCCTCACCGCGCTCGTTACCCTCTCGTCGCTCAACGTCCAAAAATCGCCCATATCGCAATCCCGTGTGAGATAGGTTACATCGGCCATTACCGCCGCTATACGCTCGTATACGCTCATATTTGCCCCCTGAGCAGTTGCAGCAGCGCCCCGCGGCATATCCCGCCAAAAAGTTTCCCCTCGCGCTCCATGGCCTCCAGTTCTTTTATGGCGCACTCCCGGCACACCGGCAGGCTGTCCATGCGCTCATTTTTGCCGCACACCGGACAGGGGTCATATTCTGCGATCCACTCGCTCCGGCATTTAGGGCAGGCGTCAAACGGCTCTGCGTATAACTGGTAATCCTCCGTTTCAACCGGCGCGGCGAATACTTCGCCACAGCTTTTGCATTTGTACATTGTTTTTTTGGCACCCCCATAAAGCCAACGGGCCGCTCATCTCGTGCGGCCCATCTCTATGCTACAATCATAGCGCATGGATCACGACATTTCGCGACAGGTTTTAGGTTCCCGCATCAAAAGTTTTTGCCTTATTATTTTAGTTTGTTTATCTTTTTGGTTGACTTTTTAATCTGATAGGTATATAATATAGACATAACAAGAGAGGAGCACACGACAATGACAATCATCAGCAGCCAGCACTACATCAACCCCGAAATAGTAGCCGAAAAAATAGAACAGCTCACCGCCGCCGGTGCTAAAAGTATCATTGTCCCGTGCTCCTATGTTGGCATAATCGACGGTGTAGAGTATGCTGTGCAAACTGACAAGCACCACACCCTCAGCGCGGCTCGGGAGTTGGATTTGCCTGTTGAGTACAAGATCACCGATGACCCCGAGGGGCTAACTGGTATTGATTTGCTGGAGGCCCGCTATTATGACGGCGATTATTACGACGTAGAGCGCAGTAATCCCTATTATGATGAGATCGTGACGGTTTGGTAAGACAAAGATGTATAATGCAGACATGACAAGAGAGGAGATAAAGACAATGACTAAAGCATTTGAGAACCGTGTAAAGAAGGAATTGACAGTAGACACCAAAACCTATCGTTATGAGTATGAGTGCATCCTCAATCAGGGCGTAGCCGTGATCAAGCGCTTGCCCATCAGAGATTTAAATACTACCGCCGCGATAGACGGTTGGGAGACGGTCAAGATATACAAATAGCGCAGAGTGACGCCCGCAAGGGCGGTAATGCGGCAGGCCGGTCACAAGCCCGGCGGCAAAAAGGAGGATATGAAAATGCAGGTAGTGAAAAACGGTGAAAAAATTGAGATGACATATGATGAGGTCTGTTATGACCTCGGTTTCTGCCCCGCTGTGCGGTTTGTGGACATCACCCCACGGGGGGCGGTTACATTTACGACCGGCAGGCCTGAGGAAATCCGGGCGCTCTATCAGGCGGTAAAGGACAAAGGCTACAAACCCGCGCAAAAATTCGCCGCTTTGATGCGACCAAGACTAATATAATCGCAGGATTAACGGAGGTGAGCACATGACAGACAACACGGTTAAGGCCCTGGGCCGGGCGTATGGTATCATGGCGGCGCAGCTCCCCGACATCATCGGGGCGCACTGCCGGGTGCAGACAGCTAATATGTGGCCCATCCGTGGGCTGGGTGAGGGGTTGCGGTATATGATTGTTAGCCGCAAGCTCACCCCGGAGGTCGATAGAGCCATACGGGACGTGCTGCAAGGCGCGGAGGATATAACCGAGGACGAGCACGCGCTGCCGCTCAACCAGCAAGGCATGTGGGAGCTTGCATATATGCAGGGCCGGTGCGCTCCCGTGCTCGGCGACGGCGAGTATTTGCGGGATCAGCTCAAAGCCCGCAATCTGACGTTGGAGCAGGCCGCCGAGGCCTGCGAGGTAAGCAAGGCCGCAGTGCATTCGTGGTGCGCCGGAGTTAAGCCGATACCGCAAGCGCGGCGGGAGCTGCTGGCGGAAAAGTTTGGAATAATGATATAAGAGGTACAATATGCGTTATCAGGTTATTACATGGACGAGGGGCGAGGGGCACGACGAGCAGCGGGAGTTTAGCACCCTCGCCCAGGCTCGCGCCGCCGCCCGTATCTACCGCCGAGAGTGCGACGGCGTGGGGATATATGATTTCCGGCTGGGGGTCATTCGGGAGGCGATCGGGAACTTCCGGCCGATATGATTTCAAGTTGTCCGAGGATACAACGCAGCAAAAAGGGGCCGCTCAACGCAGCCCTTTTTTTATTCCATCCGCTCAAAATCCATATATTCTGCAAGCCTCGTGACCGCCTCCGCCTCCACGCGCTGTGCTTGCCTATCGCTGATATATAATTTCGCGCCTATCCTGCCCCACCCCCAGCGGCGCTTATACCGTTTGTCGATAACCTCCTGTTGGTCGGGGGGCAGCTCGGTTACGATCTCGTCCATGTGTCGCGCCAAATCCAGGGCAGTGCATATATCAATTTGCAATTCGGTTATTCGCCCGCGATAGGCTTCCCTCAGTGTCTCCGCCCTTTGTGCCGCCCACGCTGTGGGGTCGCTCGTATCCGTCCCACGCGGCGCTCCGCTAATGATCTGTGCGCCCAGTGTGTCAACAGCGGCATCGATCAGCCCGATATATTCCGCGATTTCGGCCTGTTTCCTCCGGCACAGGTTCGCCGTGTTTCCCCACCGGCGGAGTTGTCCCCGAACCCTCCAGCGCTTTTCTCTATCATTCATTTCAACACTTCTTTCCGTGCTTATATGGTCTGCCCTTGTTGTAGAGCATTTTTTCTCGCACAATGCCGTCCACATCCAGCCCTTCATGCCCGAACCAGTCCAGTATCCTAATGAGGCAATCGGCCATTTCAACGGCTATCCCCTCGGGCTTGCCGCCCACGCCGGGGTAAACCATGCCACGGCCGGCGCGGTATTCCTCTACCGCCTCCGACAGTTCGCTGTGGCAAAGGGCAACGATTTCCAGCAGATTCCGTTCCTCGTCCCACCAGCCATGAGCAACGGCGTTTTCGTGTATCTCCTTTGCCAGTTTGTACAGCGGCTCCTCGTTGTTGTGGATCGTTATCATTTTTCTTCCTCCCATATCAGCGGCCTTCCCGCTGCGTCTACCATTACGCACACGCCGCCTTGGTATGTTTTCAAATATTGTATCCCTGTGAGGTTATCGACATATATCGTATACAATGCACCCGTTTCCAGCGTTCGCAGTCTGTAAGTACCAGCTTCGGCCTTTCCGCACCCGCACAGGGCGAGGGCCAGCAGGGTTAATATTGCTATTGCTATTATTCGTTTCATTTTTCCTCCTTCGGCGGTTCTGGCAGCGGCATCCAGTGAGTAACCTCGGCGCGTCCACGATGGATAAAGTGGTCGATTGCCAGATACCCTTTGTCAATATTTCGCACGCCATTTTTGCTTCTGGTGGCCACCAGCACTTCCACTTGGTCTTCAGGTAGTCTATCCCTTACGCTAATCCAGTTCATCAGTTACCTCCTTCGGGGGGCTCCGGCATGGGCATCCACGCAATAACAGGATTACCTCTAAACCATAGTCCGCCAAACTTTTCTATGGGATATAAAAGCCCCAGCATGTCAATGTCAGTGTCGCCGGCATCGTAGTAATACCACCATTCCGGCAATAATTGTCTCATGCGTATCTCGCCGCGAAAAATCTGTCCATCTTGCAGCAGGATAATCACCGGTTCCTTTTCTTCTGGTAGTCTGTCCCTTACTTTAATCCAGTTCATTAGTTTCCTCCTTATCCATCTCGACCTCATCTACACACTGTACAGTACCAATCTTATAGCACCCGCATGACGGGCAATGAAACACGCCTATTCGCCAAATTATGCACAACACGCCGGTACTGCCGCAGTCTTCGCATGGATACGTTATTCTTTTCATGCTTCCTCCTTCGGAAATTCTGGCAATGGCATCCAGTGAGTAACCTCGGCGCGTCCACGATGGATAAAGTGGTCGATTGCCAGATACCCTTTGTCAATATTTCGCACGCCATTTTTACTTCTGGTAGCCACCAGCACTTCCACTTGGTCTTCAGGTAGTCTATCCCTCACGCTAATCCAGTTCATTGGTTTCCTCCTTATCCATTTTTGCTATTTTATAGCCCTTGCACTTAACCCCACGGCGGTAACAAGACGAAATCGAACACTTTACAACGCCCAAGTATTCACATGCGGCCTTTTCCGATTCAAATATTAAATCCTCACCATCCTTTTCCAGCATATACCCCGTCTTATTCATTTCGTGCAGCCGTTCTATATTCTGTGGCTTTCTTTTGTGAATGTCTCTAATGTTTTCCGTATAAGACACAAAGCAACAGTTAGCCCTACTGTAAACCTTGTTGCCGGGGTTAATTATATCCTTATCAAGGCAATATCCTGTTTTGTTGAGCCAGTTATTGTACCCCGCTAAATGTGTTATGTCGCTTGCGAAAAGATTAAAATTCAACCATCTATCACATACTTCACAATCAGCGTAGCTTTTCCCTCTGTCTCTCTCATGTTGCTTTTTATCATAGCATCTGCGTAGCATCCCATACCAAAGGTTGTAAACTCTTTTATCAGGGTTTTCTACATTGCAGACACCACCATACCTATTCACATTTACCATTGTTTTCTCCCATCATATAAGCTCCACAGTTGGGGCAGTAATAAATCGAATTTTCTTGTGGTGTTCCGTCAAGATTCATAAGCACTTTACAGTTAGTACATTGCCATTTACTACCGTGCTTTTCCCACCGTCCATGCCGTACTTCCGCAACATCGGCGGCAGGAATACTGTCAAGGAGGTCTATGCAGTCCCTAAAACAGTCTGCCGCCTCATTCTCCCCGTCTAATACGCAATTTGTGATCCATATTCTAAGCCGCGCCTTAGCCGCTTCGCGTTCTATGTACTCTTTAGCCATCTGTTTTCCTTTCTCCATAGCTGCAAAAATGATCCCCCGGAAAAAACTTTGCAAACGCAGAAATTTTTGCACAGTCATACTCTTCTTTTGCACCATCTATGCGGTACGAATGCTTGCAGTCCCGACACCGTACCACCTCCACTACATCGGCGGCAGGAGCAGTTGCTATCAAGTCCCTTGCTCTGCCCGGTGGGCCAACATGCTCCGCATCGTATCGAGCAAGCAACGCTGCTCTGCTGATGCAGTCAGTGTCAGTGTCTGTGTGGGATTCTGTGATCTCGAATTCCTCTGCAAACCAATTAAACACATTATCGAGGTAGTACGAGCCAAACCCAATATGGTATTCCTTATCCGTTGGGTCAAAGTATTCAATGTTGTAATATGGCTTTGCAGGTGTCCCTTCCACAATAATTCTGGCGAATGATGTTTTTATTTTGTGTTTGTGCTCATCTGCACTCGCTGTGTATGGCTTTGGGTAATCCAAATAAGACGGGTAGTTTTTTGCTTCGTCCATAATCATTCTCCTTTTTTGCCACTCTGTAAATAGTCCTCATTACCGCCTTTCAACATCAGTTCTGCCAAGTCACACGCCGCCAGATATGTCTTCTCGTGGATTGTTCCGGCGTGTACTTTTTTAACCCGCTCCTTAAATGCCGCCATATCCGAAAACCAACACCCGGCGCGGACAAACATATTGCCGTTATCGTCTATGTAAAAATAGGCTTTTCGGTTTTCGCTGCCTATCCTATCCACAGCGACATAGCGGCCATTTTTCACTGCGCCGTTTTCGTAGCTGCACCCCTCGCCAAAGCTGCACCCCTTGCCAAAGCTGCACCTCTCGCCAAAGCTGCACCCCTTGCCAAAGCTGCACCCCTTGCCAAAGCTGCACCCCTTGCCAAAGCTGCACCTCTCGCCAAAGCTGCACTCCTCGCCAAAGCTGCACCCCTCGCCAAAGCTGCACTCCTCGCCAAAGCTGCACCTCTCGCCAAAGCTGCACTCCTCGCCAAAGCTGCACCTCTCGCCAAAGCCTTTTATTGCGGTATAATCCCCAGCAGGGCATATCTTGTGACCATACTCATCTACTTCAAAGTTGTCAAAATCCGCTTGCGTGTACTTTTTCATTGTTCTACCTCACTCTTTCTTTCGGCGGGTCCGGTGTTCTTTCTTTTGGCAGTTCTTTGTTCTCGTCCCGCCAGCCGGCGGCCGGCATGTGCAGGTAGTCCTCGATCACCGCCGCAGCGCAGGGCCAGCCGTAGCAGACCGCGCAATAGTAGCCCTCGGCCATGGCGCCGCTCATAAACTCGTTTTGGTTTGGGGTCGGATTGTTGGCGCCAGTTTTGAGCTCGACGTATATGCCATGGTAGCCGCCCCGGGCGGCAGGGATAAATACATCGGGTACGCCGGAATGTACCCCCTGCCATATCAACCGCGCAGCGGTGTGCTTATCGCGTAAGCCGCCGTTGGGTATGTGGTGGTAGAGTTGCAGTGCCGGATACTGCGTCCGCATCATCCGAGCCCAGTTGGTCAGGGCGGTCTGGTGCTCGTCCTCTCTGCCCGTTGCCGGCTGGGCAGGTCGCCATACGGGTATCCCGGCCCGGTTGAGGGTCATGGTGTAGTCTTTCAGCAATTGTTTTTACCTCCTTTTGATATCGTCGTAAAATTCGACGCATTTACAAGGCCCCGGTAAAAGCCTTGCGCTTCGCGCCGCTTAACACCGCCGCTTGGGCGGGATTTTGACATACTTGAAATAGGTAAAGCCGAACTCTGTCGCGCCGCTCTCGACGAGGATATAATCTTTCGGAGAGCGCGGCGGCTTGGCCGGCGTGTAGTTGCGTTTTATTGGTCTTGTCTGTTCCCTGCCGCAGGGGGCAAGGTTGCGGGTGGCCATGTAATGGTGTCCGCCCTGCTCCGGCGTCCAGTGGTTAAACAGGTAATTGGCTAATCCCGTATAATCGGGGCCGTGGTCTATGCCGTCATAGTGGATGTGCGCCCGGAGGTGCTCGCAGCGGTTGACGCTGCCCAGCGTCCATTGTTTGCGTATGGCCTCCTCCGGCACTCCGTCCGTCAGCATGTGGGCGTGTATGCGGTGGGTGTTTTTGCCGCGCCCCATGTAGATAACGATTTTTGCCTCCGGGTAGGCGTAGAGCAGCCGTCGGCGGAAATTGACGCAGAGGCGGCGGAAATCCTTAAAATCGTGTACCTCGTGCTCGTCGTCCTGTGTCAATGTGCTGTACAGCGAGGCCGGGGTGAAGTTTTCGTTGATGATCCGGGTATGTGCCCGGCGGGCTACCTCAGAGTTAAACCGCGCCCTTTCTTCGTCCGTCTTAAACCTCGGTTTTCGCGGGCGGTAGGGTTTTTGCGTCCTGTCGCCCACGGAGTATATAATCCGCTCCAGCACCACGCCGGAATATATATCACGCCGTACCCGTTGCATGGCGGCCTCCTTTTTTAATAATCAGGTCTTGGCCCTTTGCCGGGGGCGGTGGTTTGCGGTGCGGGCGTTTTCCCGTTGGCCGCACCTGCCGCCACCCTATCATAATGGAGGACCGGGTGATTGCCGCACCCGGCAAAAGGTCAAGTCCTGCCCGTGTTACCGGGCAGGCTTTAATGCGTGTATGTCCTCGGTTTTCTTCGTGCGGCGCGGGATAAATATCTGCTCTATCACTTTGTCGCTGTGGTCGTCCATGAGCCTGTCCGCCTCAAGGATATGCAGCTCCCGCCCGTCGATGCAGAGGCGGCATGAGCCCTTGTACTGGGCATATGTCCGTCTGGCTTTTGTAAAATCGTTGGTCTTGGTCATGATCTCCGTCCCCGAGGGTGTGCGGATTAGGACGGTGTAGGTGGGTAGCGCTTCCTTTTTCTTTTTCGGCATTTTCAGTCCTCCCCCAAATCCCCTATGAGGTCAACGCCTATTTTCGCCAGCTCGTCGGCAGAGTATTGGCGCTGAATGTGGTTCATAAAATAACTCCCAGCGATTTTTTTGACGCCGGTTTTCGCCGCCGACAGGTAGCCCTCAAATTTTTCCGAGTTAAACAGGGTACAGGGGCGCATATACTCCTGCATTCTTGTCCCCTTCCACATTGCCCAGCGGCTGTCTATTACCCGGCGGCAGTCCTCCGGCGTATGGTCCTCCGCAATGCGGGCGTTGATATAGCTGCGGTTTTTCGGCGTTTTTTGATATTTAGTCCCGGCAACAGTGTTGAGGTAGTCTATTACCGCGTCGGCGGCGGTCGTGTCAGTGATCGCATTGCGGGCGGTAACCTCTCCGGTCTCCCGGTCTATCGTTACTATCAGGGCGGGCCTGCCGTTGATGCTGACAGCGGCCCGGCCTTTTGTGTCCACGTGCTCCCCTATGGCGCGCAGGAGCATGTCATATATCTCCCGGCTTTCCATGGGTTATATCTCCTTTTTCTCCTTTTTGGTCTCGCTGCGCTCTATGGCTATGCCGATAGCGGCGGAGCCGGTGCTCTTTATGGTGGCCTTTACCCCGTCCGTGGTGGTGATGACTGCCTTATCCACAAATCCGCCGTACACCCGCTCGGCAAGCTGCTGCAATATCTCCCGCGTCTGCTCGTCCACGGCTATGCGCTTCTGGTGCGGGTTGCCTGCAAAAAGCTCCTCGATCACGTCCTCTGCTTTTTGCAGGGCTTCAACGCGGTCGCTATCGTTGTGCAGCGCCGCCTGGCAGGCGTCACGGTCGCGTCTGGCCTCCTTGCAGTCACATATGAGGGTAGCTATCGCGTCCTCGTCCGGGTCGTCGATGTTTGGGTGTAGGGCCAAATAGCTCTTGATATTGAGCAGCTGCCCGCAGTAGCGGCAAACGCCAAATGTCTTTTCAGTTGTTTCCATTTTTGTTTGTCCTCCTTTGATGTTTTTTCGCAGTCTCTTTACGAGCAATAGCTTTCCAGCACCGTCAATCTGTAACTGCCGTCCTTGTCCGGCGTATCGTCAATCTGTACCGATTGAGGGATTATAAAAGCGGAGACAACACCAAACGTGAAACACGAGTCGAAGTCGTGGGCGGAGCCGTCCGCGTAGACGCACCAGGCGTCGCCAGAGAATTTCCGCGAGGAAAGCCACCAGAAAGCTGCCGAGCCGTCATATGTCTTTATTCGGCTATTCCTTCCCGTGAATATAGGGCATGTGAAGCCCTCGTCCACACCGTGGTTGTCGCCGCAGCCTACCATGGTCAACGTGGGGGCGAACACTTTCCGTGTTATATCCTCAGCGCCGCTGCCGTTATATAGCGGGATCGTGCTGGGGATAATCAGCTCCTTAAGCTCGTCGGGGTAGCTGTCGTATATTTCGGTCATGCGTTTGTCCAGGTCGGAATCGGCGTACTCCGCGCTGTCGCCAAACCAGCACCGGCTGTGTATCTCTTTGCGAATAAACGCGGCTACGCCTGCGCCGAAGAAGCCCAGGGTGTAGTCCGCCAGCTCGTAGGTTCCGTCCTCGCGGCGCTCGGGGATTTTGATGTTGGTTCCGAATGGTAGTTCTCCTAATTTCATTTTTTATGTCCTCCCTATGATCTGTTTTTAACTCATTTGCTCCACTTGTCTGGCGTTGAGCTTGCCGCGCTCGATCAGCTTGTATATTTCGCGTCTGTCGATGCCCAGCCGCTCCCTCGTCTCCTGCGTTGTCAGCCACTCGCCGTCCACTTCGACTATCCACTTCCTGTATATACGCGGCGGCTCGCTTTTTCCGTCCGGTAAAAACAGCGGGCAGGCGCGAATGACGTAGGACTGTATAATTGTCGTGTAGTTTTTGCCGTGGTAATAGTCGCTGCCCTTCAGCTTTGTCTCCCTTGCCTCCCAGCCCTCAACGGGTTCGGGATCGGCGCGGCGAGACCAGCTGCAGCCCATGCCCGGCGCGTTGGTCGCCCTCTGGCACCGCCAGCACAGGGTTTGTCCGGTTATGCACGCTTCCATGGTTATCTCCTTTTACGTGGCGCGAAGGCAAAGCCTGTCATTATACCGATAACAAACATCGGCACTCCCCAGCTAAAAAATGCTCCCCACATATCAATCCCTCCCTGTCGCAATGTGTAAGTTGATGTTTTGATTGTTGGCGTCAACGCATATCAACGTTGCGTCCATGAGTTTGCCGATGGTTTCGTCGCACACTCCGGGCTGTATGTCTGTCCTGTTATAGCTGCCCAGCAGTTCCCCGCCTGGGGCATGGTAGAGTTTTACCCGCTGGCTCTTGAGCAGTGCCAGCATGGGGAGGATATCCTTTACTTGCATATGTAATCACTCCTCCACTTACGGTATCTCAGCTTTTCCTCGTCCCAGTCCGGGTATTTGGCCATAAGGTACGCTCTAAGGGCCTTTCTGATCTCCGGCCTGCGTTCCGAATTGTCGTAATCCCTGTGGCATTCAGGGCACAGGGTGACGATGTTCTCTTCTATTCCCTTGCCGTTATGGGAGCGCGGAATAAAATGCGCGTCCGGGTTGCCGGGCCTGCCGCACAGGACGCAGCAATGATGGTCCCTCTCCCATACATACCGCTTGACTTTGAGAGGTATTTCGCATGCTTTTGTGCGCTTGCTTTTCATGGCTTTTTTACGAGCAATAGCTTTCCAGCACCGTCAATCTGTAGCTGCCGTCATTATCCGGTGTGTCGTCAATCTGTACCGATTGAGAAATTACAAAAGTGGGGACAACCCCGAACGAGTTCGACGGGCCGCGGTAGTAGTCGGAGCCGCCCGAACTGACGAGCCGTGCGCCGCCGGAGGAGTTCCGCGAGGAAAGCCACCAGCAGGCAGCCGAGCCATTGAAGGTCTTTTTGCGGCTATTTCTTCCCGTGAATATAGGCCATGTTAAGCCTTCTTCCACTCCTTCATTTTCGCTGCAGCCTACCATGGTCAACGTGGGGGCAAACACTTTTCGGGTTATATCCTCGGCGCCGCTGCCGTTATACAGCGGGATCGTGCTTTGGATAATCAGTTCTTTAAGTTCATCGGGGTAGCTATCGTATATTTTGGTCATGCGGTTGTCCAGGTCTGATCCGGCGTACTCCGCGCTATCGCCGAACCGGCAAAAGCTATGAATATCTTTGCGGATAAGCCCTGCGGTGCCTACGTCAAAATTATTGAGGCAGCCGAGGGTGTAGTCAGCCAGCTCGTAGGTTCCACCCTCGCGGCGCTCGGGGATTTTGATATTGCTTCCGAATGGTAGTTCTCCTAATTTCATTTTTTTATGTCCTCCCTATGATTTGATACCCTCCGGCGGCGCGGGCTATCGGCAAACCCGTCCGCGGGAGACGCACCGGGCCTAAATCCTGTTTATACTCGCCCGGTCGAGTTGCTAACGTGCTGTTGTGGGATCGTTAGGTCATTCACATCACCTCCGGCGAAAGGAGACAGCAGAGGGCGGTGAGCAGAAGCAGCGTTTTGTCGGACATATCAGGTGGTCTGTGTATATCAAAAAGGAGATTGTAAACTCTGCCCATCGGACACCGGCCCAAGATGCCGCCCTCTGCTCTCCCCTTTCGCACGGGGAGCTACTGCACTTTGTATTTACAATCGTCGTACTTATGGCGGCGGGCAGCCTTTACCCTGGGCTGATCCGCTGTCTTATCCTCTACCATGGAGGCCATGCTCCGCACCAGTATGAGGGGGGCGTGGCCGTCGGCGGCGGTCGCCATGAGGCGCCCATCCCTGCACATGGCGCGTATAGTGCCGGGGTCTACGTTGATGATCTCGGATGCCCGCTTGGTGGTGACATACTCGCCGTGCATCTTCACCATGCGCTCCTCCAGCGCTTCAACGCTGTTTATACGCTCGTCCACGGCGGCGGTTATCATGTCCCGCAGGAGCTTGTCAAAGTTATCCATGGCAGTTTCCTTTCTGTGGTATAATCACCTCGGAAGGAGGTGAAGGTAATGCTTTGTCCGTTTTCGCATAACGTTTGTGTTGTGCAATGTCCGCTATACGATTCTCAATATAATGATTGTTCAATAGTGAGGATCGCTGTGGCTCTTAATCGGATTGCTGATGTTCTGGAATCTCGCAATACGAGGCAGTAAGGTAACATTTGCAATGTGCTAAGATGCACTCCACTTCGGGGAGAGTGGCGCCAGATTCCGCTAATATGGCCGCCACTTTCTTTTCTGTTGCTTCCAGTTGTTCAAGGTTCATCATGCCGCTCACCTCCTATGTTGTCTGTTCGCTTTTTGACACGCATAGTGTCATGCTACATCAAAAAAAATTGCCTGTACGCTCATACCATAATAATCAGCGATTGTGATTTTGACTTCATCACGAGGCGTTCTTTCGCCGCTCTCATATTTTCGCAAGGACGATGCCGTAAGCCCCATTTCAATAGCTGCTTTTTCGCTACTTATGCCTTTTGTCTTGCGGCATTCGCGCAACCTACGTCCTATTTCTTCTCGCGTGGGCATGATTTTCACCTCCCATTCTTTTCTGTGTTTTAAGTATAGCACCATGACACTAAGCGTGTCAACACTATTTGTAACATTTTTTATTTACATTTGTCACTCTCTGTGTTATAGTGGTGTCGAGGTGATATGAATGGCTTTATTTGGTAGCCGAATTAAGCGTTTGAGAACAGAACATGGCCATACTCAGGATGAATTAGCGAAACTTGTCGGGGTGTCAAGAAGCACAATCTCCATGGTCGAGCGCAATGAGCGCCGTCCTGATGATGAATTGCTCGAAACGATAGCCGACATATACAACGTTGATATGGATTACCTGTATGGGCGTCAAGAGGTCGAGAATCTTCATAGGCTTGTGTCCGAAAACGAGTATAAGCTTATACTGGCTTACAGAGAATTATCTCAGGAAGCCCGCGTTCTCGTCGATCATTTTGTATTATCGCAAAAATAGCTTTGAATTTTTCGGGGTCTTTTAAAGCTTCAATAAAAGCTCGTTCTTTTTCATGTTCAGTCATCTTTTTACCTCCAAACACTTGTTCTGTTTTGATAATAACACGTTAGATTCAAAAAGAAAGGGGGAATTTGTATGAGAGTACCATAAGGGGGACTGCGCTCAACAATGTTGCACAAATCGTGCCTCGGATTTGCCTTTAACCGGCAGAGGGAGCGGGAGCCGCTCACCTCCGCCTCGGCCAGAACGGCGGAGAAGCTTCATGGGAGCCGCCCCGGTCTGAATTAAGCATATCTCGTTCTCTTGGTTTTTTAAAGCTACAAATAGTATCCTTTCAGGGTAAAAATTGTTTAAATGGGGGGTAAAATAATGGACTTTGAGCGATTACAGGAGCTTGTGCGGCAATCCGGTAAGACGCAGCAGGAGATCGCGGACGAATGCGGGCTGTCGCTCGCTACTGTCAAAAAGGTGCTTCACGGGCAAACATCAAATCCCGGCGTAGATACGCTGATAAGGATATTAAATACCATTGGCAAAAGTCTGCGGGATATAGATTCTGACTTTGTGAGAGTTCCGCAAGGATATAGTAAAGAGGATTTATACGAAGAACTTATCGCCACTAACAAGGAGCGTATAAACGATCTGGTAGCCGAAGGGCGGCGTAAAAACATTCAATTGCCCCTGTTGTCAGGTGTTTCCGTGTTATTGATGGTGGTTTTAAGCGGAATATTTATCATAGATAGCAGATATCCGAGCATGGGGCTGATACGCCCCGAAACTAAGCATTTATCGACAATAGCAGGGGGTATAATGCTGGTTTTCGCGATATTCGCAGGCTTTCTCATATACATCAGCATAAAAGAATGGAAAAGGTTAAAATAGGAGGGTTTGGTCAATGGGTATGATACATCAGTGCTCTCAGTGTGGGAAAAAGGGGTTGTTCTTGCCGCTCAACAACCTTGGGCACTGTGAGGAATGTATAAAAAAGAATAAGGCGGAACGAGACGAGCTCAAGGCAGAGCAGGATGAGCGCGAAGCGAAACAGATCAAATGCGAGGCGGCGCAGGACGTGCCGCTCATCGCCGAAACGGAAATTACAGACGACGAGGCAGAGAAAAAGGAGGAAGTTGAAAATATGGAAAATACCGGTGTTCGCAAACCGAATGTATCTGAAAAGGACTGGCTTACTACGCTGCTTTTATGTATATTCCTGGGTGGCTTGGGTATACATCGGTTTTACGTCAACAAGCCGCTCACGGCTGTTCTTTGGTTGCTGACTGCCGGCTGCTTTGGTGTTGGTGTTATCATAGATATATGCAGTATAGCCAGCGGCAGTTTTACGGACGGCGACGGGGCTGTGATCCTCTCAGAAAAGCAGCGGGACAGGGCACACGGCTCTGGTGTGCAGGACGCGCCGCCCGTTGATGCCGTCGAGCAGCTCCGCAAGCTGGGTGAATTGCGGGATAGTGGTATCCTGAGTGATGAGGAGTTTGCGGCGAAGAAGTCCGTATTGCTCGGCAAGATAAAATAAAAAATCCCCCGGCTGTTGGCGCAGCGCTTATAGGGGGATTAGAGGTGGATGCTTCTCCGCCTCCGATTTTAACACAAAAGGGAGGTTTTGGCAATGGCAAGGCAAAGTGACGGCAGATACCGGGCTAAAGTCACCGTCGGGCGGGCTGACGGCAAGAGCATAGTAAAGTACGTTTCCGGGCGCACAAAGAAGGATCTGGAGGCCGCGAAGGAGGCGGTCAGGCAGGAGTTCATCACCGGGCGCACCGCGCAGAAGGACGCGCTTTTCGGCCCATACGCCATACAGTGGTATAACGTCTACAAAAAGCCGAACATAAAGGAATCGGCGCAGAGCGGATATAAGACGGCACTCAACAAGCACATATTGCCGGTGCTGGGGGATAAGCGGCTCACCGCAATATCCACTATGGATTTGCAGGAGCTGCTTAACTCCAAGGGCGATACGTGCGTAACCATAATCGAAAATGTACACCATGTGTTAGAATCCGTCTTTAAGAGGGCATACTCCGAGGGGATAATCCAGCGGGACGTGACTGTGGGGCTGGTCAAGCCCTCGAAAGAAAAGTCAAGCCGCCGGGCGCTGACGGAAGCGGAGGAAGAAGCGGCAAAGAAACTGATGCAGGAGGAAAACGGCCTGCTGGTGGCATTATTATACTATACCGGAATGAGGCTCGGCGAAGCCCTCGGCCTGCAATGGGAATGTGTAGATTTCAGGAAGAAGGTCATACACGTCCGGCAGCAGGTCAATTTAAGGAAGGGCATGATAACCCCGCCCAAGACGAAGGAGAGCATACGGGATATACCCCTGCCGGACGAGCTGGCGGAAATGCTCGTGCGGGGATTCCCGCAGGCGTTTGTATTCCCCGCCCCCGATGGAACATACTACCGCAATTCCTCTTCAAATAGGCTATGGCGTTCGTTAATGGAGCGCATGGCAGAGTTGGGGCCAAGCATCGAAACGAGAGAGGACGGCGCCTCTATCCTCACGCCGCACTACTTCCGGCATAATTACGCCTCCATACTCTATAATGCCGGCGTTGACGTGCTTTCCGCGCAGAAATTCCTCGGCCATGCCAACGTAAAGGTGACGCTTGAAATTTATTCACACCTTTCAAAAGAAAAAGAGGACGCAAGTGCGGGCGCGGTTATGGACGCTTTCAAAAAAAGGTTGCCGGAAAGTTGCCAGAGCGAAAGCACAAAATGAGCACAAGCAATCAAAAAAGCCCTAAATACCTAAGAAAAACGCCCGTGCAACACAGGCGTTTTTGATGTTTGGTATCCGGCGGCTACCTATTTTCCCGGGCCGTCACCAGCCAAGTATCTTCGGCGTATAAGGGCTTAACTTCTGTGTTCGGTATGAGAACAGGTGGATCCCCTTAGCTTAACCACCGGAATGGTAAGGTATTAAGTTTCCTTGAGTACCTTGAAAACTGCATAATTCGTAAACTCACTTTGATCAAGCCCTCGACCTATTAGTATCGGTCAGCTGCATGCATTGCTGCACTTCCACCTCCGACCTATCAACCTGGTAGTCTTCCAGGGGTCTTACCCATTTCTGGTGGGAGATCTTATCTTGAGGTCGGCTTCACGCTTAGATGCCTTCAGCGTTTATCCGATCCGCACTTGGCTACCCAGCTATGCTCTTGGCAGAACAACTGATTCACCCTTGGTGCGTCCATCCTGGTCCTCTCGTACTAGGGACAGCTCCTCTCAAATCTCCTGCGCCCACGATGGATAGGGACCGAACTGTCTCACGACGTTCTGAACCCAGCTCGCGTGCCGCTTTAATTGGCGAACAGCCAAACCCTTGGGACCGAATACAGCCCCAGGATGCGATGAGCCGACATCGAGGTGCCAAACCTCCCCGTCGATGTGGACTCTTGGGGGAGATAAGCCTGTTATCCCCGAGGTAGCTTTTATCCGTTGAGCGACGGCAATTCCACTCTCATACCGCCGGATCACTAAGCCCTGCTTTCGCACCTGCTCGACCTGTCGGTCTCGCAGTCAAGCTCCCTTCTGCCTTTACACTCTGCGAATGGTTTCCAACCATTCTGAGGGAACCTTTGGACGCCTCCGTTACTCTTTAGGAGGCGACCGCCCCAGTCAAACTGCCCATCTAACACTGTCCGAATCCCGGTTCACGGCAATTCGTTAGAACTCCAATAACACAAGAGTGGTATCCCAAGGTTGGCTCCCCAGAAACTGGCGTCCCTGGTTCTTCGCCTCCCACCTATCCTGTACATATGTTACCGAAATCCAATGTTAAACTACAGTAAAGCTCTACGGGGTCTTTCCGTCCTATCGCGGGTAATGTGCATCTTCACACATACTACAATTTCGCCGGGTCCCATGTTGAGACAGTGCCCAAGTCGTTACGCCATTCGTGCGGGTCGGAACTTACCCGACAAGGAATTTCGCTACCTTAGGACCGTTATAGTTACGGCCGCCGTTCACCGGGGCTTAAGTTCCGTGCTTCGGTTGCCCTAACACTTCCCCTTAACCTTCCGGCACTGGGCAGGCGTCAGCCCGTATACGTCGTATCTCTACTTCGCACAGACCTGTGTTTTTGGTAAACAGTCGCTTGGGCCTATTCTCTGCGGCCACTCTCGTGGCTCCCTTTATCCCGAAGTTACAGGGTCATTTTGCCGAGTTCCTTAACATGGGTTCTCCCGCTCGTCTTAGGATTCTCTCCTCGCCTACCTGTGTCGGTTTGCGGTACAGGCACCCTTTCGCTCCTTAGCAGCTTTTCTCGCCAGCGTGAATTCAACAGCTTCCCTACTTATTTTCAGTCCCCATCACGACCCAGGATTGTTAAGCGTTCTTCACTACTTAACTCCCTCATCGCTTGGACGCGCTCTACCAGTCACGCGCTCTGTCTATCCTTCTGTGTCACTGCTTCAGTCAAACGCTAAAGGTGGTACTGGAATATCAACCAGTTGTCCATCGCCTACGACTTTTGTCCTCGGCTTAGGTCCTGACTTACCCTGAGAGGACGAGCCTTCCTCAGGAAACCTTAGGCTTTCGACGGCAAAGATTCTCACTTTGCTCTCGCTACTCATGCCGGCATTCTCTCTCCCGTGCAGTCCACCGTCGCTTCCGCTTCGGCTTCAGCCCGCACACGTTGCTCCCCTACCGATCGTTTATCACGATCCCTAGACTTCGGTACACAGTTTAGCCCCGGTACATTTTCGGCGCACAATCACTCGACCAGTGAGCTATTACGCACTCTTTAAATGAGTGGCTGCTTCTAAG
>OGWV01000089.1_pt1 | contig 43357 bp, 80 predicted proteins | sample 1576081 | NCBI WGS metagenome assembly OGWV01 (sample SAMEA3541541, study PRJEB24748) | human gut metagenome | biome: human gut; feature: human-associated habitat; material: faeces | place: China | collected 2012 | reverse complement strand
GTGTATCTATCTGATTTAAACCCAGGATATGCATGGACAGGTGAGGAAGAAATAATAGGCAACCTCCACGACGGGGAGGGCGGACAATGACAAAAGAAGAATCATTGGCATGGGTGAAATTGTTAAAGCCGGGAGATATCGTGATATACAGCGGGTTTGGGGTTGCGGGAAGGATTCAAACTGCTAAAGTAGAAAAAGTCACTCCATCTGGTATTGTCAGGACCAATCGGGGCAGTTTTAAAGAATCTCCATGGAGCTGGTCTGGAAGAGTAGGCGGCTATGGGAAAACACCTGGAGAGATTAGCCCGCCAACGGCAGAATTGCTTATCGAGGCAGAGCTTCAAGAAGCGGAAGATGCTGCTGAGAAGAAGCGGCGAGACACCATCTACAAGGCGCGGAACCTGATTTCCGAACTATATTATAATAGATTCCGTATCGACTATGACACGGCAGTTGAGATAATCAAGGTGTTAGAGAGGTGTCGGACAGCATGAGCGAGTGGATTAGCGTCAGGGAGCGGTTGCCGGAAGTGGGGCAAGAAGTGTTGGTATACTGGCGGAATACATCTCAAAAAGCGGAACATTTTGAATTGACACATTACACAGGGGACCATTGGTATTTACTTGACAATACAGGCCGACCTTGGATTGAGGTTGTTGCATGGATGCCCCTCCCCGAACCACCAAAGGAGAATCAGCAGCATGAGTAAAAAAGTCAACCCCCGCAGACAACCGGCGTCAAAGGCAGATGTAAAACGGGCTGAGCTTCGTGGGCGGGATGATGGCATCAAATTCGCAAGCGCTCTATTTTTGATGGCCCTGCGCGATAAGGAGGGCTTTGATCTGGAAGCTCTGCAAAAGGTCTGGAAAGAGGTTGGAGACTTGGCGGACAGCATTGCGGAAGGCTATTGCAGCATCGAGGATTTACATACCGTCTTAGAGTCTGAAGCGGGCGCTAGAATTGTGGGAGGGATAGCCCTTGAATGAGTTCCCGGATAGGCTGAGGAGGCTGAGGGAGAGTATGCGGCCAGTTCGGAGTATGACAGTTACATCACAGCTGATGGGGCTAAGCCCTGATGCCTTACGAAAATATGAGAGAGGAGAAGTTGAGCCTAAAATGACAGCTCTAAAGTTGATTGCAGCATATTATCACATCAGCCTAGACGAGCTTTGCAAAATGGAGGAAGATTAGACCATAAACTTTCATAATCTCATAGAAAAAATAGCGAATTCATAAAGTTTTATGAGTGAGCGGAAATATGTATGCGAAAATGGGAGTGTGGGGGCGTATCTCTGCACTCCCACTCCTTTTCCCCTCTGCCCGGGGGTTCACCTCCGCCTCCGGGCCTCCTATGCCCTTGTAGCTCAGTAGGTAGAGCGGCCCAGGAATATGGGTGATTGAAGCGTCGCCGGTTCGAGTCCGGTCAAGGGCAAATTTATACCCTTTGGGGGAACTAGATAAGCCGCTCCAAAGGCCACGGAGCTGACTGTGGAAAGACACTATACCGGGAGCCTATAGCGTCTGATGGCCCCGGAGAAGGGACATGATGCCCGCCTGTCATGGAGGCGGAAGCGGTGGCAGCTATGACATGCCACGGTGTGCCGACACGGAGAAAGCGGCTGCGCCCGGCGGAGCGTGTAGAGACGGAATCCGCCCCAGTGGACCGGCCCAGCGGCATTGTGACGCTGTATTCTAGATGGCTGGACCACAAAGCGCTGTCCCGCTGAAAACTGCGCCAGAGTTCCGCAATCGGGGCCGATATGCGGCGTGTGACAATTTAAGCGGGAAGCGCGAAAACCCCATCTCAGGTAAAACCCGAGATGGGGGAGTCAGTTCTTTTTCTTGTGTTTGCGTTTTCCTTTCCCATGTGATAGGCCGCTTTGATTTCTCACTCGTATCTGCTTGACAAAATCAATCTGGTTTGTTGATGGACAACGATATGTAAAAATAGTTTTCCCGTTATGATTTGTAACAGCGAAATCACCATGACCAATAATGTCCATACCAACCAGCATTCCAATTGGCTCCCCACCAGCAAGTTGTGATCCGATTTCAGAGTCAATAACAATAAGGCCTTCAAACCTAACGTTATTTGGGAGAACGACGTCTACACAATGTGTCGTAACTTCCTTTTTGCCGGTTGGTGTGGACACTATTTGCTTCCCAATTTGGGCGAGATTGAGATCAGATGCAACACTGTGAGAAATTGCGCTCATGGTTGCCCCTGTGTCCCAAAGGGCTTTTACGGTAACGCTATTCCCATTTGACGAAATGCAAACGTCATTATACAACTGGCGTGAAGTACCATCAAAAAAGGTCGAAAATGCTTGGCATTGTTCCATGTCGTATTCTCTCTCTTTTGTTTTTATCTGGGATTATATTGCTATAACGTGCGAATTAGCAAAATAATTCGTATATCCGGACTCATTACCGTTACACAATTGGATGATGAAACTGCCGAGCGGATATTCTTTCGAGACTTCGGAGATAGCTGCTTTGGGGCTATCAAATGAGCCAAGCACAGACCTGTCCTTTATGGCAAGATAACTCATACCATATTTTTCAAACAATTCATCGTAATGCTCAACAAACCACTTGAAGTCATCTGCCTGCATTATCAGCACCCCCTTTAATACAGCATATGCAGTTAGCGCTCTTTAGTAATATGGATTTTACATCGTTTTATGTCTGTTTGCAAGAGGCAAAATACGCCGCCCCGCAGTTGCACGAGACGGGGGCGGGGATAAAAATGACCGAGAGGTGGTGACATGCCGAATGAACAGAACCTTATACCGATGGACCGGCGAAGCAAGAGTGAAGCAAGAGAACTTGGGCGAGAAGGTGGCCGTGCATCCGGCGCGTCACGAAGATTGAAACGAAGTTTGAAAGAAGCTGCCGAAATATACTTGTCGCTTCCCGTATCTGATAAGAAGACTTGGAACAAGCTGGCTAGAGATGGCTTAGAGCCAGAAGATGTTGACAATCAAATGGCGGTTATCGCCGGACTAACTATCAAAGCGATGAAGGGCGATGCAAAGGCGGCAAAAGTACTTTTTGATTTGATAGGAGACAGTGGAGAAGAAGGTGAGCTTCATCCATTGGTTCGAGATATGTATGATTCGAGGAACAAATGAGCCTGTCAAATAAGCAGACCGAATTTATAAACCGAAACTTTGATCGAACGCTGGATGTAGCGGAAGGAACCCCTAGAAGCGGCAAAACGACAGCCTGCATTCTGCGGTTTTATGATTTCCTCAATACATCCAAAGACAGCAATTTTTTAGTTGTTGGAGCATCACAGCAGCAGGCGTTTCGGTTGGTCATGGATGGGGACGGAAATGGTTTGATGCATCTGTTTGGGAAACAGGCCCGCATTAAGCACGATGACCATGGAGATCATCTGGAAGCCTTGTCCTACACCGGGCTAAAGAAGATTTACTATAAGGGTGGAGCTAAAGCGGATAGCGACAAGGCAATACGCGGACTCTCTCTGGGCGGCGTGTATTTCTGTGAGATCGACATTCTCCACATGAATATGATTCAGGAGTGCTTTCGCCGGACATATGCAGCAGATATCCGCTGGCATCTGGCTGATCTGAACCCTCCGGCACCTATGCATCCAGTTATCACAGAAGTATTTGATGTACAGGACACTCGCTGGACGCATTGGACGGTAGATGACAATCCCATCATTACGCCTGAGAGAAAAGAAGAATTGCGCCGAACCCTGGAGCGCAATCCGTATCTTTATAAGCGAGACTGGTTAGGGGAGCGCTGTATTCCACAAGGCGTAATTTACTCTATGTTTGACCACAAGAAACACATTCTGCCTCGTTTGCCAGACGATGCAAAACCTATCGAAATGTATTTCTCTGGTGATGGAGGATTGACCGATGCAACCAGTGTATCATGCAACCTAATCTGTCGTACAAAGAAAGGCCTTGCGCTATACCGTGTTGCTGGATGGTATTACGATGGAGGCAACAAGGCTATGAGTGTACAGGCAAGAGAACTAGCCGGAACATTTGCGCCATATTGCCGCAACAAGTTTGGGATGCGTGAGGATGCATGGTACATAGACCCGGCGTGCAAGGCACTGCGGAAAGAACTGGAACTTTACGGAATCGACGCGCTGAACGCGGACAACAACGCCCACGACATCCGGGGCAGCACCAAAGGGATCAAGGTGGGTATTGAGTACACGCAGAACATGATCCAGGATGGGCATTTCTTCTTGGTGGAAAATGAGGAATATGGACACTTGGATTTTATCAAGGAAATCGGGATGTATTGCGTGGACGACCACGGAAATCCGGTGGATGCCTATAACCACGCAATGGACGAGTTGCGGTATTCCATCAACTATTTCGTAAAGCAGTACATGTATTAGGGGGGTGAACCCTACGAGTTTTGTGAAAAATATTCTTCTGTATCTAGCTCAAAAAGTCGGATTAGAGCTTCAGGATAAACCCGTTTACAGAGACGATTACAGCGACATGAAGAATATCTCCGTGACGGCTGTAATTGCCAATAAGGTTTCGACGCTTGCCATGCAGGACAGCACGATTACCATTGAAGGGGCCAGCGCACGGGCAAAGTTCATTCAAGGATTCTTAGATTACTACCTGGGAGACCGCATGGATGTTGCTGCAGAGGTGGCGCTAGGAACCGGTGATTGCATTATCAAACCTTATACAGATGGAAAGCGCATTGGGGTAGACATTGTTAAAAATGGGGACTTTGCTGTGTGCGAGTCCATTGGAAATGACATACTTTCCTGCATCTTGAAAGTTGGCGAGATCAAAAACGATTCCGGACTATATCAGCGGTACGAAATCCAGATGGTCAAGGAGGCTCAAACCGAAAACGGGCAGGATGCAAGCGCACTCATTATCCGAAATGTAGCCTTTAAGGGAAGCAACGAGATTCCATTGAGCCAAGTCCCAGCATGGAAGGATATTCCGGAGGAGCAAATTATTCCCAATGTAGATAGGCCGCTATTTGGCCGATATAAGTCACCCACAGTCAATCGGGCAGACGTGAACGGTGTGAACGGTGTAAAAATCACGGCGGGAGTGGATGGCCCGATGGAAAAGGCGATTGAAGCATATGAGCGGTTCAACCGGGAGTATGACGCCAAAGAGACCATGATCTTTGCGGACAAGACGCTGTTGGTAAAGGATGAAAACGGCAATGTCATCCTGCCGCAGAAAAAGCGGTGGCTTGTCCAGTTGATGCGGGGCGCAGGAGAAAACGCAAATCCTGGAAAGTTGATACAGGAGTTTTCCCCGGAGATTCGAGGGACAGATTTAGAAGTCGGTATTACTGTTAATAACAAAATGGTGGAGCTTCTATGTGGACTTTCCCCTGGAATTCTAACACCGCCAACGACATCCTACGCAACGGCCACAGAGATGCGAGCTGCACTTAATTCTACGTTTGCGGTTATTACAAAGTTCCGAAGAACCTTAGAACAGGGAACAGATGACCTTTTATATGCGGTGGATGTGATTGCAAACTACAACAATCTGGCACCTATTGGAGACTGGGAAACGCATTACGATTGGTCTGCATCTTATATTGAACAACTAAACGAACACTTCAACCAGTTGACTGTTTCTGAAGGTATCGGCGCTGTGGAAAAGGCAGAGGTTCGTGCATGGGTGATGGATGAACCCTATGAGACAGCTAAGGCCAGAGTGGAAGAAATTGCAGAGGAAACAGGGAACCAGTACCTGCAGGAGGCGGCATTACAGCCGGTGATCAATGAGCCGATTGCTGAATGAATCGTGGATTGAGGGACTTCCAGATAACATTGTTGATAATCTTGAAACCCTGAATAATTATGTTGTACAACGCATCTGCGAGCGCATCCGGAAGATCGGAGATATTGGAACAGCGGATGCCTACCGGTTAAAAACAGCTATTGAGTACGCCGGAGCGGATATCAAGGCCATAGAAAAAGAAGTGGCCCGCATCATGGGCACAAATCAACAGGAGATAGAACGGCTTTTTGAAGAGGTGGCAAAAGAGAATGTAGATTTTGCAAACACGTTTTATAAGGCGCGCAATATGGACCTGCTGCAAAGATACACATCAAGTTCCGCACTGGCATCTTTTGTTGATGCAGTCAAACGGCAGGCTCTGGACGGAACGGCAAATATTTCAAACACCTATATGGTTGGTTTCAAGCGAGGAAAACAAACCATCCCGCTGCGGGAATATTACATTTCTACCATTGACCGGGCAATTACCTATGTACAGACCGGCGTTGTAGATTATCAGAGCGCCATGCGTTCTACAGTCCGTGAGATGGCGCAAAGCGGCCTGCGCCGAGTGACTTGGGAAAGTGGATATTCCCGCCGCCTGGATTCCTCCGCCCGCATGAATATCCTGGAGGGTGTACGGCGGCTCAACAGCCAGATGATGGAAGAAACGGGCCGCGAATTCGGTGCCGACGGCGTGGAGATTTCCGCCCACGGACTATGCGCTCCAGACCACCGGGACATCCAGGGCAAGCAGTACAGCAAAGAGGAATTTGAACGGCTGAACCGACGGTTGGAACGGCCCATTGGCACACTGAACTGTCAGCACTTTATTACGCCGATTATTTTAGGCGTATCTAAGCCGGTTTACAGCCGTAAGGAATTGGCGGACATCAACAAACGTTCCGCTGAGAGAATCGAGTATAAGGGGCAAAAAATGAGCCGCTACGAGGCCAGCCAGAAGCAGCGGCAGATGGAGACGGCGATCCGCTATGCCAAGGACGAGCGGGATGCCATGATAGCCGCTGGGGATAAGTTGGGAGCCGCGCAAGCCCGGAAGAAGTCGGCAGCATTGGGCGCGGAATACAAGCGGTTTTGCGAACAGGCGGGGCTTACGCCCAGGCTGGAAAGGACACGCTCTATGACGGGGCCGACGGTGCAGAAAATATGACGGTAAATATTCTTGGCACAAAGTACAGCGTTGTATTTGTTTCAGAGGAAAAAGAACCACGCCTAAAAGACTGCGACGGTTTCTGCGACGAGACCACGAAAGAGATTGTTGTCGAAAACTATAAGCGTGGAGAACCCGGCAGCAAGGGCAAGTTGGAGTTGCAGGAGCAAAAAAACATCCGCCACGAAATCATCCACGCTTTCCTGTTTGAGAGCGGTCTAGCTGAAAACAGTTCATGGGCGCAGGAAGAAGAAATGGTAGACTGGTTTGCCAAGCAGGCTCCAAAACTGGTAAAAGCGTGGCAGGAGGCTGGAGGTTTATGATTTAGGCTTCACCGCCCCGCGCAATATCCGCGCGGATAAGGCTCTTGATGTACCCGGCCTTGCTGGGAACGCTGTCTAGCCGCTGGATAATGTCCTGTTCCGTGGTCTCAACTAGACGGATTGTTAGCATCTTTGTGTGGGCTTTGTGATAACGGTCTTGAGGGGTTTCTTTTCTTTCTTTGATAAGTATCTCTCCCTTCAAAAGGTTGGGGGGGCCGGTTTCCCGGCCCCATGGTGCTTACTGCTGGGAACCTGTGATATAAGCATCAATCAGTTTTTCCAGCTCAGCGGCGGTGTAAGTCTTATCCGGGTCTTGCTTCAAGATTCGGAGTAAGTCATACGCCATGGCCTTTTGAACGTCCTTGCGTTCGTTTTCAGTAGGCATTTACTCGCCCCCTTTCTGATTATAGTATAACATAGGTATATACCTATGTCAAGAGCTTTTTAAGATATTTCTGATAAAACTCGCACACGCGAATTTTATACGACTTCCCTCTTGGCGCGGAGGTTTAACTGCGCTCGTTCCCCGTATCGGTGTGGGCGCACCGGATTTATAAATCAAAGTCCTTTAGGGAACGGAAAGGAACAACATGGATTTTACCAGCATTTTCAACGGAGAGGCTTTGACCCTGGCACAGTTCAACGAAAAGACAAAGGGCATGAAACTTGCAGATTTGTCTACTGGCGAATATGTGGCAAAGGGAAAGGACAATGAGCAAAAGGAAGAGATCGAGTCCTTAAAGCGACAGTTGGCCGAAAAAGATGAGACCATCGCCAATCTGGAAAAAGCAAAAGGCGATGCCGATTCCATGCAGAAAGAGTTGGACCGTTACAAACAGGCGGAAGCAGACCGGGAAAAAGCGGAAAAGGAGGCACAGATGGACGCCATCCTGACACAGACCGCAGAGAGCGCCCTGGAGGGCCGTGAGTTTGTCAACGATTATACCCGTAACTATTTCCTGGGGGAGCTGAAGAAGGCCATTCAAGACCCCGCAAACAAAGGAAAGAAGCCCGCTGATCTGTTTGCCGACATGACAAAGGATGTGGACGGCGTTTTCAAAAATCCTCAGCACGAGCCGTTGAAGATCGCAGGAGTTACCAAAACCGACACCAGCGGCAACATGACCAAAGATCAGATTATGAGCATCAGGGATGCCTCTGAACGTCAGGCCGCGATTGCCGCGCATCTTGATCTATTTGGAAAGGAATAAATAACATGGCTGCAAAAGAAAACTTGACAAAAACTTCAGATATTCAATCTACCGCGCGGGTTATTGATTTTGTAACCCGGTTTGCCCGCAACTGGGAACACCTGCGGGAGATTCTTGGTATCATGCGCCCCATCCGCAAGGAGCCTGGTTCTGTTCTGAAGAGCAAGACCGCATCCGTAACATTGCAGAGCGGCACTGTTGGGGAGGGCGAGGAAATCCCCTACTCCAAGGCCACGGTGGTTGAAACACCTTACGAAGAAATGACCGTGGAAAAGTATGCGAAGGCTGTCTCTATTGAGTCCATCAAAACCTATGGTTATGATGTGGCTGTTGGCATGACCGACGACGCGTTTCTGTATGAGCTGCAGGATAATGTGACCCGCCGCTTTTACTCCTACCTCAACACCGGCACGCTAACAAGTTCGGAAACCACCTGGCAGCGGGCACTGGCTATGGCAAAGGGTCGGGTTATCAACAAATTTAAGCAGATTCATCGCACGGTAACCAACGTGGTTGGATTTGTGAATGTGCTTGATCTGTACGATTATCTGGGCGACGCCAATATCACCATTCAGACCGCATTTGGCTTCCAGTATGTGCAAAACTTCATGGGCTTTTCCACTGTGTTTCTGCTGTCTGATGAGGAAATCCAGCGTGGACGTGTGATTGCAACCCCAGTTGAGAACATTGTCCTGTATTACGTCGATCCGTCTACCAGCGACTTTGCCCGGGCTGGGCTGGTCTATACCACGGACGGTGAGACGAACCTGATTGGCTTCCATGTAGAGGGTAACTATCACACCGCCGTGTCCGAGAGCTTTGCTATCATGGGCATGACGCTATTTGCGGAGTATAAGGACGCCATCGCAGTCATTGATGTAGACTCTACTCCCACGCTTGGGACCCTGACCGTCGGCTCTGCCGCTGGCACTGAGTCCGGTACTACAAAGCTGACTGTGACCCCAGGCAAGGAGTCTACAAACAATGTCTATAAGTACAAGACGGACCCCACCAATGCACCCACAGTTACATACGGACAAAATGTGAGGACTTGGAGCACTTGGGACGGAACGTCTGATATCACAGCTACCACCGGGCACAAGATTACAGTTGTAGAGGCAGACGGCACCTATAAGGCGTTGAACGCCGGTAACGCTACTGTGACAGCACAGACCTAAGAAGGAAGGGGGGAAGACTGAATGTGCGGCTATATCACCTATGAGCAGTACAAAGCCCTGGGGGGAACGGCTGAGCAATCGGCCTTCCCCCTGCTGGAAAGACTGGCGCGTAAAAAGTTGGACTACTGGACGCAGGGGCGTATCGCAGAGGTAGACGACGACATACGGCTTTGTATGCTGCTTCTCATTGATGCCATGGGAAAGATCAAGAGCGGGAAAAAGGATGTTTCGAGCGTCAGCAATGACGGCGTGAGTGTGACGTATGCCTCTGCCCAAACGGAAGAGCAGTTGATGGGCTCCGTGTATGACCAGGTTGTTGAAATCCTCCCTGTGGAGTTGGTCAACCTGGAGGTGGGGTCATGACGCCGCTCTTTCGGGAGACAATCACGGTTCTAAACCGCCGGGCAGTGGAGGACAGCCCGGACGGGGTGGACAACTGGAAAAAAACCATTTTGACCGGCTGCGTGTTTGCGAAAACCACCATCCGCAGCGTATCAGGCTCTGATGTATCGCTGAGGCAGACGGTGACAGTCCGAATCCCGGAATTGCCGAACTACCACCCCTATCAGGAGTGGAAGGATAACATGGCTGGATTCACGGCCTCTGTTGGCGACATCGTGGTGCATGGAAAAGTTTTGGAAACTGTGACGCTGGACAATGTGCGGGCAGTGGCGGAAAAGTATGAATCCATGACCGTCCGCTCTGTGCGGGACAATACCGGGCTTCCGCTGGGGCACATCCATCTGGAGGGCATATGAAGATCAGCGTTGAGATTTTCAATTCAAGGAAAACGTTCAATCGCATTTTTTCTGATGACGTTAGGAAGTACGCGCATACACGACTGCACGCCTATTGCTCTCAATATGTTCCAGGAGGAAGCGGCGGGATGCTTAACACCGTCAAAGATATTACAAAAGACTACGTGCATTACAAATCTCCCTATGCTCACTATCAATGGGAAGGGGAGTTGTACCTGGCCGCGAATGGAAGTAGCTATGCAGGAAAAAACGAGTCAAAATACCCGGCAGGGAAACCATTAGAGTACCATACTCCAGGCACGACATCTCATTGGGAACGAGCCGCTATGGTAGCAAAGAAAGAACAACTTGCTTCAGATGTTGAGGCTTATATCAAAAGGAAGTGAGTTTATGGCGAACAAAAACAAGGAGATATTGGAATATCTGGAACAGTGCCCTGCTGTGAAATCCTTCCTTTACTTTAATTCCACAACGGAGAAAACCGGGCGGATCAGCGTCCATACAGTCTACAGCGACATGTGGGAGAAGCGGTATATCGGGAATCGCGGGATCAAGGTGTACGAATTCGCTGTGGTGCAGATGCTTCCCCAGGACGAGGGCACCAGCGAAACCAATGCCGAGCAGGCGCAGGCGGTCCAGGATTTTATGGACTGGATTGATGAACAAAACCAAAAGCGGAATTTCCCGAAGTTCGAGGGCTGCAAGGTCCTTTCGATTGAAAACCTACAAAATATGCCGAACTTGGCGGATGTGAACGAGGCGGGTACCATTGCCCGCTATATGTTCCAGGTTAGAGTTCGGTACTACCTGTAAAGGAGAGAACTTATGAAAGTATCTGAATTGATGGCTGGGTATACTCCAAGCCCGGAATTTGCTGGGCTTGCTACAAATGACGATTGGGTACTTGCTGTTGGAATTGGAGAAGAAGTCACAGGTGAGAATGATTATACCGTTGTTCAGCAAGGTGTGTCCGGACTGGACCCTCAGTTAAATCCTGTTACGCAGGACAGCCAATATATCAGAACCGGCATGTCTACTTCTAAAACTGGCACACAGCGCACTTTTGCGATTACCGGAGACCGTTATATCGGCGATGCTTTTCAGGATTATTGTTTTGGCCTGGATATTGCACATGGTGTTGGTCAAAAGGTGGTTGTTCCGTATGTATACTTCTCTATCTTGACTGGAAAAGGTGAGAAGGGCACCGCGTCTATCATCGTGAACTCTGACGGCGGCGGAAATGCAGGCGAGAACTCTGCAATTTCCATTGATCTGCGCAGCGTTGGAACAGCGCCCACAGCTTACACATATTCTGCGGGGGTTTAAGGAGGATTTATGGGTTACAAAGTTATGATTCTTGGGAAGTCCTATGACTTGCCTGCTCGGACGTTGGCCGTTGATGACAAAATTGACGAAATTGGCTCACTGGACAGGGCGTATCGAGCAGGAGAGATTACGCGGCGTGAGTCAGTAGAAAAAATGTATGAGTTTGTTACAACACTTGCGCCTGATTCGGTTCCCTCAATTGACGAGGTGGACACAAACGACCTGTTAAAAATCTGCATGGATATTTTGACGATTTACAATCTCCCAGCACAGCGGGCAAAAGCAGATGCTGCGATTGGAGAATTACGAGCGATTATATCAAAGCCGGAATTTCAAAAGTTGTTGGCAATAGCTGAAACAGGAAAAAAATGACCTTATATACGTCACCTCCGGAAAGTGTTTGTATTGATGGGATGGAGATTCCCATCAATACAGATTTCAGAAAATGGATTTCATTCCAAAAGATATTTTCTGCCGAGAAAAATGACGATCAACGCAACAGGATGCTATGCGAGTTTATGTATGAACAGTGTATTTTGCCTTCTCAGCAGGCACTTGATGCATTGGTGCGATTTTATGTAGGGCCTTCATCAAATAATGAAAAAGCGGTAACGCAAAAACACGGAAAAGCATTCGATTTTGAACAAGACAGCGAATTTATTTATTCTGCATTTTATCAGACGTATGGAATAAACCTCGCCGCCGAAAAGATGCATTGGTGGATGTTTAAAGCCTTATTTAAATCACTTCCGGATGACTGTAAATTTGTGAAAATTATGCGGTACCGAACTGTTCCAATGAAAGATGTTCCCAAAAGTCAAAAACAGTTTTATAGAGAAATGAAAGCCCTATATTCCCTAGAAAAAAGCGAGAATACATACCGCACAGAAGAACAAATGCGCGAATATGTTCACAAACGGTACGAAGACATAAAAAAGAAGCTGGAACAATCCCAATAAGGGGGGTGACACCGTGGCGAATGATGGAACTGTAAAAATAGGCGTTGAATTTGACGATGGCGACGTTAAAGATGGATTTAAGGACATTGAAAAAGATATAAAAAAATCAGCCAATAGCTTTAAGGACGCAGAGCAAAGTGTCGATGATTTTGGAGAAAAACTTAATGGATTATCTGACATTGCGAAAGGCGTTGCTATTGGAGATCTGATCTCCAACGGTGTCCAAACCGCCATAGGAGGGTTGAAAGACCTTGCTAGCGAAATTTGGAATTTGGATGAAACAACCCGTGAATACCGGGAATCTATGGGATTGCTCAATACGGCGTTCGAGACTGCGGGATATGGACCGGATGCGGCAAAAGCGGCATATCAGGACTTTTATGCTATTTTGGGAGACACCGGACAAGCTACTGAGGCGGCACAGCTGCTTGCTACACTAGCCGATCACGAACAAGACGTTACTACATGGACACAAATCGCCGCGGGTGTATACGGCACGTTTGGCGATGCACTTCCTATTGAAGGGCTGATGGAAGCGTCGAATGAGACGGCACGAGTCGGTCAAGTGACCGGCGTTTTAGCCGATGCTCTTAACTGGGTAGGTATTAGTGAGGATGAATTTAATTCTAAGTTGGCAGCTTGCACTACTGAAAGTGAGCGAAACCAGCTGATCATGACTACACTAGCTGGCACCTACGACGAAGCCAGCGAAGCGTTTTATAGAAACAATGAGGCATTGGTTGCGAGCCGCGAAGTTCAGGCCGATATTGATGATTCTATGGCAAAAGTTGGGGAGGCGGTTGAAAAAGTAAAAACGGCATTTATGGAGACTTTTGGTCCAGTTATAGCTGACGCAGCAGAAAAAGTAGCGAATTTTATCAGTGGTTTCGATGTAAATGCAGCAGTAGACAGCCTCAAAAAAATATTTGATATGTTTGTTGACTTGGCTCCGGTAATTGCTGGCGCTACGGCTGCATTTTTGGCATATAAGGCGGCTATGAGCATAGCTGGACTTATTAGTGGACTGAGCGCTGCATTTGGACTTCTTACCGGTGCAACTACGGCACAGGGGGTTGCAGCCACAGGAACAGCGACAGCTACCACGGCAATGAATGCAGCCTTGAGCGCAACTCCGATTGGAGGAATCATCACACTTGTTACTGCACTTGTGGGCGTAATTGTGACACTATGGACCACAAGTGAAGGATTCCGCGATACTGTACTTTCAATTTTTGAGGAGATAGGAAACGCAATCGACTGGGTGATTGGAAAGGTGAAAAGTGTAATCGACTGGTTTAAGGAACTATTTGACGTTGCTGATGATACATCTGATATATCTGTTGGGCGAAGCAAAAGCGGCGGTTTTTCCGGAAAAATCCGAGTTACTCCAGCGGTTAAAACGTTTTCTTTAACACCATCTCCTGTACCACTGTCCGAAAGCGATGGAGATGCCGGAAACAGCACAACGGCAGGAGACAGAATATCTCTTGCGGCATATGCACGGAACAAGTTTCCATCTTTACACATGGATATTGCATCAGCTGCGGAGCGTGTGTTGAGTGCAAATACCGCTATGGCACCAGCAGTAGCCTATGCGCCTGTTAGTTACAGCCAGTCCGGAATTGAACAAGGAAGTGGCAACCAGAGTAACGGAGCACCACAACGGGTTAAATTAGACATTGGCTTTTATCCCCGCGAGGCAGCAATGTTCCTGAGACCTTATTGGCAGTCAGAAAATAGCCGAGCTGGTACTGATCTGGTGGACTGAGGTGTTTAGATGGATTACATATTTACCATAGATGGCGTTGGTTACAATGTGGGCGTTGTTTCAATCCATCGGACGGCAAACATCAAAGATGGTCCAAATGCAGATAAAGCCTTGTCTGGAAAGCGTTGGAGAGATGTACAGGGCACCTTTTATGACTACACGATGGAAGTCTCTGCGGATGGAATGAGCCGTGAAGATTACGATGCCATGTATGAAGTGATATCTGCGCCAGTGGATAGCCATGTATTAGTCGCACCCTATGGACAAACTACTATATCCTTCACAGCTTATATTGAAGTTGTGGAAGATGATGTTCTCTATATGGATGATGGAACGGCGTGGGGCAACTTGACTGTGAATCTTTACGCGCAGGAAGCAAAGAGGAAGCCGACATGAATAAGCTGGTTTATAAAACAACAACATTCACACAAGACGATATAGCTTCCGGAAGTGTACACATGGCGATGTCACTTCGGTCCTCGTCTCTGGAGGTTAATACCTTGTCGGCAGATGTGAAAGACCTGGCTGGAGCGCTACGGAACTTCTCCCGAAACGACCCGATGACGTGGTTTTATGATGATGCTCAGAGAGGCATATTTTATCTCCAGGAAGTGGAGCGAATTGGACCAAGCCGGTATAGTATCTATGCCACGTCCGCCATTGGTATTCTGACAGAAGGGCAACACTATGGAGGAATTTACACCGGTCAAACAGCGGAAGAAATCATTTCTGACATTTGTGGAACGGTTCCTTTTACAATCCAGAGCAAGTATGCCGGAGTCAAATTGTATGGCTGGCTTCCTATTGCAGCACCGAGAGATAATCTTGTGCAAGTGCTGATTGCGATTGGGGCATGGATAAAAACCGACCTAGATGGCGTGCTGCGAATTGAGGGCTTATGGGACGGTGTTATCTGCGAAACTAACATGGACTATCTGCTTGAAGGCGCAAAAGTTCCTGAAACGGCAAAGATTACTCAGATTTCCGTGACCGAGCATCAATATGCAGAAGGTGGAGAAGAAACAAACCTTTTTGAAGGAACTGCATCGCAGGGAGATGTGATTACCTTTCGAGAACCCATGTATGATCTGGTTGCATCTGGCTTTTCCATTTTAGAAAGCGGAGCCAACTATGCAAAGGTTTCGTCTGGAACTGGTACGTTGACGGGAAAAGCGTACATCCATAATACCAGAGAGATTATACGCGATGTTTCGGAGGCAGCAGAACCGAATATTAAATCTGTAAAAGATGCCACGTTGGTGAGCCTTGTGAACTCAGTAGCAGTAGCTGAGCGGATGGCAAACTACTACCAATGGACAGAAACAATACAGTCCCCAGTTATTTACCAAGGAGAGATTCCTGGGAACCGTGTAGCTACATGGCATCCTTATGATAAAGAGGCGGTTACTGCCTGTCTGGAGAGTTCAGATATCAATTTATCAAATACGCTCCGAGCAAATGAGAAAATGCTGATCGGCTTTGTCCCGCCAAAATATGAAAGCAGTCAGTACTATGATTATCGCGAAGTGCTCACTGGAAGCGGTAATTGGACGGTTCCAGAGGGCGTTACGAATGTACGATATGTGCTATTTAGTGGAGCGCAAGGCGGAAAAGCAGGGTTAAAAGGCGGAACATCAGGAGGGTCAAAATCGCATTCTTATACGAAAACGTCCTGGGTTACAGGAGAAGTAACCGCGCAAGGAACGATTCAGCTTTGGGGCGGAGCTGGAGGCAAAGGCGGTTCTGGTGGCGATGGAGGCAAAGGCTCTAAAGTGCTCGAAGGAAGTATGAACGTAACACCAGGACAAGTACTTCCATTTCAATGCGGGATTGGTGGTGATGGAGCGTTATATAGCGATTCTGCGTCCGTAGATGGAAATGAGGGTGGCGCAACGACCTTTAATGGAGCAACATCTGATAACGGTGCTTATCCAGCCTCGTCAGGATGGGTAGATCCAATTACATCAGAAGTATATGCGGCTTCTGGACCAAGTGGCCTCTCAGGCGGCGATGGAGCGGGAGCTGTTCCTGGGCACACCATTCCAAGCAACGAAATGGACCTCAATATTGTGCTGCGGTATCAGCCATCCACTGCTGCGTTTGATGAAAATGGAAAAAGTTGGGCTGGTGCTCCTACAAGAGAAATATCTTCTGGCGTTGCCTATTGGCAGACATTCGATACGAATGATAAGGGGAATGCCGGAGCGTGGGCCGGATATGCGCTAGGACCAGGCGGTGTAGCTGGTGTTACACAAGGAATGCCATCCAACCGCGGGTCTAACTCCACAACATATGCACAGGCAACAAACGGACTTACTCCCCCCGCGCCAACGGCGGTCCCGACAAAACCGCAGCTTACCTATGGAGGACGTGGTGGCTATGGAGGAGGAGGCGGTTCTTGTCCTTCTTGGGCTGGGTTTGAGAGAAATCCGTCAGCTGGTGGGCCAAGTGGTTCCGCAAATCCGGGAAGCCCAGGAGCTGGGGGGCCTGGTGGAAAGGGAGGCCCGGGTGGAGATGGTTGTATCATCTTATTTTACAACAGGCCAAAACCGATTGAAGCAGGCGTCAGGAAAGACAAAAATGGAAAGGTTCTCCTTGATCGACTGAACCGCTTAACCATTGTGTGAGGTAGAAGCATGACAAACGAAGAACGAATTTCGGCATTGGAACAGCAATTAACGGATTTAATTAACACGCTAGCCCTGCAAGAAATCTCAGAAGAGCCTACAGAATACTATACAAGTAAATATTCTGGTGAGGAACAGGATGCCATGTTTGATTGGGTAAACGATCAGATGAATCCGACGGTGTGAGGTGATGTTGCATGCTCTATATGAAGGATTGGGAGGTGTGTGCTCCACCAGGGTTTTCTTTGGGCTTTGAAGGGGACGATGGGGCTACAGTTCTGGAAGTGTCCACCGATCTGACAGAGGAATGGGACCTGAAAGTAGACGTAGAAAAAGATGGAGAAAAAAATATTATCCAGCTTACAAGAACTGGAATGGTCTACAGTGCCCTCCTAAAGGCCCCTATGTTGGCAGATGACGGTACATATGCCATGCAGGTGCGTGGTACTCTGGGCGACTATGTTCGGCACAGTAACCTGTTTTACGCCACGGTGTTCCGCAGCATAAATGCGGTAGACTTTTTTCCTCCGCCACTCCCGTCTGAGTTTGAACAAATGGAGGACAGGCTGACAAGCATCAACGATAATCCGCCGATGCCTGGAGAAAACGGCTACTGGATGATCTGGAACCCGGATAAGAAGAAATATGAGGAGAGCGATGTCCCGCTTCCAGCTGGCGGCTCCGGTTCCGGCAATGTATCATCTCCGGAGATATCAGTGATCCGTGTGATGGACAGGCAGGAATATGAGGAGCTTCCCACAAAGAGCCCCACCACGCTCTATCTGATTCGGGGGTAGCAAAATGATTTATGCAGGAACAGAGACCATAGAGACCTTGATGCTGGGAGAGATGGGGATTAAAACCATCATGGCTGGCAGCGAGAATGTTTATGAAAGGCCAGGGGCCTATGTATATATCCAACTTGACACAAAGGAGAGTCAGTAAATGGCAAGCTATTTTAACCTAACTCTTGATACCACCGCACCGTCTGGCCTGACACTGCAAATCAATGATGGGGCACTGTATGCGACCAGTACAGCGGTAAAGCTGACCATTGGAGTCAGCGACGAGCAGACCACCGGCTACCAGATGAAAATCTGGGGAATTGATGGTGTCGCGGAGGAAGAGTCCGCCAGCTGGGAGACCTTTGCCACCAGCAAGAGCGTCAACCTGACTTCTGGGGATGGCCTGAAGACTGTACATATCAAGGTCCGTGACGATGTGGGCAACGAGAGCGCCGAGGTGACGGATGATATCACTCTCAACACTACGGTTCCCGTGGTCACAGTCACCGGCCCGGACAAGAGCAAGATTTCCAAGATTGCGGGATTCAATCAGTCTGTTATCAACTTTACTTCCGATGTGGAGTTTGACGAGTACAAGGTTTGCGTGGTTCCTGCCAATTCCAGCGAGCAGGATGCGGGCACCCTAATCCCCACCACTGGCGGCTCCATCAACACCAGCGGAAACGAAGGCAATTATCCCGCCACCACTAATATCCAGGTTACGATTAACGGAACCGATTTGGAGAGCGCGTCTACCGGAGACGGCGTGAAGATTGTCAAGGTCTTCGTCAAGACTGCCGCAGGAATTTGGAGTGTGGCATAATGGCGGCCCCAAAGCTGACATTCTCTATTTCCGGAGAAAAGGTCTCCGCCGTGTCTGGCTTTGATTATATCATTGTGGCGTTTCAGTCAGATATTCCCTATCAGGCGTTTGAGTGTCGCGCTACGAAGGCTGGGGAGGAGTACGGCGTGGGGAAGGGGGCGCTAATCGCGTCCTTCTCCACCACCCCGGCGAACACACAGCGGAGTTTCGAGGTGTATGACGATTACCTTGTTCATGGAGACGGGAACTATCGAATTTCCCTCTTTGCACAGGGGGAAGACGGAAGCTGGAACGACAACTACTATTATATTCCTGTTGGAAGCACAGCCTACATTACTGCCGATGGGGAGCCATATCTCTGCATGAGGGAGTGATCATATGCCGACAACAGATGGATATAACGGGGCCTACACGGGACCGGAAATTGACAAGGGAATCGCAAGAGCGAATCAGGCCGTTACGGTTCCCGGAAGCGGAACGGCTTCTATGTCCGAAACCCTCGGCTCCGGCCCGTACACGATTGAGTTTACGGAGGAGGCGGACCCGCAAGATGTAAGCGCCTCCGAGATCACCTATGACAACACGGAGTCCGGTATGGCGGCCACCAATGTACAGGACGCCATCACGGAACTGAGTACAGCGCCAAAAGGAGGCCCCGGCGTCCCGGTTGGCTCTGTATTCTGGCTGGCGACACAGACAGCGCCGGAGGGGTACTTAATTTGCGACGGAAGTGCGGTCAGCCGTACAGAATACGCGGACCTGTTCGCGGCGATTGGAACCACGTTTGGGGCGGGAGATGGAAGCACGACTTTTGCGCTTCCTAACTTGCGGGCAGCTTTCATTCGTGGAGCTGGGTCTCAGAATGGGTACTCTGCGACGTTCGGGCAGAAGCAGGAGGCGACGAAATGGGTCAAAATAGCAACAGATTCAAAGACGGTCGGAAACTCTGACAAATCTGTTAGCTCTTCTTTTTCTTCCGCTGGTGATGCGCGATTTAGCACTCAGTCAATTACATCGCCTTACTCTACTCCAACGTATTACTTCCGCCCCTATAACATCGCCCTAACCCCCATCATCAAGTATTAGGAGGTGTCTCTATGGCACTCTACGTAAACGGCAAAAAAGTAGCCGGGATTGGGCTTCCCGGCAAATCGGCTTATCAGTATGCGGTTGATGGAGGATATACGGGGACGGAGGAAGAATTTCAGGAAGTACTCGCCAATGCGGGCGGAAAGCCAACGGGCAATGGTGTGACGCTTCTCGCGTCTGCATGGCCTGGAAATTCTCAGACAATCACTGTTCCAGGAGTACTTGCCGACGAGACAAAGCAGCTGATTCAGCCCGTGCCTGCTATTGCCTCCCAAGCCGCTTACCTCGCTTCCGGAATCCTCTGCACCGGACAAGCCGCCAATAGTCTTACCTTCACCTGCCAGACGGTTCCGGAAGCGGATTTGACGGTGTATATAGTTATTACTGATGTGGAAGCTAAGGAGGACACATGATAGCAAATCAGATGATCATTGGCACATCTCTTCCGGAGCTGTCTAATCCAGCAACAGCGTTGAATCTAGCCGCCGGAAAACAGGCCATAGATAGCAACGGTGAAATAATCACTGGAACGGCAGAAGTTTGTGATATGCTTGCAAACCTGGGAACCGCTACTGCGGCAGATGTAACGAGTGGAAAGACATTTACAAGCGTGTCCGGTGTTAATGTTGTGGGTACACTATCTGTTAAAGCGCCAGCCGTGAAAAGGATCGCGATTATAAACGACGGTATATCTAATAATATTAGTATATATCATACAAGTTTGAACGCGGGAAATCTTATTGTAACTAGTGTATTAATAACACCTAACACAGCAAGTGGAGACTCATTCAATGCCGTGCAAGGCACCTTAATTTATATGAAATATAGCTCATATCTGAAATTATCAGGAAATGTTACCGATATGAACGCCCCTGGCTCTGATGTAAGAGTATATAAAGTAACATGAAATCTCCATGGTGTAATGTCCATACATTTTCAACAAGCAAATCACACAGGCTTTTTCATAAAAAGCGAGATCAAATATGCGCGTCAAACCTTAAAGGTCCAGTGGCTTCCCAGTTTTCCAGTCCCGGCCCGGTTCGTGGGCAACCCATGCGGTTTCCCCGCAAAAGGAACAGGGATGATGCCAGTCCCAAGAACCCCATATGTTGGAACCATCTGGCGGAGTGAAAGGGGCCATTCGTCCGCACTTTGAACAGATCACAGTAACTTTATACAAATCCATATCCATATCATCACCTCAAAAAGATTATACCACAGATAGGCGGTGCTGCCCATGAGTAATGAAAAATGTATCATAGACCCACAGCGGGATTGCCTGGGCCTCCAGAAAGCGGATATGCTGGAAAAGCAGATGGAAAAATTGCAGGAACAGGCAAGAGACACCCACGGAAAACTGTTCGACCGCATCCGGGAGCTTGAAAAGGCAGAAGCCGCCCGGAATGAGCAGTATGACAATATCATGGAAAAGCTGGACAAGCTGATCGCATGGCAGGAGACAGAACAGCAGAGGCCAGGAAGACAATGGAGCGATATCAAAAGCAAAGTAGTTGTAGCGGTGCTTTCCTCCATTTTGACAGCAGCGGCGCTCGCGGTTCTAAACCTGATTGTCCCCTAATCAACAGTTTGTTATTAACCGGCACAGCCGGAAAAAGAAAGGAAGTACATATTATGAACAAGACCATCAACGACATCATGGAGCAGTACAAGGCCGGTAAGATCACGGTGGAGGAGGCCAACGCAAAGCTGAAAGAGGCTGGCGCGAATTTTTCTCTGGACCCGAACAAGAATCCTACTGGCGGCTGGACGAAGGAGGAGATGGAGGAGGGCTTTATTCCCGCTCCCGTTGAAACTCCCTGGTGGGCTTCCATGCACACCTTTGCCGGAGCGGTTGCTTGGCAGGATGAGTTGCGCAAGTATATCCCCGAAAAGGATATGGTGTACAACCGGCCCAAGTATCACGGCGTGGACGTGGTGAAGGGCGCTCTGCGGTACATCTATGCTGAGGACGGGTCCTGCAAGTATCAGCCCAAGAGCATGCGGGACTATGACGAGGACCACGGCAGGAACTAATTGAAAAGCCGCCCATCCAGGCGGCGAAGATTGACACAGAGCGGCGCTTTTGGTAGAATAAGCCTGCCTTGAAAAAGGCCCTGGGCGCTGCGATATACGGTAGGCGGTTAGCACTTCCCTGTGAAGGGAGGTGATGCTGATGGTTACATACAGTGAGCTTTTTGCTTACTCGCTTGTACTCCTTGGCGTTGCAACTCTGTTTTTCCAGATTTGCAAAAGAAAATGACCGCCCCCGGCCAAGAGTGCGGTCAAATTCTTTTGACAACATTTTAGGCTAACCGCTTATCGGCAGCGCCCTTGTACATTCATTATACCAAATCAGGCCGCTTTGTCAAGCACGACAGGGCGGCTTTTGTGCTGCCCGGAAAGGAAAACACATGGAGCTTTTGAAGAAACGGCTGTCAAACCTGCTGGCCGTCAAGAGCATTGTCACGGTAATTCTCACGGCGGTGTTCGCCTACCTGACCTGTACCGGCGGAGTGACGGCAGAGCAGTTCCTCACCGTATTCACCGTGGTGATCGCATTCTACTTCGGTACCCAGGCCGAAAAGCGCAACTCCGGGAGTGATGGAAATGCCTGACCATCTGGCGGTAACAATCCCCCTGAAAGATATCCAGCGCATCCAGCTCTACATCAACACCGCTCGCCGGTCTCTCTCTCAAATCCAGAGGGAGACCGGGACGGATTACATCCTCAACGGCACGCTCTACAACATGAGCACGTTTGTACCTAATTGCCACTTGAAAGCAGATGGGAAGGTACTCTGCAAACCGGCTTACACAGTCTCCGGCTACTCCTGGAATGAGGGACCGGACATCTCTATGGACACGCTGCCGGACGCCTCTCAGCGCAATTATATCACTTGCACACCGCTGATTGTTTCCGGAAAGCCACTCTCCAAATTGATCTATGACGAGGGGCAGGGCGGCAAACGTGGGCGCTCTGCCATTGGCATCAAGGACGGCTCTGTGGCCCTGTACTGTACGAGGGACGGAGGGAGTCTGACCCGGACGCCGGAAGCGCTCAGGGACGATCTGACAGCGGCAGGATGGGATTCCGCGGTTATGCTGGATAGCGGCGGCTCCAGCCAGTGTTATTTCAATGGAGCGGTCATCCAGAGCAGCAGGAACGTGCATGATTTGATTCTGGTCTATCTCAAGAAAGGGGAGACAACTGTGGAAAAGAAGAAGGTGGTCCTGGACCCGGGCCATGACGCGGGAAACCTCGCCAACAAAAGCCCGGACGGAACCTATTATGAGCATGAGTTTGCCCTGGACATGGGGAAACGCATTCAGAGCATCCTGGAGCGGCATAGCGTTGCCGTCACCATGACCAGGACTGGCGGCGGGGAAGTCAGCCTTGCGCAGCGGTGTACGATTGCAAACGCCATCAAAGACCTGGATTTGTTCGTGAGCCTGCACAGCAACGCCGCTGGAGATGGAGGCTGGTCCTCTGCCTCCGGTTGGAGCGCATATGTCTACAAGACCAGCGGGAGCGGCTATAAGGCGGCAAAGGATATCCTGGAGGCCGTCAAAGACGCCGGAATTACTGTCAGGTCTACACCGATTGTGGCGGACTCGTCGCTGTATGTCTTGAAAGGCACCGTGGCTCCGGCTGTTCTGATCGAGCATGGCTTCCACACCAATCAAACAGACACCGCAAACCTCAAAAACTCCGCATACCGGCAAAAACTGGCGGAAGCGGAAGCAAAGGGCATCCTGAACTATCTGGGGATTGCCTGGAAGGAGGAAACTGTGGACAATCCTTCTGAAAGTGATCTGGCGGTCCAGTGGGTGCAGGAGAACGGCATTATGCTGGGCAACACGAACGGCGACATGATGCTGGACCAGCCCGTTACCCGCAGACAGTTTGCCGTGATGCTGTACAGGTATCATCAGAAATTCGGAAAAGCCTGAACACCTGAAAGGACGTGAACCGATGAGCGCAAGAGTGAAATTACCTCCGCCTCTGGATAAACTCTTGCGCTCTCAGCTGGAAAGAGCCATCTATGAATCCGCCTTACATGAAGATGACGAATTTATAGCGAAACGGCGCATCATTGATAAGGCGGACCAAATCGAAGTTGCAGCCGATCTTGGTTGGTATCGTGGCGCTGTCAGCAGTCACGAAAGGTATATCTTCCAACGGGTTGCCGATGTAGCAAAGCAGCTCTACCCAAACTCAGCATAGATCAAGCATAAGTCTTGCATAACCCCGACTGGGAACGCCCCCAGCCGGGGATTTTTTATGCGACAATATAGACATGGAGGACGTGAGGATTCAAGGGTTGGTACACGTCGCCGCCCTCCTCACGGACTCCTTATTTTTGTTGCAAAGGACGTGTTATTTTGCTTGTGAATGGGTCTGAGCTTGTCAAGCGGCTGGTAGCCTGCGGATATACAGCATCTTCAGCGGAGGACATATGTCAGCGATACGCCGCAGCGGGAAATTTCTCCGGACTGGAGACCTTTATCAAACAAATAGAGCTTCTTTATGATGACAGAAAGGAGTATGCATGATGGCGTTCCCTAACTATACTTACCCGGCTTACGGAGGCTACAACCCCGTGACTCCGTTCGCCCCGGCACCACAAGTATATCAGCCCCAGCAACCACCTCAACAGCCCTCACAGGCCGTGCAGCCTCAGGGAAATGTAAACACACAGCCCACCTTCTTCTGCCGCCCTGTGGCTTCCAGGGAGGAAGCGCTGGGAGTTCCGGTTGACTTCATGGGAAATCCCATGTTTTTCCCGGACCTGGCCCATAATGTGATCTATATGAAGCGGTTCAATACCAACACCGGCGCGGCAGATGTGTTTGAGTTTCATAGCCAACAACAGGCACGGGAACAGCAGGCGGAGAATCCGGGCCTTGCCTTCGCGCCTCTGGATGAATTTATGGATATGAAAGATACCATCAACAATCTCAAAGAGGAGATAGAAAGGCTGAAAAAGCCCGCTTCTATCGGAAAGGCGGGAAAGAAAAATGACGCCGATGAATAATCCCATGATGGCTATGCTCCAAATGATGCGGGCAGGGAGGAATCCTATGCAACTCCTCCAACAGATGGCAGGGCAGAACCCGCAGGCGGCTCAGGCTATGAGACTCATCCAGGGGAAGAACCCACAACAGCTCCAGCAGATCGCGGAGAATATGGCGAAGGAGCGGGGAATCTCTATTGACGACCTCGCACGGCAGCTTGGTGTGTCGATTCCAAGCAGCAGATAACTTTATAGCATCTTTTTCAGTTTTCGGGTCTTGATAAAAACCGCTCTTTGGAAACATCCGGGGAGCGTACGGCCCCGATGTAATAACTGAAAAAGGAGTATCTACAAATGGATAACGATTTTGCGACCGGCTATGCGCTGGGAAGCGATTCCAACGGCGGCAACTGTAACAACGGTTTCGGTGGCGGTGCTTGGGAAGGCATTTGGGGCATCATCATTCTGGCTATGGTATTCGGCTGGGGTCGCGGAGGCTACGGTTTTGGCGGGTTTGGAGGCGGTGCATCCGACAGTCCTGGTCTGCAGGGCCTTGCAACCCGCGCCGACGTGCATGAAGCTATCGCCTTCAACGGCGTGGAGCGTGGAATTCAGGGCATCCAGCAGGGCATCTGCGACAGCACGTTTGCTCTGAACAACACCATGACCAATGGCTTCCACGGGGTAGATACGGCTATCTGCAATCTGGGCTATCAGACTCAAACCGGTTTTAACTCTCTGGGCGCACAGCTGGCGCAGTGCTGCTGCGATACCCAGACTGCCATTCAGGGAGTCCGGTATGATATGGCTACTCAGGCCTGCGATACCCGCAATACTATCCAGAATACCACCCGGGATATCCTGGAAAACAACAACGCCAACACGCGCGCGATTTTGGACTACCTTTGCCAGGACAAGATTTCCACCCTCCAGGCAGAGAATCAGTCCCTGAAGCTGGCGGCCTCCCAGGCGGCCCAGAACGCCTTTATTACAGCAAATCAGGAAGCGCAGACTGCGGAACTCATTCGGCGTATCAACCCCATGCCTGTGCCTGCCTACCAGGTGCCCGCGCCTTATCCCTACTGTGGGACCTATAATGGCTGCGGCTGTGGCTGCTAATCAGTAAGAACCACTTACATCTTCCGGCTTTGCCGTGACTATTTCGGGGCGGCAGGCTGAACGTCTGCTGCCCCTGATTTTTGGAGGAGTAATATGTCTTGTAAACCTGTATGCAAACTGTGTGACCGTCTGGTGCTCTCTCAGGCCGTCACCTTTACCGGTGGAAATCTGGAGATCAACCTTCCCGCTGGTGCCTATAACAACGGAGAGAAATACTGTATCGTTGTTGCACAGGCCATTCCGGACACTGCTACCATCAATGCTCCGGTGTACATCACCATCGGCACAGGAACTACCCTTTATCCACTGACCAAGCGTACCTGTGCTCAGGTTACTGCATGTGGAATCCGTACACGCACCCGCTACTCTGTCTGTGTAGTAACGACGCCAACCGGTGGCTCGTTCCGTATGCTGGGCCAGCCTTGTTGCTCCCCTAGCAACAATCTTGCCAGTATTGACGGCGGTACCGCACCAGCACCTACGGCGTAAGGAGGTAGCAGAATGAAAAAATCTACACGAATGATGTTGATGTCCGGAAGCCGCAGAAACTATGATGTGGAAGATCGCGGGTATCGCTGCTACTCTGATGGCCGCTTTGCACCTCGCAATGAAAGCGACATGTGGGTGGAGGATAAGTTCCGTGACCGTCGTGGCCGCGAGCACTACGATAATGGCCGGTATGCTCCTATGAGTTATTACGACGAACACCTGCACGGAAACTATGGCCCAGATTCCCACTACCGCATGACCCCCTATGTGCCTCCGGTCTATCAGGATGGCTCCATGCGCCATTATGATCGGGACTACTCTCTGCGACCCATGAATAAGATTGGCTTTTCCATGGAGGGGGAGATGAACAAAATCCCGCCTGAGTTCAGCCATGATTATCGTGGTGACGAGATGTCGTACCGTCGCGGAGGCGAGCGCATGAGCGGCTACGGCTACGGTTCTGGTGTTGCTCCGTTCAGCAGAGAAATGGCTGAGGAGTGGACCCGGGAAATGAAGAACGAGGACGGCACTACCGGCCCTCACTGGACGATGGAACAAACCAACCAGATCATGACGCAGAGGGGAATCAACTGCGACCCTGCGGAGTTCTACGCTGCTATGAACATGGTCTATTCCGATTACAGCAAGGTTGCTAAGAAGCTCAATGTCAGCAACATCGACTTCTATGCCGAAATTGCGAAAGCGTTTCTGGATGATCAGGACGCCGCTCCCGACAAGCTTGCTCGGTACTATGAGTTTGTCGTGAAGCACTGATGATAGTCCCCGCTCTCTCATGAGGGCGGGGATTATATTACATAATATTACTGCAACTACAGAGGGAGAAATATTAAGTAATAAAATTCATTAAAAATTTTTCAAACATTTAAGGAATATTCTATGTGCCTATCAGGGTAAATTTTGATTTCTTTGATAATAATCCGCCAAAATTCTCGTTTTTCTTCTCGGTTGAGTCCGTCGTAAGATTCCTTCCAGTTTTCAATCAACACCCTATCAATGCTCTCAAAGTCCTGCTTTTGTTCAGGGAGTGCAGCTTTCTCTAAATCACTAATTTTTGCGAGAAGTGATTCACGGTCTGTCTTTAATTCTTCTAGTGTGATGATATCATTCAAATATAAATCCTTCAGTTTGTTTAACTTTGACTTTGCAGCAGAGATTTCTGCACGTGATCTTTTGTTGATTTCCGCATTTTTGAGAGCGGAAAAGTTGGCCTTGTATTCGTGAAATTTGTTGGCTACTGTCGCAAGAAGATACTCTTCAATTTTCCTTTCACCAAGATTAACACGATTTTGGCATCCATTCTGCTTTGTATAGTGTCCGTTGCAATTGTAGAACACATACGTCTGCTTTGTGTTAATACGAGCACCCATCCTGTTGCCGCACTCCGGGCAAACCACTAATCCGGAAAACAGATAGGTACGATTATTCTTTGCCTTTCGGACAACCTTCCTCCGCATAGCTTGAATTTGTTCATGATCTTCTTTAGTGATATAGGCAGGACACATTCCGTCCATATTGTAATATTTCCCATAATATGTAGTGCTGCGCAGCATCTTATCAATAAGATGGTATCTCATTAAAACACCATATTTTTCTCTGATAAATTCGGAAGTTTTAGAAATGGAACCGGAGGCTAAATACTTCTTAAAGAAATCGTTAACAAGAGCCTCTTTGGATTCGTCTTTTTTGAATGATTTTCCTTCAATTTTATAACCAAAAGGTATATTCCCGGTAAGAGGCTCCAACCGCGCCCGCTTTCCCTCAAAAACGAACTTGATACGCTCACTGGTCCGATCTGCTTCATCTTGGGCAACAGACAACATGATATTTACTTTCAGCCGTCCGGATGCGGTTGTCGTCTCATAATCCTCTTGTGTCGCCTGCCAAGAGACATTGTATTGGTCTAGGATTTCTTGAACGGCATAGTAGTTCCCCACATTTCTAAACCATCTGTCCAGCTTTATGAACAAGATCAGATCAATCTTCCCAGCCTTACAATCTTCAAGTAAACGCAAGAGAGCAGGGCGTTTCTTGTATGGTTTTCTGGCGGAAATGCCAGCATCTTCATAGATGCCAGCAATCTTCATTCCGTGAGATTTTGAAAATTGAGTCAGGTTGTTTTTTTGGTCCTCCAGAGATAGGCCGTGCCGGGCCTGCTCTTCTGTACTGACTCGAATATATAACGCAGCCCGTTTCACAAATGCGCACCTCCTAAGATCACGCCGCCAGGGGATTCCTGACGGCGCTATTTGTCTAACTCCTTTATGTCTTTAGCGGTATGCTTTGAAATTGCAGAGGCTCCCGTTTTTTCTTCCAGTTCTTTGCGGGCGTTTCTGGCGATTGCGCCACCTTGTCTAGCTACTTTCTTACTAGGCTCAAGTCCTTTTGGATTTGTTGCTTTAGAAATTTCTGTTGTAGAAACTTCTGCAAGCATATTGAGGACAAGCTCTGTATTCGTCATATTATCTCGCAGGCTTTCTTTTTTTAACCCTTTGAACGCCTTATATTCTCCGGTAGTCATACCGGCCCAAGCTTTTGTCAACTCATTTGTTAGAATGGCATATTCCAAATCTTTGATACCGGCCCGGTCCCATTCGTCAGTGAGTTCTTTGCGGAATTCAATGGATTTAAGCCGCTGAGTAATCCATTTATCGGAATATCCTTTTTTCTTGTATGTATAGAGTGCCCGCTGGATAGCGATTTCTGGATCGGCGGTTTCGTCAAGACGCTGACTACTTACTACAGCCATCCACTGTTTGAAAGGTTCTGCTTTAGGAGATGGAATTGATTGAATTAATCGGAGCAATTGGGTGGTGTCCGCAACATCAGTTAGACGCATTTTGCCGTCGGCAGCAGGCATCTTCAAAGCGTTACAATTTGTAACGGTTTCATTTCCCTCATCTTTCAGCCTTTTTTTCAATACTCTCCAATAGGTTTGCGGATTGGGGCTATCAGTTAAAGCGCGGATAACATCAACAATAGAAAAATACCACTCTTCCTTCTCTTCATCCCACGCGGTCCTAATCTGACTGCTTTCAAAAAGCTTAATATCTGTTTTCTTCTTATCCATTATTCCTCCATAAAATAGTGTGATAGGTGATTCCTGACGGCGTATTATAGTTATTCTAGTCCATAACCATGTTTACTATATACAATATAATCATCAAATAAAATGGTTGCATAAGACAAAGTTCCGCCAGTCCCCTCCCAGCGATATGTTTTTATAGTTCCAACAGAGCTTCCGGCATCTCCGACCTCACTTTGAAGAACACCATCACTACCTATAATTTCTCGAACCTCTGTTAATGTCATTCCGACCGCTATTTGATCATACTCAAATTGACTGATAGTTGGAGGATTAGTCTCTGTTCCGCTATCTATTGGTTTGAAAAGATCAAATTTTATAGAACCATTATATCCACTTGCCAAGATACTTTCATCTGGCGACTCAATTTGTGCGCAAATTGTTGATGTAGAATAATTAGTTGCGAGTTCTTGCGATTTGGCCAAAGCTGAATTAAGTGCAGCAACGATTTCCTCCCAGTTTTCTGGTTGACTATCTTTAGAAAGATCGGAGCGAATATAAACCATAATGCGTGTTTGAAGATTTTGCACAGAAACTTCCGCCCCAGGGATAACCTCCGAAAAAATATTTTCTAAATCTGTATAATCTGCGCTATCTTCTGTTTCATTAACTTCTGAAAGCTCTGTTTCATCATCCTGCTGTATAGTGGGTTCATCAATATCTTCGGTGGGCTGCTCAGATTCCCCGCAAGCAGACAGCAAGAACAAGAAAAGACAAGAACACAACAAGAGACGCAACATTTTTTTCATTTTCCACTCCTCCTAATTTTACCGCCTTTTAGCGGTTTTTATTTTTCAATATTTCTAAAATAAATTTCCTTATTCGACAAAATACAACAAAATTAAGTACAAATATAGCGTATAGTTCAAACATAGGCCACTAAAACGTGCCGAAATTAGAAAATTTATATAATTCTGATTGGGAGGGGCACAGACTGGGAGGAGGGCGCAACATGACGCCGAAGGAAGAAACTGTTGATATGCTTAAGAAAGAAATTAAACTAATCTTGGAAAGAAACAGAGACGTACCTTATCTAAAATCCCTGCTTACACGTGCCCTTATCCTAGAAAAAATACACCACAAATAATCGAAAAGGCTCCGGGTAACCGGGGCCCTATTTTTTTGTAAAGCCGTCTATCAGTTTTCTGATGGCGGCTTTTTCGTTGTCTTCCATAAACCAATATGCCTTGATAATCCGCTTAATCAGTTCATCATCTGACATATGAATCTGTTCCATAACCTCAAGGAACTCTTCGTCTTCGTCCCTCTGAATATGAGGCTCACCTTCGCCGGTACGCAGCCAGAGCTCGGAGATATTGAACTCCCGGCAGATATCAGCAATGGTGCGGTCGCTTGGGTTGTTTTTCCCTGAACAAAGCTCTGAAATAAATGCTTGTGATAAATTGAGCCGTCGTGCAAACTCGGCTTTTTTTATCCCAGCATCTTTTATGCACCAAGCAATGCGGTCATTAATGGTCTCCATTTTTGCGCCTCCTATCTGATACATATTAAAACACAAGCACAGAAATAAGTCAAGAAAAATATTCGCTGAGCGAAGAAAAAGTGTTGACATATTCGTTAAACTATGATAGTATATCGCTAGACGAAGATGGAGGTGAAAAAATGCCTGTAATTGATACCAGCAAACTGTCAGACGCCCAGACTGTGGCAAATAAGCTAACGGGCTTACCCAAAGAAGCCCTCCTTTATATCGCTGGATATGCGGAGGGGTGCCGGGACAAACCCACTCGGAAGCGCAGGAAAAAGGAGCGCACCAACGGAGAAAGCAAATCCCTCCAGTAATGGAGGCAGGAAATGGAAAAAGGAGGTGAGACCGATGGAATATGTCACCGAGCGTGTTGTGAATATAGCGGAATTGGAGGGGATGATTCTTTCCGCTTACCACAATATCTCTCAGCTGCGAGCGGAGATGGAAAAAGAAAACCCGTCGATGGTCCAGATCGACGAGCTTTCTAAAAAAATCCATTTGGAGTTGTTGCAGGCAAAAGACTTTGAATTTTGCATTGAACGGCGAAAGACGATTTTAACAGATTAAGGGTTCCTCACATCAATCTCTTTTGGAAAGTCAGCGAGATATGGGCATTTCTCAACGTCGCAAAACCTATATAAGCCAAGCCGTTTATCTTGCTTAATTCTTGGCCGATGAAGATTTTCTATAATCTCGCAAGTGGCAAAGGCAAATCGTGCTAGATATGGAGTGTTCGGGTCATCCGAATATATATACTTTGCTGTGATGCGGATGTCATCTAGCCATAGCGGGCACTTAACCGTCTTATAAACCAAAGTATAAAAAGAATTTGGCATAGTTGATTTCACCTCCTCCATACTCAGTATAGCACGGACAGAGGGAGGGGACAAGGACAGAAAACCGGACAGTGAATAGAAGGGGGTGAAAAAGATGGACAATCAGCAGATCAGAGAAACACTCGAAAATCAGCTGCAACTACTTTCCGAGCGTTCCAAAGGTTGTCTGTCAGACGGCGATCTGGCAAAGATTTCAGAAGCGATGATTAGTCTTTCGGAATGTATTTGGGGGAGTCAGCCTATTTTTGAATTACCCAACAACTTTGATAATCAACGCCGCGAGGATTGCGATAACAACGCCTTTGACGATACGAAGCGCGGCCCGAGATATATTTTTACGTTTCTCGGCTCTTTTCTGGGCGCACTCATCGGAATGTTTCTCGCAAGGCTTTTCCTATAAGGGAAATGAAAAGACGCTGGCAGGGGGGTAATACCGATGGACGCGATTATTGTGAACGGCTCCGCAAAAGATGGTGACACCGAATCTGTCCAATAAAACGGGACGGTGAATAGGGGAGGGGGTGCATGTCATATTTCAATGGATCGCTTTATTATTGTCTGTTATTGAAGTGTGTTACATATTTATCTGCGCTGTTTCAGATGAAGAAATAAGCGGCCTGCTTGTATCGCTGCTCTCTTCCGCAACGATACTTTTTGTAGCATTACATTTTTCTGGGACATAAGCTTTTCGCATGTTAAACGAGCCCAATAGGAATAACTTAAAGTTTTCCCATTGCTAGTTGAAATTGATAGATCACGAACCATTTTTTCGGATTTTGAGTTTAAGTTTAACGAGGTTATGACATCAAAAAACAAGGAAATGTCATCTTTACCACAAAGACTGATAGCTAATAAAACAGATTCAGAAAAGCCAGAAAAGTCTTTTGCCATAAGTTTGGCTGTTTCCCAAATTTCCTTTTCAGCGACAGCTATTTCTTTTATCCATTCATTTTTCTGTTTTATGTGTTCCATTTTTTCTTGATGTCGGTTATTGAGGTAAACAGTTATAACTGGAGAAATGATTGCAACTGAAAGTGCAATCCAAGCTGGCCAATCTCCAAATTGCATAAAATTGCCTCCCTTCTCGCCCAGTATATCACGGAGAAAGAGGCCAAACAAGAGAAGGTGATAGGATAGAAGTCATTGTAAAAGGCGAACCGAAAGAAATTGCCGCCCTTATATTGGCGGTACAAGAGCGGCGAACGGATGTAGAGTTTGAACTCACTCCTAAGCTTGTTCAAGCCGTGCATGATATAGTCCGACAACTCCAAGGGGGTGAGAGCGATGAATAGCTTCAAAGTAACAAAAGACTGTATCTTACTGAATGGTGCGGAGATTGATCGTGTTCTTGGATTTGATCTTCACGTTGAAGCAGGAGAAAATCCGGAGATTGTTCTCCGGTTCTCGGTGGAAGAAATTGACATTGATGATTACAGAGACTACTGGTGCAAGAATTAGGCGAAAGGAACAATAAAAAGCGCCCCGGCCAGTGCTGGAACACCGACCGGGGCGGCGGAACCTATTGACCACACCAACAGGCCCGCGAGGTAATCATATCATTCCTCCGGGCGCGAAATTAGGAGGAATTTGTCGAATGGACGGAAAAGACTTTTTGAGTGAAACAGACAGCATCCAGAGCCTGGAGCGTCAGGGCTCCAATACCAAACGGCTCATAGACAAGCTCAATCGGGCGATTTATGGCATGACCTTTGATGAGGCTATCCGGCTGGGCAAAGAAAATCCCCCGTCGTGTTCGCAGCACGACGAGGGCAAGGATTGAATCAGCACAAACAATCCCTTTTATACTATACCACTTCCGAAGGGATTGGACAAGACGCTATCACATAAAATTTACCAAGTTCTTGAGGAGGTTAGTTTTCTATGGAAGAAAATCTGGACTGCTTTCAGAAGGCATTGATTTACTTAAAGACAAAGCGCCTGGAGCAATTAGGCGTTACGGCGGAAATTACTGTTACAAAGGTTGAGAAAGATGACAACGATTGAACTGGTTTTCGTTTTGATTGGGATAGGGACAGCCACAAGATGGCTGTTCCGCTTGGTGGACAAGCTGGAGGGGCGGGCATGAAGCGACGGCAGATTCTTACATATCTTTGCTTCGTTGGGCTTCTGGCAATCTGGTTAATTGGCTTCCTGGCGCTGAATGTGGATGCGGAGCCTCCGCGCCCGGAACACACAAAAGCCATCATGCCGGAGATCACATTGGACGAGCTGGAGGCGGCTGAAAATGAGCTGATTGAGGCCGCACTGTTGGCCCGCTCAACCAAACTGGAGGACGTGACCATCACCTTCTACTGCTGCGAGGAACGTCCACACATCTGTGGGACAGGCTCCGGCATCACTGCCAGCGGACGGCGTGTGACTCCGTATGTTAGCTGCGCTGTAGACCCTGCCGTGATTCCACTGGGCAGCACCATCATGATCGAGCACAACGGCGAAATGTTGTATCTGCGGGCGGACGATACCGGCCCTGCTATCCGGGGAAATCGTATAGATTTGGCAGTCCAGGGGCACCAAGAGGCCTTATCCCTGGGCGTGAAAACGGCTGATATTTGGTGGTGCGAGGAAGGGGGGGCCTGAAATGAGCATGGAAAAGCTGATTCAGGACTCCGTTGACTGTAGGAAAGACCACAAGACATACGGGAAATGGAAGCCAGATCATCCCGGAGGCCCATCGTCCAGAAAGGGACATTCCCCGATTGGAACCCGGTACTGTGAGGTGTGCGGCGCAGTTTTGAAGCGACGGCAAAAACGATTCTGCTCTGTCGATTGTTCCGGCAAGGTTTGGAAACAGCAAAAGCGGAAGGAAGAGAAATGAAAGCTCTAAAATGCTGCCGGTGTGATGCAGAAATTAGACCCGGAGATCAATATTCCGTTATTTTAGGTGAAATTTACTGCAAAGACCACGAAGAAGAATTTCTTAAAGATGAACTGGAAGCTCGGTTTGATGAACTAAGAGAGCAGTTAGAAGAAATGGTTGGTATTCCGGTTTACTATTTGGAGGAATTATGAGCAAGCTGATTTGCGTGATGGGTGAGTCTGGTTCCGGAAAGACCACAGCCATGAGAACATTAGACCCCAAAACAACGTATTATGTCGATTGCGATGGAAAGGGATTGGCTTGGAAAGGATGGCGCAAGCAGTACCATTCAGAAGCCAAGAACTATACCGTTTCAAGAGACATTCCCAAAATAACAAAATTGATCGTTGATATCAGCGAAAAGAAGACCGAAACCAAAACTATTGTTGTTGACACACTAAACACCTGCATGGTGGACAAGGAAATCAAGGGCATGAAAGAAAATGGTTATGGAAAATGGATTGACTTGACGCAGTTTGTATGGGACTGCATCGAGACAGCCGGAAAACAGAGAGCCGATCTGACCATCATCTTTATCATGCACAGCGAGACGGTTCGTGATGATTTTGGTTACAGCTTTACCAGGGTAAAAACCAACGGACGGAAGTTGGAAAAGCTGGTTCCTGAAAGCCTGTTTGGAACGGTTCTTCTGGCAAAGAAGAACGAGGAGAACCGCTATGTATTTGAGACCCAATCTCAAAACAGCACGGCAAAAAGCCCAATGGGAGCCTTTGAATCCTTTGAGATCGACAACGATATGGCAATGGTCTTAAAGGCACTGGAGGATTTCTGATGGCGAAATGTGAGGGTGTTACACATTATATTAAAGCAACAGCAGAGATTTATTTCCCAGATGGTCATGTTTGCTGCGAATTGTGTCCATTACTGGAGACCTATGCCAGAAAGCAATGTAGAAGAACTGGTGAGTACCTTTTAGATACGAGAATCACAGGTTTTTATTGTCCATTGAAATTTAAAAATACGGAGGAAAACAAGAATGAAGCAGTTTAGCGGTTATGAGGCAAAGAAAGCGGTAACCAGAGAAAATTTACCAGTTGGCGGCTATGTAGCAAAAATCCTGAACGCGGAGGAAATTTCCTATTCCTGGGGGGCCGTCCTTCTGGTTTCTTTCGACATCTCGGAGGGCCAATACAAGGATTTCTTTGCTAATGATTACAAGGGGCAGGACCGTGAAGATAAGAAGTGGCGCGGTACATATCGACTTCGCATTCCTAACGATGACGGAAGCGAGCAAGACGGCTGGTCTAAAAGATCATTCAACAATGCCATGTACTGTATCGAGGACGGAAACCCTGGTTATCACTGGAACTGGGACGAGACAACCCTGAAAGGAAAAACCGTCGGTGTCCTGTTCCGCAACAAGGAATGGGAGAAGGACGGTAAAACTGGCTGGTTTACTGAGTGCTGCGCTCTGGCATGCATTGGAGATATCCGGGACGGCAATTTCAAGACGCCGAAAGACAAGCCCTTGAAAGATAAGGAAACTTCTTCTGGTGGATTTGCAGAGATTCCGTCCAGCCCTGACAGTGATCTTCCGTTTTAATGGACCACTTCGCTGTTGACAAGGCCCTGTCTACCATGACAGTGCTCTGTGATACCAGGGAGCAAAACACGTTGCGGGCCAGAAAACGTTTCAAGCAGATCGGAGTCCCGATTGAGAGGGCAGCTCTCTCTTTCGGGGACTACTCCGTAAGGTGTGACGTTTTGGATTTGCGGGACAATGTAGCCATAGAACGAAAGATGGATTTGTCTGAATTGTCCCATTGCTACTGTCAGGAACGGAAACGCTTTGTGCGCGAGTTTGAGCGGGCCAAAGAGGCGGGGGCTAAGTTATATCTCTTGGTCGAGAATGGGAGCCTTGACGAGGCTTACAGCGGCCACTACAGGGCGAGAGTTCATCCCAAGTCTTTGACCGCTTCCATGCTTGCTTGGCTGGCTCGTTATAACTGCCAAATCCTGTTTTGTAAAGAGGAGAACAGCGGCCATGTGATTCATGATGTGCTGTACCGGGAACTAAAGGAGCGATTGGAGGCAATGCCGGATGAAGAAGCAATTTAAGATCACCTGCACCCACAATCCACAGGACTTTTATAACGGCGTGGAGCCTGCGGAGCTGGCCCGGACATACAACACGGACCAACTAGAGGACGACGTGTCCCACGAACTGGATCAGGGGTATCAGGTGATCGTATCGGAGGTTAAAAATCATGAAGAATGAAAAACGTCGAATTAAAGCCGACTATCTGCCATGCCGCTATGATTTTAGAGTTATGGAAAATGGCAAGCCTTTTACTCTATACGATTTGACGATGGACGAGCTAACCTGTCTCATGGATGTTTATTTCCGAAACGGATATGAACAGGTATATGCCAGAATTTCCTCAACATGGGAGTGAATTATGGACGAAAAGGCGGGATGGATCAAATTATGGAGAAAATTTGCAGATGATCCGTTGTGGGTTTCGGAGCCATTTACTAAAGGGCAGGCTTGGGTAGACTTACTTCTTATGGCTCAGGGGACAGAAAACACAATCTTCAAAAACGGGAAATTTATGGAGTTTCAGCCAGGAACAGTTTATAAAAGCATCCTGGAATTATCCAAAAGATGGAAATGGAGCCGAAATAAGGTTAGTAGATTTTTAAAATCCCTCGAAAATGAAGCAATGGTTGAAACAAAGAGTAATACAACGAACGGAACAACGATAACCATTGAAAACTGGGATGTTTACCAGGGAAGAGGGCATCAGACGAAACAACGTCGTGAACGAAAATCGGACAACTCACGGACAACGGACGGACATAATAAAGAAGGAATAAGAAGGAATAGAAGAAAAGAAGATATAGGCGCGTCCCCGGCTTCGCCCTTGACGGGCGAGCGGGTCCCCGCCATAGGGGACGGCGAGTGCATGATCGAGCTTGATGGAGAGAACCACAGATTCCCGAAAAGCTGGTATAGGCTAGCAGAGGAAAAAGGCTGGACGATTGAACAGTATGTGAGGTGGCGGCATCAATGAGCTACATATTCAAGTCAGAAGATGCTTTTGGACTGGCTAGGGCAATCGGGATTGAAACACACGAACATGGAGACGAACTGTTTTTCAAGTTCTGCCCGAAATGCAAAGGCGGGGACCACCACGACAAAGACACGTTTTCGATCAATTTGAAGACTGGCCTGTTTAAATGCTTTAGAGCCGGGTGCGATTATAGCGGGCACTTTGTGGAGCTGGCAAGGGATTTTGACTATGACCTTGGATTTGGAGAAAAGCGGGTTTACAGGAAGCTGCCGCAGAAGCCGGTTGTGGTTCGTGACGGGGCTGTTGAGTACATGGCTAGTCGTGGGATTAGTGCAGAGGTGTGCAAGCGATATGAGCTAACCACCAGGACCGATAACAAGAACATTCTGGTTTTTCCCTTTTATGACGAGTCCGGGACGCTTCAATTTGTGAAGTACCGGAATATGAAGTTTAGAAAGGGAATTGATAAAAACAAAGAGTGGTCCGAGGCAGACGCCATGCCAATCCTTTTTGGGATGAAGCAGTGTGTTGGATTTGATCGGCTGATTATCACAGAAGGCCAGATAGATAGCCTTACAGTTGCGGAGTGTGGTCTTGACAATGCGGTATCTGTTCCAACAGGGGCAAATGGTTTTACTTGGCTGGCTAACTGCTGGGACTGGATTACACGATTCAAAGAGATCGTGGTATTCGGGGATAACGAACATGGCAAAATCACATTGGCTGATACATTAAAAGCGCGGCTGACCCAAGTTATCAAAGTTGTTCGGCGGAAAGACTATCTGGGAGAAAAAGATGCCAACGACATACTCAGAAAATACGGAAAAGAAGCTGTTAAAACTGCTGTCAACAATGCGGAGGTTCCGAGGCTGGAAAACGTCAAGGACCTGTCAACAGTCGAAAGCATAGATTTAAATAGCCTACAAAAGATTAAAACCAACATTCCAGAGATTGACCGTGTAATTGGTGGGCTAGTCATGAGCCAAGTGGTGTTACTTACCGGAAAACGCGGAGAGGGAAAGTCCACGTTTATGAGCCAACTTGTGTGTGAAGCTTTAGACCAGGGAGAAAACGTATTTGTGTATTCCGGTGAACTGGCTGATTATCATTTTAAACGGTGGCTGGACTATCAGTTAGCCGGAACAGGGAATATCCAGTCTCACTTGAATCCCTATGGAGATTACGAATACAGCATTGCGAAGTCAGTCTTAGATCAAATTTCCAACTGGTATAAAGGCCGGGCTTACATATATGACAATAGTTGGGTTCCGGATGATGGCGAAGAAATGGAAACCCTTCCGGAGACGATTGAGAAAGTCATCCGACAGTATAGCGTCAGACTGGTTTGCATCGACAATCTGATGACGGCCATGGAAACGGTGGCCGATAATTCTCAGCTCAATTTGGCTCAGAGCAATTTCGTTGGAAAGCTCAAACGGATCGCGGCAAAGTACGACGTGGTCATCATTCTGGTGGCACACCCAAGGAAAAGCAAGGACGATTTCAGCAACGACGATGTTTCTGGATCGGCAGACATTACCAACAAGGTTGACGTGGTTATGTCTTATCAACGATCAGATTCTACAGATTGCAATAGCATCTTGCAGGTTACCAAAAATCGTTTGTTTGGGAAATATGCCGTTAAGGATGACGCTGTCAGGCTTATGTACAGCGAAAAGTCCAAGCGGATATTTTCCAGTGACGGCGACAGACATTATGGATGGGAAAAAAATTTCACCAAAACAGACGAAGATGCCTGGATGATTTGAGAGGATAGATATGGATTTTATTTGGGAAAAAGAAGCTGCTAACCAGGAACCTATGCCGGACGGGCTTTTGCTGGCAGAACAAAAAGCATTTCAAATAATATCTGCCCTTTATGCGCGGTTTTATGCGAAGATGATTACAAAAGAACAGGCGGCTATGGATAAGCAAAAAATTAAGGCTGCACTGAAAGAAGAAATCAGCGCTGATAACTTCCGGGACAATACCGCCTATGAGCGGGAGAAAATCCTGCGGCTTTCAGAGCAAGCCAGAATCAAGGCGCGGAAAGAACCAACAACAGAAAACTGCCTTGCGCTGGTGAATACCATTGATGGAATTTTAAAAAACGAGCTGCAACAAAATGTGATCCTATCAGAACATGGAGCGAACTGTCCGTGCTGCAGGAGATTTTTTAACCGGGAACACGCAGATAGAAGGCCACGATTCTGTGAGGACTGTGGTGCGATGCTGGTATGGTGAATAGTTGCTTGCTGGAAGGGAAGAGAACATGACGGATGATATGAAACGCGCCCTGCTGGGCGACCACGAGGCAGCGAAGCGGCTGACGGAGGCGGGGGTGCTGCTGCCGTGCGCTCACTGTGGCGGAGAGGCAAAGTTTAAAAAGGGCTTTCCAAGCAGGCAGATTGCACATTGCAGGCAGGCCGTCATTCAGTGCAAGAAATGCGGAGTTAGGACGGTCACACATCGGCAACTTCCGATGGAAAGATGGCAGGATGTGGACAGGGCCGCTATTGAGGAATGGAACACCCGCGCGTCGATCCTGAGCGCGGAGGAGATGGAGATACTGGAGGGGATGGAATGAAGAACCCAGGAGAATATGTTGACATTGGGGACCCAGCCTTGCAAGTCAGAACAGACGAGGATGGAAACACTGTAGCCTCTGCAACGATACAGGCGGTTGTCCTCTGGAAAGAAGATATCAAAAACCACATCATGGACGAGATCATCAAGATGTGCAAGGAGCACGGAATTACGGACCTGTATGTGCTGAACCGGGATTTCATCCTGTCGGCTATCAAGGAGAAGATGGAAAAGGAGGCCCAGCCATGGAAATGACGCTGGAAGAAGCGATTCAAAATCGTGAGGACTGCCTGAAATATCTGGAGGGGATAGGCAAAAAGGCAAGCCCTGGCTGTGTGGAGGCCATGAGGTGGTCTGTAAAGGCACTGAAAGCCCTCCGCCCCGTCAGCCGGGAGCAGGTGGAGAAGGTGTTTCCTGGGTGCCCGGCATGTAAAAACGGGCCGCCGAAACTTCACATCCCAGCGTTTAGAGCTATGGCGGTATGTAATCAACACATGGATCACGAGGCTTTTGACATAGAGCTGAACAGTAAATTTTGCCTGAATTGCGGGCGGCCGTTGACGGACGAGGCCGTGGACATGGTGATGGAGAGGATGGAGGCACTGAAAGATGGCAAGGGCGATTGATAAAGAAACGATGCTTGACCTCATCATCAAGGCCAAGCGTACAGACCCGGAAACAGGAAGTTTTGCCGAATGGTTGGCAGAATATCTGGTGGAGCATTTGTCCACCCTCACCCCGCCGAACGAGCCGCTAACGCTGGAAGAACTGCGGGAGATGGGAGGACAACCGTATTGGCACGTTGGGCTGCGGGAAGAAAGTCCTCCGCCACATTGGAATATCCTGGACCCCTTCTGTGCAAAGCGCATAGAGGACTACAAATACGGCGAGAACTGGATAGCCTACCGCCGCCCGCCGGAGGGAGAGGAGTACACCTGATGGACTACGAAAAGCTGATTGAGCAATTAAAACAAAAAGACGGGCTGTGGTGTTCTGTGCCTACAGGAGAAAAACTTGTCACTGACGCTGCCGACGCCCTCACCGCCCTGCTGGCAGAAAGCGAGAAGCTGCGGGACGAGCTGGAGCAGAAATCAAAACTGATTGCTCAGCAGGCCGCAGAATTGGAACGGCGGGACAAACTGCTGAAAGAACAAGAGACCGAGTTGGATCAGATGAAGCGGGAGAATGAGACCCTAAAACATGCATTACAAAATTGGCACGAGGAGGACTGACATGAAGCGGCTGACAGATAAAACTGATTATGTTCTTGGTGTATATAGTGATATGGAAGAACGACTAATGGACATTGAGGACATCCTGGGCGACGAGTACGACCTTGACCGCCTCCGCGAACTGGCCCAGGCGGACAAGGAAGATCGGGTATTGCCCGAGGGAAGTGGCTGGTTTGTTACATGTAGCGGGAAGAAGTTGACGGTTGTCATGGACATTGAGGCCGCACTACGGAGGGAGCAGGATGGTTAAATTAAAGAAATGCCCGTTTTGCGGGAGTGACAATGTAGCGTTTACACCGGATGAAGAACAACTCTTAGAGGACACTACAACGGGCTTTATTTGGTGTCATGGGTGTGGTTTTTCCAGCGACAGTTTTTATAGCGAGGAAATAGCTGCAGAAAAGTGGAACCGGAGGGAGCAGGAATGAAGGAGTACATCGAGAGGGCAGCCGTACTGCGCCGACTTCACGGAGCCGGAGCAGTTCTGCGGGGAGTGGGAGAGAAAGGAGGCCGACCATGAAGTTTCGGAACTTTGAGACGGGGGAAGTGCTTGAAATTCTGTCTAAATGGGACTTTTTCTATGGGCAACGGGCCGGAAGAGAGCTTTGGGCAGATAAGCCAAGAGACGTGCAAGACCAGGACATAGCCGATTTTAACCGGGATATGGAGACGATAACAAACTGGGTCCACGAAGCCGCCCGCCTGATGGGGTTCAAGGTGGAGGATGATGAACCATCTGGAAATCCCGGACAGTTGGAGGAAGCTTGCATAATGGAATGCCCTGTTTGCGGAAAAGAGTTTGACATTCATTTGGAGGAGACCAACATGGACAAGCAGAAGCCCCTGAGCGATTGGACGCTGGGAGAAGTTAAAGAACACTGTAAGGAACAACGAGACACCCCAGCGAGATGTACGGGATGTAAAATGCAAAAGTATTGTGATCAATATTTCGGAAGGCAAGGAGACGCAGCTGCCCCTAAATACTGGGACTTAACCGAGCCACCCCGTTGGACGGAGCAGGAGGTGGAGATAGTGAAGAACCTGCTTGAAGTGGTTGGCCCCGCAGAATTAAGAAAAGTTGCCGATATGGTAACAATGAAAGTTGACGGGAAGATCATCTATCTTCGCAAAGACGCATTCCCATCGCTGAAAAATGAGATGGTCGTTACACTTTACGAGATCATCGGAGGTTTGGAATGACTTTTCAAGAGTGCTGCGCTGTATGTCTTGACAATCAAGAATTTTTGACCCAGTTCAACCGGCTGACGGGAAACGCCATCGGAACACCAAGAACGGGAATTGAGATCGCAATCGACAAGGCATGTGGAAGGGACCCGAACAGAGATGGGATGAAGGACTTCTGCAAATTTGTGTTTGAGTTTATATGGCTGCCATTGTGTAAACACAGCGGAGGTACGGAATGAACGAAGTTATGATTACCAACAAATGGGTCCATGAAGATGACCAGCAGGCCAAAGCCGACGCGGGGAAGCCTCGTCCTACTCTGGTTCCTGTGTCTCTGATCGAGGCTGTGACGGCGGTCCGAATGTACGGAAATGAAAAGTACCACGACCCGGAGAATTGGCGGCAGGTGGAGCCGCAGCGATATCAGGATGCTTTGTACCGGCACTGGCTGTCCTATCTCAAGGGGGAGCAATGCGATCCGGAAAGCGGCCTGCCTCACCTGTGGCATCTGGCCTGTAATGTGGCGTTTTTGATTGAGATGGAGGGCAAAGAATGAGAGAAATCCTTTTCAAAGCCAAGCGGCTGAGTGATGGCGAATGGGTGGAGG
>OGWV01000085.1_pt1 | contig 44343 bp, 41 predicted proteins | sample 1576081 | NCBI WGS metagenome assembly OGWV01 (sample SAMEA3541541, study PRJEB24748) | human gut metagenome | biome: human gut; feature: human-associated habitat; material: faeces | place: China | collected 2012 | reverse complement strand
TATGTACGGATTTACACAGGAACAGGCATTGCGTATGGCCGCCTCTTTCGGCGGAGGAATAGGACGCATGCGCGAGACGTGCGGGGCTGCGTGCGGGTTGTTTCTGGTGGCCGGCCTGAAAACGGGGGCTACGGAGGCGGCAGACCGGGAAGGAAAAGCTGCCAATTATGCGGTAGTGCAGGAACTGGCAGCCGAATTTAAAAAACGTAACGGCTCTCTGATTTGTGCGGAATTGTTGGGATTAAAGAAAAAAGAACCGGTTTCCACTATTCCGGAAGAACGTACAGCTCAGTATTATAGCAAACGCCCGTGCGCAAAAATGGTGGAAGAAGCGGCAAGAATCTGGGTGGAATATCTCGAAAAACACCCTAAATGAAGGAAAAAATGCTTTTTTTATTACAAAATCAGTAAAAAAACACTCAATAAAGTGTTCTATAACATAAAAATATCTATCTTTGTCCCCGAAATAAAATCTGAAAGTCGTCGGACAGGATGATTTGAAGCATGTCTAACTAAAATTTCAAAGCAAATGTTGAAAGAAAAAGCAGGTGTAATCGCAGGTACTATCTGGAATGCACTGAACGAAACAGAAGGAATGACTGCCAAGCAATTGAAAAAAGCAACTAAATTGGTTGACAAAGATTTGTTCCTCGGACTTGGCTGGTTATTGAGAGAAGACAAAGTCTCTGTGGAAGAAGTGGAAGGTGAACTCTTCATCAAATTGATCTAAGCGAGCAATCACTTAAGCAATAAAAAAATGCGTTGGTACATTGTCATAATGTTATCAACGCATTTTTTTTTATTCCGCCATTTACGTATCTTTGCACACCAAAAAGATAAAATAATAAGAATTCAGCATGAAGAATATACGCAACTTTTGCATTATTGCTCATATCGACCACGGTAAGTCAACCCTGGCCGACCGCTTGTTGGAGTTTACCAACACCATTCAGGTGACCACGGGGCAGATGCTTGATGATATGGACTTGGAGAAGGAAAGAGGGATCACGATCAAAAGCCATGCTATCCAAATGGAGTATAACTATAAGGGGGAGAAGTATGTACTCAACCTGATTGATACTCCGGGGCACGTGGACTTTTCGTATGAGGTGTCCCGTTCCATTGCCGCTTGCGAAGGTGCATTGCTGATTGTCGATGCATCGCAGGGAGTACAGGCACAGACGATCTCCAACCTGTATATGGCTATTGAACACGACCTTGAGATTATTCCCGTTATCAACAAATGCGATATGGCCAGTGCCATGCCGGAGGAAGTGGAGGATGAGATTGTGGAACTGCTGGGTTGCAAGCGGGAAGAAATTATCCGCGCATCCGGTAAGACGGGTATGGGAGTGGAAGAAATCCTGGCAGCCGTTATCGAACGTATCCCGCATCCCGAAGGGCCGATCATTATGAATCCGATCTTCTTTATTCCTCAGGTATTCCCTCAATTGATCGCAGGTTTTGTGACATGGGGACTGGCATCTACCATTCTTCCCATCACAATGAATCCATATATGTCATTGATGCCATGGACAACACCAACCTTTATTAAAATGCCACTTCTAGGCGGTATCAACTTCACGATTATTATGATTATCTGTTTCGCTATTTCTATTTTGATCTGGTATCCATTCTTAAAGGTTGCGGATCTTCGTGAATATGAGCTGGAACAGCAGGCACAAAAAGCATTAGATGAAGGTGAGGATAATGAAAACTGATCCATGGGTTACATGGTGGAGTCATGCGCAAAGAGGCTGTGGTCTGATAAATCAACAACAGCCAACACATCAATGTGTAAATATTCATCGTTTACCAGAAGCATCCGCTATTCGCTTTCGCTTTTCTAATTTCTATGATACACAGGATGTAGAAATCACCAATGTGACACTAACCTATCATGATCAGGAATTCCCAATCACTTTTCAAAAAGCATCTACCTATATCTTACATCAGGATGAAACAATCCTCAGTGATCCTGTGGATATCCATTGTATGGCAAAGGATACCTTGATATTAGACTATGATATCATCACACAACAAGCCTGTACCTCGGGAATCGATGTTTCAAATGATCAAGATATCCAAACAGATGGGGTAGTGATCTATTTGTTTCATGGTATAGATATCATATCCAAAGATATCAAAGGATGTATCTGTGCATTTGGGGATTCTATCGTAGAAATGGCGCAATGGACAAATGTGTTAAAAGAAATGTTAAAGGAAAAAGGTTATGTATTGATCAATCAGGGAATCAGTGGAAATCGGTTGTTGAAGGATTTACAACATATCCAAATGGATGCATCCCATGCCTATATCTTAGAAGGCACAACTGCTCAACAAAAGATAGAAGAACCAAAAATATTTCAACATATTCCCATCACCAAGCAATGCTTTGGAAAACCTGGCATTAAACGATTAAAACAAGAGATTTTAGATACACATAATCATATGAAAGCGATCATTTGTGCAATTGGTATCAATGATTTATACCAACCGGGAACCTTTTGCGCAGAATTATTAGAACTACCAACATTGGAAGAAATGCAACAAGCGTATACCAATATATGGCAACAAATCAAAGATTCTGAATGTGATCTATTGGTAGTAGGCATTACTTCATTTTTAGCATCGGATGGTGCCAGCACAGAAAAAGAAATGATGCGATTAGCGTTAAATGAATGGATGAAACAAAGTACATTGCCGGATGGCTTTGTGGCATTCGATGATATCTTATGTGATACAAATCATGTGTTATTTGATGATGTCCATATCGGAGATCATCTACACCCTAATGCATATGGAGGTAAGAAAATGGCGAATAAAATATATCAACAATTGGAGAAACTTCTATGATCTGGCTATGTATCGGCGCATTGATCATTGCCATTTTATGGTTTGTATGTATGACACCATGGCCGTTTGTCTTGCTGTTGCGTCATAAAAAAGAAGAACCTAGAGAAAAAGGTAGAAGTGATCAAAAACAAATCGAGGAACATCTGACGATAAAAAAAGGGCTGCCATATCCTTCCTCTTATCCAAGTGCAACATATGATGTATATTATGATCCAAAAACACCAGCGAAACGAATACTGGTATGGGTGCATGGTGGAGCATTTATCGCAGGGGATAGTCGTGGCACAAAGAATTTTGGGCCAATGATGGCAAAACAAGGAACGATCTTTTACGCCATCAATTATGCACTTGCACCTGCGCATCATTTTCCTGATCAGATCCTTCAAATTGATGAATTTCTAAAGGCATTACCGCAATTATTATCAAAAGAAGGACTACCTATGCCATCTCATCTATATCTTGGAGGAGATTCCGCTGGAGCGAATATGGTCGCAGAATATACCTGTATGAAATATGCAACAGAGGACGACATGAAGGATATTTTGAATTCTGAAATGGCAATTTATGTTGTGGTTGCAGCTGTTCTTTGTATTATAGTTTTAAGTATAGCACTTGATTCCTATATAGTTCCTCTATTTTTATTGGGAAGTATAGGTATTGCAATTTTATATAATATGGGAACAAACATTATGTTTGGAGAGATTTCTTATATTACAAAAGCTATTGCAAGTGTACTTCAATTAGGTGTTACAATGGATTTCTCAATATTCTTGTATCACAGCTACATCAAAGAAAAACAAACCTCTAAAGATATATACGAGGCTATGGAAAAAGCTATTACGAGTACAATTTCATCTGTTGTAGGAAGTTCTATAACAACAATCGCAGGTTTCTTGGCATTATGTACAATGCAACTAGCAATTGGTAGAGATATAGGTTTGGTAATGGCAAAGGGTGTTTTTATTGGATTAATTTGTGTTGTAACAGTTTTACCTGCAACAATACTTGTATTCGACAAACTAATAGAAAAAACATCACATAAGGTTATATTACCAGAGTTTACACATTTGATAGATTTTGTTGTAAAACATTACAAAGCTGCAATTATAGCATTCTTGATACTATTAGTTCCAGCAATTTATGGAAACAGTCATGTAAATGTATATTACAACATTAATAGTTCATTACCAGAAAGTTTGGCTAGTGTTCCAGCAAATAAAGCATTAGCAGATGACTTCAATATGGTTTCTACACAGATTGCATTAGTAAATAAAGATATGCCAGATTCAAAGGTTAAAGCAATGTTAGACGAAATTGATAGCTTAGACGGTGTAGAATGGTCAATTGCAAAAGCAAAGATTACGAATGGATTAGTTCCAGACGAGATGATTGATGACGAGATAAAGAGCATTTTCGAGAGTGACAAGTATCAAATGATTGTTATAAACTCAAGTTATGAGACTGCAACAAACGAAGAAAATGAATTAGTAAATAAGATAAATGATGTAATAAAGAAATATGATGAAGACGGAATTCTTGCAGGAGAAGCTCCTCTTATGAAAGACTTAGTAGAGATTGCAGACCAAGACTTCAACAGTGTAAATATAAGTTCAATAGCGGTAATATTTATCTTAATGATATTCGTATTCAAATCAGGTTCGATACCATTCATATTAATAGCTGTAATAGAGTTTGCAATATTTGTTAATATGTCTTGCACATGTTATGCAAATGTAACAATTCCATTTGTTGCTTCTATAGTAATTGGAACAATTCAGTTAGGAGCAACAGTCGATTATGCAATATTAATGACTAACAAATACTTAGATGCAAGATGTGACGGAAAGAATAAACAAGAATCTGCAAAATATGCACTTGAAAATTCAGCAAAATCAATAATAGTAAGTGCATCATGCTTCTTTGCAGCAACATGTGGAGTCTCAATAATATCAAAGATAGATATGATAGGTTCAATATGTACATTAATTTCAAGAGGTGCTCTAATAAGCATGGTTGTAGTAATTACAATGTTACCAGCATTCTTAATGGTATTTGATAAGATTATTTGCAAGACTACTAAACGAACTAGACATGCAGATATAAAATATTAGACCACTAAATAATTACAATTTTACCTGCGTCAAACAACATTTAAAACGCGGTTACATACACAAAGTATGCGCCCTTGCCTTTTAAATATCGTTTTCCTTGTTAAAATTTAATTCTTTAGGGTCAAATTAGAAAGGAAGTAAAATATTATGAATAATAAAAAAATAATGTCAAAGGTTATTGCTTCATCTTTAGTGCTAGCATTAGGAACAATTAATGCGGTTCCAGTTTTCGCATATAGCAAAGATGAGACTGTTTATACTAATGCAAATGCAAATGGTAGTTCATACCAAACAATAGTAAGTGAGCATTTAAAGAATTCTGACAATGCAGAATTGCTAAAAGATATGTCTACATTATTAAACATAAAGAATACTAATGGAGACGAAGAAGCATCTCAAAATGGAACTTCACTTGAATGGAAGACATCTGGAAATGATATTTATTATCAGGGAAATACCGATAAAGAATTACCATTAGATTGTACAATTAAATACGAATTAAACGGAGAAGAAATTGCTCCAAATGATCTAATTGGCAAGAGTGGAAATGTAAAAATAACAATAGAATATACAAACAAAGAAGAAAGATTTGTTAATATAAATGGTAAGAGCGAGAAAATGTATGTACCATTTGTTGTAATGGCTGGAACTATGTTAGATAACACAAAAATGAAGAACATAGAAGTTACAAATGGTAAAGTTCTAGATAATGGACAAAAAACAGTAGTTGTTGGTCTTGCTTGCCCAGGGTTAATAGAAAGCTTAGGATTAGAAGATGAAGATTTACCAGATTTCAATAAAGTTGAAATAAGCTTTGAAGCAACAGACTTCGAAATGGAAAATATAATGTCATATGCAACACCAAAAATATTTGATGATGCTGATATTTCTGCAATGGATAAATTAGACGAAGTTTATAGCCAGATAAATGATTTAAAATCTGCTTCAACACAATTAGTTGAAGGAGCAAAGACTTTACAAGACGGAACAGAAGAATATGTTTCAAAGAGTACAGAATTTGCTGATGGATTAGAAACATTCAATCAAGGAATAAACACAGCTACAAACAGCTACAATAAAATAGACGAAGGAATTGATTCTGTAAATTCAAACATAAGCACAATAAAGAATGGTGCAAGCAAATTAAATAAAGGTGCAAGTGATTTAAGTGATGGATTAAATTCATTACAAACAGGAGTATCTGCCGGAAAAGAGCAAGCTGTTTCTTCATTAGAGGAAAGTAGCAAAACATTATCTGATGGAATAGACCAAATAATAGCAGGAAAAGACCAAGAAGTAGAAACAATAAAAGAGCAAGTTATAGAAAATGCAAACAGCAAATTAGCAGAAGGATTAAAAACAGGAGTAAGCTCAGCAGTATCTTCTGCAATAGATAGCACAATGGAAAAGAAAATGGCAAGCATAAAAAAAGAAATTCTTGCAGATGAAACATTAACAACTGAAGAAAAACTCGCAATTCAAAAATCACTTTCAAGTATATCAATATCAGATGCAGAAAAACAAGCTATGTCAAAACAAATTGGAACAGCAATAGATAGTGCAGTTACTCAAACAACAAAGGCACAAGAAGCGGGATTAGATGCAATAAATGATAATGAAAAAGGAGTAAAAGCTGGATTAAATACATTAAAGACAAAAGCTACATCAAGCATAAAGAGCGGAATAAGCGAAATTTCATCAGGATTTGATGCCATAACAGACGGAACAACAGAACTAATAGCAGGCTCAAATGAATTAAAGAATGGTACATCAACATTAAGCCAAGGAACAAGCAAATTACAAACAGGAGTTAGCACACTTGCCAGTGGTTCAAAAGAATTAAAAACAGGATTAAGCACATTAAATACATCAAGTGATAAGTTAAACAGTGCTAACAAGCAATTATTAGAAGGTGCAAGTACAATATCTGACGGTGCTAAAACACTAGCAGAAGGAATATCTGAATTTGATAAAGAAGGAATAAACAAAATAGTTTCAATGGTAAATGGAGACGTAAAAGACCTACAAACAAGAGTAGAAAAACTACAAGACTTAGCAAACGAATATGATAGCTTTGCAGGAAAAGACGAAGAAGCGGAAGGAACAACAAAATTCATATTTGTAGTAGATAGCTTGAAAAAAGACAGCAAAAAAGAAGAAAGTAATATGCCAGTAGAAAATAGCGAAAGCGTTGCAAATAACGAAGAAAATAAAGAAACAAATTCAGGAAAATAGATATATATTGTAAAATAAAGTAAAAAAATAAAATACGAATATAAAAAAGTATCTTGATTTTATCAATAATAGAGTATATAATGAATATACTAACAGAGATAGAAAACTATCAAAACTAGGTAAAACGAACCTTTAGGAATATCCTATAAAGAGTTTGCAAAACATTAGGTTAGAACGAGCCTTTAGTTATAAAAAAACTATAAACGAGTTCACGAAACATTAGGTTAGAACGAACCTTTAATTTTATTAAAAAGAAGTTCACTAAAAAATAGGGGATGCATTTATAAAAATGTATTCCTTTTTTCTATTTGGAGGGAAAAATGTCGAAAATAGAGAATCTGAATTTTTATATAGTAGAAGATGGGTATATAGAATATGCAAGTAGATGGGATCATCATATTGCCTATAATAAAAACAATAAAAGGCCATATGTTGGAATTGTATTTAAAATTAATGATTTTTCATATTTTTCTCCAATGTTTTCGCCGAAGAAACAGCATGAAGGATATAAAGAAAATTTGACATTCTTTAAAATGTATGGAAATGCAAATAAGAGAGATTACCTTGGATTAATAAGATTTGCTGATATGATTCCTGTTCCTGAAAAAGCTATTAAACAGTTAGATTTTAGAGACTATCGTAATTTGTATAGTATGTTACTGGTTAAGCAGTATAACTACATTAATATACCAGAAAATAAAAAAAGAATAAAAGAAAAAGCAAAAAAATTGTATAATATTATTAACAGTGATAAGGAAAACAAGACTACATATTTTTACAAAAAATTGTGTTGTAATTTTAAACTGTTAGAAGGGAAATTAACAAGATATTAAATAATTAAAATCAGTTTATTTATAAAAACAATTTACATTTCCTCTTTTATATGATAATATTTGCATTATTAAAAATTTGGGAGGAACCATGATTAAACGAATTATTTTTGACATAGACAACACATTAATAGATTGGAAGGCTGAATACTGGGATTGCTTGAAAAATGTTTTTGACGAGCTTAATTTACCAAATTCAAGTGAGACTAAAGCAAAAATTCAGCATGCTGTAGACAACTATGAAGACGGTACAAATTTTACATACACAAAAGAATCTATGATGAATGCTATAGAAGAAGAATTAGGATATAAATTGCCAGAGAGCTTTTTTGATATATGGATACGATATTTGGGTATGTGCGTACCAGAAAAAGCTGATGATGAAGTTGTATACACATTGCAATATTTGAAACAAAAATATGATTTAGTTGTTCTTTCAAATTGGTTTAAAAAATCGCAAGATGAAAGATTAAAAAGGCTAGGGTTAGATAAGTATTTTTCAAGAACATATATGACAGAAAATATACCGATGAAACCTAACAAAGAAGCATTTGAAATTGCTAAAGGACCATATGAATTTTCAGAATGTGTAATGGTAGGAGATAGCCTAAAAACAGATGTGACAGGAGCTGTAAATGCTAATATGAACGTGATATTCTATGATAGAAACAATATAAAAATAAATCCCAATAAACATATAATGGCTACTATTCGTAAATTTACAGAACTAACTGATATTTTATAATAATATTTATTATTGTATAAAAAATTACAAAATAGTCACATAAATTATTGAATTTACTGTTGCCAATTGGACGAAAAAGTAGTAATATATAGGAAGCAAAAAGTAGACAAGCTTTATGGGTTATAGGACACTCCCAGAAACCTAAATTTATAATAAACAAGGATGTAAAAAATGAGATACACAGAACAAGATAATGAAGACGATTTAGTAAGAATTAAAGTAATTGGTGTTGGTGGTGCTGGAAACAACGCTGTAAATAGAATGATAGATGAAGGAATACGTAATGTACAATTTATTGCGATAAATACAGAAGAACAGGCTTTAGCACAAAATAAAGCTACAACTGTTATGCATATTGGAAAAGGTACAACAAAAGGTTTAGGAGCTGGAGCTAACCCTGTTTTAGGAGAAATGGCTGCAAGAGAAGATGAAGAAAATATAAAGAAAACATTAGCAAATACAGACATGGTATTTGTAACATGTGGTATGGGTGGAGGCACTGGAACAGGTGCTGCCCCAGTTGTATGTGAAATAGCAAAATCAATGGGAATTTTAACAGTAGGAATTGTAACAAAGCCATTCTTATTTGAGGGAAGAAAAAGAAAAGCAAATGCTGATGATGGTATTGTTAGAATGAAGAAAAATGTTGATGCTCTTATAGTTGTAGAAAATAACAACTTATTAAAAGCAATGCCAAAGGGAACAACAATGATACAAGCATTCCAAGAGGCTGATAGTGTTCTAAGAAAAGGTGTTCAAGGTATAACAGACTTAATAACAATACCAGGATTTATAAATATAGATTTTGCAGATATAAAAACAATAATGAGAGATAGTGGAATTGCACATATGGGTGTTGGTGTAGCTGAAGGCGACCAAAGAGCTTTAGATGCTGCAATGGCTGCTATGGATAGCCCACTTCTAGAAACATCTGTAAAAGGTGCAAAGGGATTAATCGTAAACGTTACAGGTGGTATGGACTTAGGACTAAGTGAAGTAAGCACAGCTGTTGGATACATAAAAGAATTCTTAGATCCAGAAGCAAACATAATCTTCGGTACAATAGTTGATGAAAGAATACACGATGCAATAATGGTAACAGTAATAGCAACTGGAATAGAAGAAAATGCAGATGCAAAAGTAATAAAGTATAATATATAAAAAATAAATATATAGAGGGCACAGCGAGTAAAACGAGCAGTGCCCTTTTATCACGTCATACCACCCTACGAAGGAGGAAATGGCACGATCTGGATGAACTTAGCGGATCATATGGATTGGTCTGAATTGCTAATTAAAAATCATTCACAACCTTATGTAAAGTTCATATTATATAAAAGAGAAGTCCTAATAAAATTACGTTTTATAGGTAAAATAATAGGGTTTCAAGGAGGAACTTTACGTGAGTATTAATAGTACGACACAAATTGCTATTGGTTTATTAGTACCTTTTATAGGAACAACACTACGGTTCTGCTTTAGTATTTTTGTTAAAGAAAGAAATTAAACCGATAATACAAAAATTATTACTTGGATTTGCTGCAGGAGTAATGATAGCCGCTTCTGTATGGTCACTTCTAATTCCAGCAATAGAAATGGCAGAAACTCAAGGAAAACCTGCGTGGTTACCCGCTTCTGTTGGGTTTATGATAGGAATTGTAACATTAATTGGTGTAAATAATCTGGCAGAAAAAATAGAAAAAAGAAACAATAAGAAAAACGAATGTGTTATTTGTGATGATATCGAAAATTTATTAGACGCAGAAGAAAATGATGAAAAAAATGTAATAAAGAATAAAGAAAAATTAACCATCAAAGAAAAAGTAAAGAGTACTACAATGCTAATGCTTGCAGTAACACTACATAACATTCCGGAGGGAATGGCTGTCGGGGTTGCGTTTGCAGGACTTTTCTCACAAAATACAGGAATAACACTCGCAGAAGCATTTGCGTTAGCTATTGGAATAGCGATACAAAATATACCAGAAGGGGCAATTATATCAATGCCACTTCATAGCTCTGGAAAAAGTAAATTTAAGTCATTCTTAGGAGGTACTTTATCTGGAATAGTAGAACCAATTGGGGCAATAATAACCATTGCATTAACGAGGATTGTGGTGCCAATTTTACCATATTTTCTATCATTTGCAGCAGGAGCAATGATTTACGTAGTATCATCTGAGCTAATACCTGAAGCACAAGCTGAAAAAAAATCAAATTTAGTGACTATTAGTGTGGGGGTAGGCTTTGTAATAATGATGCTTTTGGATGTTGCTCTAGGATAGAAATTGACATAATTAATGCAAAATGGTATAATAAATTTTGTTGGCAATACACCAGTACTCTCTGCACAAGAGTACGCAATCTACGTAACCAAAGTGGTATGTAGAAAAGAAAGGAGAGTCAATATGACTCTAAAAAAAGCGATAGCAAAGGCATGGCTAGCTTTTGCAATAAGCCTGACAACACTTGCATTATTTTGCATAAATGCAAGTGCGGCGGCAAAAACAACAGTTGTATTGATTGACGAGACCTATTCGTCGCGGTACTTTAGCTATGAGCCGACTGTCTCGGAGTACTTGAATAACACATCTGTTGACATTGTTTGGTTCGGAAAGAATGGCAAGACTGCACTCTATGATGAAGTGCAGAAAGCTATTGATGACGGCTATGTTAACATATACATCATCAGCGACTGTTGGAACACTACGGGCAGAGACAGAGTAGAGGCAAACAATACTCAGATAACATTGCTTACTCCGTATTTCGAGTCAAAGGATGTTGATAAGCATCTCTCTGATGTGGTTGAAAAACTCACCACTACTTCTACAGTAAATGTGGAATATTGGGGCAAGTGGTCTAAGGTAAAGAGCGTGCCAACTCTTGAACCTGAAACAGACCCTGATGAGGACCCGATGTATCGTACTACTGAAGTAGATGAAGACATGTTGGAAAATTTGGAGACTCTTTCAGATGAAAAAGATGTTGCTAAGACAGCTAATACCTTGAACAATGCAATTCTCGAAGATATGGAGATTCCTCGCGAATCATATATCTTGGGAGACTGTTCTGGTAGTATGGCTGCATTTCAAGAAGATGTGCTTCAAAAGGTACAAGTCTCTGAAGGCAAGAAGTATGTGTTTGCAGAGAAAAGCGAAGAGTTCTCTGAAAATAGGAGTGTCTTGGATTATGATATTGGAGGTGCAACTGATATTGTTGAAGCAATCAATGTCGCTCTGAAAGAAGCACCTAAAGATGCACACATCTATTTGTTGTCTGACCTCGGAAATAATTGCGAAAGCGTTTTTGATGAAGATGCTTGCAGCAGTTTCGAAGGAATTGTAACCATTGTGTACTATCCTAGTGAGTACGAATATTCCGTTAGAAAGTTCATCGAAAGAATGCAAGCACAAATGCCTAAGGCAACCTTTGAAATCTGCTAACAAGATTTTGAAAGCTAAAACCTAATTCCCCCTATATAGTGTGCAGACTATGTAGGAGGGCTTTTATAATATAGTAAGAAAAATGTCGAACGATTATAATAAAATTTTTGCCAAAGACATTGAAAAAATTTAAAAATATAGTATAATAATACTTGAAACTCTTGTTTTTCAAGTAACTGAATTTCAGTGCGAGATGTTAGTAATCAAAGATTACTAAAAAAACTAGGTATGTTAACGGCATACCTAGTTTTTTTGTCAATTTTTGAATGCATCAATAATTGACTTTAGCTCTATTAAAATTTTCAAGATATATTTAAGTATAATAACTACAATATGTAAAAACTTGAGAAATTTTTTAGAACTTTTTTGTCTCTTGTTTTTCTTGTTCTTCAAGTGTATCACCTCCTCTCAGCACAAGATGACATAATTATAATATATAGCGAGTGCAAATGTCTGTCGAAATATGTAGCGTAATTAAAATTTTTAAAAATTTAGAAAATATAAAAGGTTCTGATTGACGTAAACTGCTCAAAATAGTATAATTATAGGTAGATTTTTAGAAAAGGAACGAAAATGTGTACTGTTAGATTAGAAAATATAAAAATTAGGCAAGATTTATCGAATGATGAGGTTGCAAAAATTGCCTATACAAAATTTAATATTCCGCAGGAAAGTGTAATAGACTATAAAATTGTAAAAAAGTCGATTGATGCAAGAGATAAGAATGATATTTTTTACAATTATTCTATTGTTGTTTTCTTGAAGGAAAATTTTAAGGTTAGCAAGTTATTGAAAAACAAAAATGCTAGCTTAATTGAGCAAGAACTAAAGCAGAAAACAGTATTGCACAATGATTTAAAATCCTATAATAGACCAGTTATAATTGGAGCCGGTCCCGCAGGGTTATTTTGTGCACTTACTCTTATCGAGAATGGAATTAAGCCAATAATTGTAGAGCAAGGTAAAACTGTAGAAGAAAGACAGAAAGATGTTGAATTGTTTTTGAAAGAACGTATGTTGAACACTTGTTCGAATGTGCAGTTTGGCGAAGGAGGAGCAGGAACTTTTTCTGATGGAAAGCTTACAACAAATTTACATAGTTCGCTATGCAAAGATGTAATAGATACATTTGTTAAGTTTGGAGCACCAGAAGAGATTTCATATATAAATAAGCCACATATAGGAACAGACAATTTAGTAAAAATTGTTGCAAATATCAGAAAGTATATAGAAAACAATGGTGGCAAATTTATGTTTGGTACCAAAGCTGTAGATTTGGAAATTGAGAATAATCAAGTAAAATCTGTTATAGTTAGTAGAATACAGGAAAGTACAACTATTGATAAAATTGAAACTGACACAGTAGTTCTTGCAATAGGTCATAGTTCAAGAGATATGTTCAAGAAGCTATATGAAAAACATGTAGAAATGGAGAAAAAGAATTTCTCTGTTGGTGTTAGAATAGAGCACAAGCAACAGATGATAAATGAGTCTCAATATGGGAAAAATCCTAAATTAAAGTTACCACCTGCAGAATATAAGCTTGCATACCACGGAGAAGATAGATCGTGCTATACGTTTTGTATGTGTCCAGGTGGAACAGTAATGGCTTCTTCTAGTGAAGAAGGTACTATTGTAACAAATGGAATGAGTACATTTGCAAGAGATGGAGAAAATGCTAACAGTGCAGTCTTGGTAAATATTACACCAGAAGATTTTAAGGGAGATTCTCCTTTAGAAGGAATGTACTTTCAACAAGAACTTGAAGAAAAAGCATTCAAACTTGGCGGAAGCAATTACAATGCTCCAATACAGAGGGTAGAAGACTTCTTAAATGATAAGAAATCTACTTTTATAGGAGAAGTTAAGCCAACATATAAACCCGGCGTGACTCTTGCAAATTTACAAGAAATCTTACCAGATTTTGTGACTAAAACTTTAAAAGAAGGATTAATATATTTTGATAAGAAAATAGCAGGTTTTGCAAGTGCTGATGCAATATTGACAGGAGTAGAAACAAGAAGTTCATCTCCTGTTACGATAAAAAGGAATGAACAAAAGATGGCAAGTGTGCAAGGTATATACCCTTGTGGAGAAGGTGCTGGATATGCAGGCGGAATAATGTCTGCAGCAGTAGACGGAATAAAAGTAGTAAATGCAATTCTCGCCCAATAGGGACGCCCCTTTTTGGGCAAACTTATAGAAAATCCAATTTTATTTTACAAAATTCCGGTATGTATTATTAGCAGTAGCTCATTCGAACTACTCAAAAAGCGAATTTTGCAATGATTTTAAAGTTGGTATTATATTACGAAAGGATGAAAATATGAAAAAAGTTTTACTAGGTATGAGTGGTGGTGTTGATAGTAGTGTTTCTGCCATTCTATTAAAAGAGCAAGGATATGATGTAATTGGAATAACTTTAGAACTATTTGGCGGTACTTGTTGCAATACTGATGCGATTGTTGGTGCTAAGCAAATATGCAATTCTATTGGAATACCACATATAACATATAATTTAAAAAAAGAGTTTCAGTGCAAGGTTATTAATAATTTTATAGATGAATATTCTAACCAGAGAACTCCAAACCCATGTATAGAATGTAATAAATACATGAAGTTTGGAGCAATGTATGAAAAGGCGAAAGAGCTTGGATGTGATTATATTGCAACAGGGCACTACGCAAAAATGGAGTATTCTGACGAATATGGAAAGTATGTTTTAAGAAAAGCCCAAAATTTAAGTAAGGATCAAAGCTATGTTTTGTATAATATGCCAAAACAGTTGCTTGGAAAAGTATTATTCCCATTAGGTAATTTCGAGTCTAAAGAAGATGTAAGAAAAATTGCAAAAGAGCATAATTTATCTGTTGCAAGCAAGCCTGATAGTGAGGATATCTGCTTTATTCCAGACGGAAATTATAAAAAATTTTTAGAGCAAAATTCTAGTATAGTTCCTAAAGAAGGGAATATTGTAAATAGAAAAGGCGAGATTTTAGGAATACATACTGGACTTTACAATTATACAATAGGACAAAGAAAAGGACTTGGCATTTCATATAAGGCTCCACTATTTGTAATAGGATTTAACAAAGAAAGAAATGAAGTAATAGTTGGCGAGCAACAAGAACTTTACAGAAAAGAAATGAAGGTAAATGAAGTAAACTTATTGCTTATGGATAAAATAGAAATGACTCTAGACGTAACAGTAAAAATAAGATATGCTAGCAAGCCTGCTGAAGCAATAATAAATCAGACAGAAGCGGGAAATATACAGGTTATATTTAAAGAACCACAACGTGGAATTACACCTGGCCAATCTGCTGTATTCTACATAGGAGATGTAGTTGTTGGCGGGGGAAAAATTCAAGACTAGATTTTACTGATTAAACACAGAAAAGACATACATTTGCTATATATTAGATTTATTCAGAAAACAAGTAATATAATTTTATTTGATATATGGCCATTTGGGAAAACTTGACCTTATTTAAAAAAATGAAATTATAGTTATATGTTTATAGCTTTTTCGCCCAAAAAGGGGCGTCCCTAATGGGCGAAGATTATTGGAAGGAATGAATTTATTATAAGAATAGCAGAGTATGAGGAGCTAGAAGCGGAAATTAATATAAATAACGAAAAGTTTAAAGATTTAATGTATATATATGGCTTAGCTCTAAAAGAGGTTGAAAAGAAAATAGATATAATTCGTTATGATTATGAGTATTTTAATAAATATGATTCGATTGATCATGTTATGACGAGAATAAAATCGCCAGAAAGTATATTAAATAAGCTGAAAAAAGATGAAATGGAACCAACTTATAAAAACTTAGTAAGTGATATAAATGATGTAGCTGGAATACGTATTATATGTCCACTCAAAAGTGATATATTTACTATTAGAAAGTATATTCGAGAATTTAATGATATAAATGTAATAAAAGAAAAAGATTTTGTAACACACCCAAAAGAAAGTGGATATACAAGCTATCACATGGTTGTTAAGGTCCCAGTAGCAATAGACAATGATATTAGTATGGTAAAAGTAGAAATACAAATTAGAAGTTTAGCAATGGATTTCTGGGCAAGTTTAGAACACAAAATAAAATACAAACCAAATGGAGAAATAAACGAAGATGTATCTAAAGAACTGGTAAAATGTGCTAGAGACATAAACAAATTAGACAACAAAATGATAAAATTATTCAAAAAATAAATACAAGTATTGACAAAGACTTAAAAAACTAGTATAATTTGAAGGTACGAAAAAAGTAAATATATTAATAATATATACATAAGCAAAGCGTGTGAGGAGGGAATAGAAATGGCACAACCAAAAAGAAGATGGTCAAAAGCTAGAACAGGCTTAAGAAGATCAACATGGAAACTAGAAAATAAGAACTTAGTAGAATGTCCACATTGCCACGAAAAAATGATGCAACATAGAGTTTGCCCAAGCTGTGGTTACTATGATGGAAAAAAGGTTATCTCAACAGAAACAGCTGAAAACTAATTAAAAAAATATATTTTTTGTAACAATATCATTTAGGTATTGTTATTTTTTTGTGTTATTGATATACTGTGCATTAACAAAATATAAGAAATACGAGATATAATCAAGCACTAATGTAGAAAATTAAAATATGTATTAATTGTATTGGAACTGTATGAAAGGAAAGCTAATTAATGAAAAAAATTATAGAAAATATACGAAAAGATAAAGTAATACATTATATAATAATAATTGCAGCAAGCTTAATTGCAGCTATTCCATTAATTAATTTAAGAATATATGGCACGGATGATGGATATGTACATATGCTCAGAATTTTTGGAATGGAACAAATTTTAAAAGAACAAAATTTTCCTCCTTTTATATATAGCAAATTTGCAAACGGGTTTGGATATGCAATAAATCTATTTTATAGTCCAATTGTTACATATGGGCCATTATTTTTTAGAATATTTGGATTACACTATTATACATGTTTAAAATTATTTGCATATAGCACAATATTAATATCCTGTTTTACGATGTATAATTTTCTATATGATGTATCAAAAAAACGTGAAATTGCCATTCTAGGAGCCGTAATCTATGCTTTTATACCATATAGATTAGAAACTATATTTAACAGATTTGCAATAGGAGAATTTACCGCCTATATATTCTTTCCAATGTTATTCCATGGATTATTTAATTTACTAAAAGGTGATGGAAAGAAACACTATTATATTGCAATAGCAGCAATAGGACTTATATTAACACATACAATTTCAACAGAATATTCTGCAATATTTGCACTATTATATATAGTATTTAATTTTAAACAATTAAAAAATAAAGGTGTAATCAGAAAAATAGCAATAAATGTAATATTTATTTTAGCTATTACCACATTCTTTACTGTACCATTAATGGAACACAAGATATTAGGAAACTATGTGATATTTAATTCAAAATCTATGAAATCACTACCAAGTGATGTACAAAATTCTACAATAAAAATATCACAATTGTTTAAAGATATTGGAGAGGTAAATGGTGTTAGTTTTAAAGTTGGAATTCCGTTAATTATATTAACGCTATTGGGAATTGTTTCATATAAAAAGGTGGACAAAAATATAAGAAGTTGGTATATTACTTTTGCTGTAATAGCTATGATATCATTAGTAATGGTAACAAAATTATTTCCATGGATAATAATGCCTAAGACACTTACAACACTTCAATTTGCATGGAGAATGCTTGCATATTCTGAATTTGCTCTTTCAATTATATGTGCAATAAATTTATATTATTTTATAGAGTATATTGGTAGAAATAATGAAAAAGTATATAATGCTTTATTTGCATTATCAATAATATTGATTATAGTTTCTATGGCAAAAATAAATTACAACTATAATTATGAAGAAAACAAAAATATCACAGACGAAGGATACGAAGCACATTTGAATGAAAAAAATTCAATTTGGTCCATAAATAGAGAGTATTTACCTGAAAGAGTAGATACCAAGGCATTAGGAAAAAGCTATTTAGACCATAGAGACGATAGAGTATATGTATTAGACGGGAATGCAACTATTACAAACGAAAAGAAGGAAGATTTGCAATTAGAATTTGATATAGAAGATTATGAGGCGTACACAATTTTAGAACTTCCTTATATATACTATTTAGGTTATACAGTTACAACAGAGCAAAATGAAAAGATACAAATGTTTGAATCTGATAATGGAATGCTAGCAATAAAGCTAGATGAAAATATAGAAAGTGCACATATAACTGTTAAGTATACTGGAACTACAATAGAGAAGGTATCATATTTTATATCAGCTATTTCAATAATAACTTTTATAGGATATGTAATTTACAGCAAGAAACAAGATATATAATTATTAAAAAGTGTTAAAATAATATAGTTGAAGAAAATTATATATATATCTATTAGCAAATGTAGCAAAATGAGAAAGGAATGGAAGTTGAAATGATTAAACTTCTAAACAGAATAAAAGATAACAAGGAATATTTATACATACTATTAATTAGCATAATAGTATGTATTCCTTTGATGAATAAGAATATAAACATATATAGAGATGACGGCATCCAACATGTATGCAGATTAATCGGAACATATCAAACTATCAAAAGTGGAGAAATGCTTCCCATGATAATGTCTAATTTATGCAATAATTTTGGATACTCATGGAACATATTTTATAGCCCACTAACGGCATATGCTCCATTAATATTTAAGATATTCAATTTTACATTTACGAATTGTTTAAAAATATTTATGTTTGCAGTAACATTATTATCTGGAATTACTATGTATACATTTATGATGAATGTAACCAAAAATAAAAATGTTTCACTGTTATCATCAATTCTATATGTACTTGCACCATACAGGATAACAGACATGTACATAAGAATAGCGGTAGCAGAACTTGCCTCATTTGTATTTATACCAATAATATTTGATGGCTTGTATTCTGTACTAAAAGAAGAAAAGTTATCGTTTAAACTAATATGGGGAACGGTAGGGCTGATACTGACACATACGGTTATTACTATGTACACGGCCATAATATGCCTATTATATTTGGTATTTAATATCAAAAAGCTAAAAAGTATCAAGGTTATACGTATATTAGTAATAAGCCTAGTATGTATTTTACTAATAACAAGTTTCTACTGGGTAGGGTTGTTACAACATCATAATGCTACAAGCTATGAAGTATTTGTGCCAGGACGTATGGAAGTAGGAAATAAGCTAGAATATTATAAAACAGAATTTTATCAGTTGTTCTATACTAGTAAAGACCAACAAATGATTTATGCTATAGGCATGGTTACAGTCTTAGGACTTGTTTTAACACCAATAGTGTGGAAGAGGATAGAAAAAGAGTATAAGAAAACATATGTACTGTTTTTGACATTTGGAATTATTTTAACCATAATGACATTAACATTCTTTCCATTCGAAAAGTTACCAAGCGTATTTAAAATGATACAATTTACGTTTAGACTATATGAATTTACAGCATTCTTTTTCGCCTTTGTAGCAGGAATAAATTATGGGATTATAATAAAGAACTTTAAGATATTCGATGTAATTGTGCTAACTATTATTTCAACGTTATTGTTGATTCCGTATAATAGCAAATTGGAATATGAATTGTCTACGAATGAAGATAGATTGATAAAAGGAGTACGAGTAACAGAAAACACTGGAAGAGTTCATGCTGGAATGGCAAGCATGGAATATTTACCAAGCAAAGCATTTAAAGTATTAAATACTTATATTGCAAATAGAAAAGATGAACCAATAATAATGAGCGGAGAAGCGGAAATATTAAATTACAACAAAAATGGGACAAACTTAGAATTTGAATTGACAAACATGAAAAATGAGCAAGAAGCGGGCAATCAAAATAATAAGACAGAAGCGGAACTTACAATAGAACTACCATATATTTATTATTTAGGATATAGAGTGTATGCAAATGGCAGTGAAATTGAATATACAGAATCAGACAGCGGATTTGTACAAATAAAAATCAATCCAGCACTGTATGAACAAAATGTAAAAATAAATGTGAAGTACACCGGAACAAATGAGATGATTGTAGCAAGTGCTATTTCTATAATAAGTGCAATGATAATAGTGATAAGTGAAATAATATTAAATATGAAAAATCTAAAGTTAAAACGGGGTATAAAGATATATCTCGTTTTAATTTTATTTAAAACAAAAGCTTGTCATTTTATGTATTTTATAGTAAAATACATAATGTAATTTGAAAAATTAATTTTATAAGAAGGTGAAAAAATGTCAAAACCAATGGTTGCAATTGTTGGTAGACCAAATGTAGGGAAATCAACATTTTTTAATTATATAGTTGGAAAAAGAATTTCAATAGTAGAAGACACTCCAGGTGTTACAAGAGATAGAGTCTATGGCGAAGCTAACTGGAGAGGCAGAAGTTTTACATTAATAGATACAGGTGGAATAGAGTTTGACGATTCTAATGACATTTCTATTCAAATGAAAGAACAAGCTGATATTGCTATTGCAATGGCAGATGTTATTATATTCTTAACTGATGCAAAGCAAGGTATTACATCAGCAGATACAGAAATCGCATTAATGCTTAGAAAGTCTAAGAAGCCAGTAATTTTGGTTTGCAATAAGTCAGATAATTATGGAAAGGATGCTCCAGAAATTTATGAATTTTATAATTTGGGGTTAGGAGATCCATTCAGAGTTTCTTCTGTAAATGCAATAGGAATTGGAGATGTTTTGGACGAGATATATGACAAATTGCCTCCAAAACAAGAAAATGAAGATGACAATCTTCAGATTAAAGTTGCTGTTATCGGAAAGCCAAATGTAGGAAAGTCTTCATTAATTAACAAGATTCTTGGAGAAAATAGATTAATTGTAAGTAATATGGCAGGAACCACAAGAGATGCAATAGATTCTGAATTTGAAAATTCCCATGGCAAATATGTTTTTATTGATACAGCAGGAATTAGAAGACACAGTAAAATAGATGAAAAAATTGAAAAATACAGTGTGGCAAGAACTTTGCTTGCAATAGAAAGAGCCGATGTTTGTATCTTAATGATTGACGCAACACAGGGTGTTACAGAACAAGATACAAAGATTGCAGGAGAGGCTCATGAGGCAGGAAAAGGTGTTATAATAGCAATAAACAAGTGGGATGAATATGATAAACAAAATGGAACTTTAGAAAAATATACTAAAGATGTATATTTAAAATTACCATATTTATCATATGCACCAATTTTATTCATATCAGCAAAAACTGGCCAAAGAGTAGAAAAATTATTCGATATGATAAATAATGTAGCAAACCAAAACGCACTAAGAGTTTCAACATCTGTATTAAATCAAGTATTAGCAGAGGCAATAGCTGTTGTTCAACCACCAACAGACAAGGGAAGAAGATTAAAATTATACTACATGACACAAGCTTCTACAAAACCACCAACATTTGTAGTATTTGTAAATGATAAAAAATTGTTCCATTTTTCATACGAAAGATATCTAGTAAATCAACTTAGAAAAGAGTTCGGACTTGTTGGAACTCCAATAAGAATGATTGCAAGAGAAAAAATAGAGAAAAATGAAAAGAGTAATACTAAATAAGAAAAAACAAGGTCTGATTGTAAAAGATTGTGACTTATAAGAAAGGATTGTGATTATTTATGGCAACATATATTATTGTTTCAATTATAGCATATTTATTAGGAAGTATAAGTTTTTCGGTAATATTCAGCAAAAAATTAGCTGGATTTGATGTAAGAGAAAAGGGAAGTGGAAATGCAGGTACAACCAATGTACTAAGAACAGTTGGTAAAAAAGCTGCAGCTTTAACACTTTTATGTGATTGTTTGAAAGGTGTATTTGCAGTTTTAATCGCTTTCATAGCAGGAAAAATTGTAAAAGATACAGATTCAAGTTTATTAGTTCAATTAGCAGGAATATTTGTTGTATTAGGACATACTTTTCCAGTATTCTTCAAGTTTAAAGGTGGAAAAGGTGTTGCTACATCGTTAGGTGTACTATTAATAACCAACTGGCAAATAGGATTAATTTGTTTAGTGTTTGCACTAATACTAATGGCATTAACAAGATTTGTATCATTAGGCTCAATAGCTGCTGCAATACTATTCCCAGTACTAACAGTATTCATTCATGAAAATTACTTAGTACCAGGAAATTATGTAATATTTGCTATAATAATGGCTGTATTAGTAGTATTCAATCATAGATCAAACGTAAAAAGACTATTAGAAGGAAAAGAAAATAAACTAAGTTTTAAAGGAACAAAATAAGAACTAAATTAAATGTATAAGCCCTATGACGGAATCAATTTTTGATGCAATCGGACATAATTTCTTGGTCGGAGCTCCTTCGGACTCCTCAAAGAGCAAAATCAAGTCTCTACGCAAAAAATACAGATTCCTATAGCGGGCTTTTATAATTATAAAAAACAGAAGGAAGGAATTTATTATGCAGAACATCGCGATAATAGGAAGTGGAACATGGGGCGTTGCATTGGCAATGCACTTATCAAATATAGGACACAACGTAAAATTATGGGCTTTTATGCAAGAGGAAGCTGACAATATTAACATAGAAAGAAAGTGCAAATTCTTGCCAGATGTAAGAATAAACGACAACATTACATGTTATACAGACATTCAAAAAGTAGTAGAAGGAACAGACATGATATTACATGTTACACCTTCAAAATTTGTTAGAGAAACGATAAAAAAATATAAGGATTATGTAACAAATCAACCAATAATAATGTGTGCAAAAGGCTTTGAAGCTGAAACACTATGTACACTTAGCCAAATTATAGAACAAGAAATGCCAAATTCAAAATATGGAATATTTTCTGGGCCAAGCCATGCAGAAGAAGTTTCGGTTGGAATACCAACAGCAATTGTTATAGCTTCAAAAGATGAAGAAGTACGCAATTTAGTACAAGAAACATTCATGAATGAGAAGATGAGAGTATATACATCAGATGATGTAATTGGTGTAGAACTTGGTGGAGCATTAAAAAACATAATTGCTTTCTGCGCAGGAATTGCAACAGAAATTGATTTGGGTGATAACAGTTTTGCTGCATTAATCACAAGAGGATTAGTTGAAATAACAAGACTTGGAACGGCAATGGGAGGCAAACACGACACATTCTACGGTTTATCTGGATTAGGAGATTTAATTGTAACATGCATGAGCGAACACAGTAGAAATAGAAGAGCTGGCAGACTTATAGGAAAAGGTTATACAGTTGAACAGGCAAGAAAAGAAATCGGAATGGTAATAGAAAGCATAGACAACATAGAAGTCGCATATGCATTATCAAAAAAATATAACATAGAAATGCCAATTGTAAATGCGGTTTATGATGTATTATACAATGGACTAGAGCCAAGAAAAGCAGTAACAATGTTAATGACAAGAGCTAAAAAGAGTGAATAAATTAATAAGGAAATCTCTCATATAAATACCTAATGATGCTATCTGCATTGTTAGGTGTTATTTTTATATAGTATCCTTTATCTAAGCAAAGCCACATTGCCATTTCATATCTATCCATATTATCAGCAAAAACGCCTAAAATGGTTGCAATTTCTATTGGATTTTCGTATGAATTTTGCCATTCTAAGGAATGATAATATATATCAAAATTTTGCGAAATTTTTTCATTTATGTCATAATATTTTGAGAGAAACCTAAAGATTTCACCATCTTTATTACTATAAAATTTTATTGTGGGATGCATAATTTATTTAAATTAATCATTTTACTGATTAAATCCTTTCTTGTAAATTCTAAAATTATTATTTGATTATTAAAAGAATATATACTTACAATATATAGAATAAAATAGAGCAATTTAGGGAAATTTATATTAAAAGAAAATTGAAGGGATTTTTAAATATGAAAAGTAAGAATTGGTTAATTAGCATATTTGCGTTAATAATAATGGTTGCAATAATTTCGGTTACTGTTATTGTAACTGTTAATAATAAAAAGACGAACATTAATGAAAAGATTATCTCGGAAATTGATTATCTAGATAAAACGATGATTGCAATGGTAAATAAATTGAATAATTTACAGACTAGTGATGAAATTCATGCAAAAAGGACATCAGTAGAGATTTCTTCACAGAATATTATGACTGATAGTAGTAAAAGTGGGGAAGAAAGCAGCTCCAATAGCAATGGTAGCAAAATGGGAGGTACGGATTCTTCTGGCAGTAGTAATTCTGAACAAGGCTCTGGAAGTACAGGAGATTCGTCTGCCAGTACAGAAAAGTATCAAATTCAAAATAATGCAGTGCTACTACGAAACACTTCGGACATTGACTGGAATGAACTGCAAAATCAAGCAGAGAATTTATATAAGTCTTGGACAACAATAACCTTAGACTTAAATACTATGAATGTTACGAGTGAAAATATTTTAGCTTACAATACTAATCTAGATAATTTAATGGTGTCGTTAAAGGAAAAAAATAAAGTAAATTCCGCAATATGCTTAGCAAATATGTATAGTCTAATTCCAAAATATACTAATGAAATTTCGAGTGATACAGCAAAATCTAAACTGGAAAACGTTAAGTCCAACATCATATTTGCATATTCAATAGTAGAGACAGATAGGTGGGATGATGTATTAAAATTACTGGGACAGGCAGAAACAGACTTAACAGAGCTAATGACAATGAAGGAAAATTTATCAGCAATTAGGAAACCAAAAATAAATAAAGCTTATGTATTACTTAAAGAACTAATAAAATCAAGTAATGATAAAAATGTAGATATATTCTACTTAAAATATATTAATTTGATAGAAGAGCTGGATAATCTTTAAAAATAATGCTAAAACATTGATTTTTGCATCAAATTGCTGTACAATAGAAAAAGAGTAAATTAAATGGTCGCGTATAGCAAGGTCGAAAGGCAGCGTACGAGGAAAGTCCGGGCCCCACAGAGCAATGATGCTGGATAACGTCCAGTGAGGGCGACCTTAAGGAAAGTGCAACAGAAAACAACCGCCGTAAGGTAAGGATGAAAAGGCGAGGTAAGAGCTCACCGCTGGTATGGTGACATACTAGGCTGTGTAAACCCCATCTGGAGCAACACCGAGACTAGAAGGATAAGACTGCTCGTCATCTTCTTAATTTGGTGGCTTGAGACATGTAGTAATATGTGTAATAGATAAATGACCATTCTAGACAGAACCCGGCTTACAGATTTACTCTTTAATTTAAAATTAGTAATTACATGACTGCAATAGAGGAAACATTTCGATGTTTGCTCTATTTTTTATGTTAGTGTTGAAAAATGAATATATTTGTGGTATAAATATGTGAGAAAATTTTGGAAGGAGATAAAAATGCAAGAACATGTTGAACTTGAAGTGTCTTTGGAAATAATAATGGCAAGAATTGCACAAGCAATATTTAATTTGAACAAGGGAAATGGAGAAGAAAACACTAAAAAGTTAAATGATTTAATTGCTCTACAGGAAGAAGCTTATAAAGGCAACAGAAAAGCTGTTGAAGCAATATTAAACACAAAATAATGGTTTGCTAGATTATTTTTTACAATAAAAAAGAATGTTATAAATACAAATAAAAAGTATTAAAAGAAGGAATTAAAAAATGGAAAGAAGGACTATATCAAAGGAAGTGTATGGTAGAGTTATATCTCTAATACCACAAGAGATTATAGATATGCTGCCGGAAAACCCAGAAAAGCTATTACCATATGCCACTCGAACGAAAGAGGTTCAAGTAACAACAGGAATAAATGATGATGTGAGAGATTTGATGCAAGAATATTTGTTAAGTGATGAGGAATATCTAAAAACTTTTTTCTACGTAATGGCAATAACTTTTTATAATAAAGTACCAGTAGAGAACCCTGAAATTGCAATAGTTGCTGCTCAGACTGGAAGTGGAAAAAGTAATTTGACGGCTAAATTACTTAGGAAAAATGATAATTATATTTTTGTAGATTCGGACAAATATAAACATTTTAGATTTGATGCACAGGAGATTGCAAAAAGATATCCTGTAATATATCCACATTTGACAGCGTCTGATGGATATGACCATGCAGCAGATATTTACGAATATGCAATTGATAAAAAATATAATATTATAAAAGAATCGGCACCATCTACGAAGAAGGGACTCGTAGACTTAGATAGAAATGTTCTTAAGGCTAAAAATTATAGAATATCGGTCCATATACTTGCTGTTGGAGAATTAAATAGTTTGTTGTCTGTTCATGAAAGGTATGAACTTCAAATTATACACGGATTAAAAACAGCTAAACTTACAGGAATTCCAAGGCATGATGAATCGTACAATGTTTTAATACAAAATGTTAAAGATATAGAGCCTGACAAAGATATATCTTCGATTAATATTTATGTAAGAGGCATTAATGAAGAAGGATACAATCCAAAACGAATATATCCATCAGACAAATTTGCGTCTACAGAAGAAGCCATCATATCGGCAAGAAAGATTGACAATGAAAAAACGATAAAAGAATTTGAACCAAGATATAGTTTGGTTTTAGAAGAAATGAATAAAAGAAATGCACCGCAAGCTCAATATGAACAACTCGAAAAAATTAGGGAGAGATGGGAAAAATTAAAAATAGTGTAAAATCTCTATAAAAAGGATGTTATTATGAATGAAGAAAAAATAAATATAGCTGTAAATATTCTTAATAATCAAATAGCTAAATTAACAAAAGAACTTGCATTCAGTCAAGAATTTGATAATGAATTGCAAGTTAAAATTGATGTGCTAGAAAAAATAAAAATGCAAATCAATTTTGGTAGTATGACTTTTGCAGAGAAGGTAATAGAAAAATATGAAAAAGGAGCTTTATAAAAATGGATGACAGTAAAAAAAGAACTATAACAGAAGAAATATTGAAAAGAACAGTAGAAAAAATGAACCCAGTATTGATTAAATCATTACCAGCAAGTCCAGAAGAAATATTGCCATATGCTCAAAGAAGAACCGATCCAGTTATTTCGAGTAACTTAAGCAGTGAATTAGCAGAGAGAATGAGACAATCAAGATTGTCAGACGAAGATTATCTTGCAACATTGTTTTTATCTATGTATGATGCTTTTTATGATAAAGCAAGCTCAATGTCTCCTACAGCATCAGTTTTAATTGCACAAACAGGAGCCGGCAAAACCAATCTAAGAAAAATATTATTACAACAAAATCCAAATTCGATAATAATAAATTCGGATTCATACAAGAAGTTTAGACCAGATGCAGATGAACTCCAAAAAAAAGACCCTACACATTTTGGGGCATTAACGGGAATAGATTCGTATGACCATGCTAAAAATATTGTAGATTTCGCAACAAGTCATTCATATGACATACTAATTGAAGTTGCACCATCTTTACAACAAGGAATGATTGGAGTCAATATGGAAAAACTAAGACAATGTCAGTATTCAACAAGATTCCATGTTATGGCGGTTGGAGATTTAATAAGCGCTTTAGCAGTGCATCTAAGATATGAAAATGAGTTATCAGTGAGTAAAGCAACGGGGGATGCAAAATTAACAGATTTAAAAAGACATAATGAATCATATATGGCTGTTGAAAAAGTATTAACAGGATTAGACCCAGCAACTATTTCTATATATAGAAGAGGGACTGATTTAGAATCTAGACGTCCTATGCCAATATATAATCCTGCTTTATCTCCAATTCAAATATTAAGAGGTGCAAGAATGACATCAAATCAACTATACATAAATGATGGATTTGAAAAAGATTACAATCTAATATTAGAAGCAATGAGACGTAGAAATGCACCACAAGCACAATTTGATCAACTTGCAAACATTTATAAGATGTATGAAAATTATGTAGAACAAAATGTTTCTATAGAATTGTAGTCTAATATAAAAAATAAAGACATTAAATGCCTTTATTAAATATTTAGCTAATTAAATTTTGAATATCTGCTGGAAGTTCTGATTGAATTTCCAGCTTTTTTGAGGTTATTGGATGAATAAATTCAACCTTATAAGCATGCAAAGCTTGCCTAGTAATTAAATCAGACTCATTGCCATATAAACTATCTCCAACGATTGGATGCCAAATATATGCCATATGTACTCTTATTTGATGTGTTCTGCCAGTTTCTAAATTTACTAAAACTTCAGAAAAAGTCTCATTATTTTTACAAAATTCTTTTAAGACTGAATAATGAGTTATTGCAACATCTCCGTTAGGAGAGACACATCTTTCTATTATGCTATCTGCTTTACGTGCGATTGGAGCATTTATTGTATCTTGTTTTTTATCAAAAATACCTTCGCATATAGCAATATATTCTTTTTTAAATTGCTTATTTTGCATCTGCTTAGACAACATATCATGAATGTATTCATTTTTAGCAAAGATAACTATGCCGGAAGTATTTCTGTCTAATCTATTAACAGGTCTAATCTTTTTATGAAGATTTATTGTATCAAAATAATATTTTACTCCATTAGATAGACTATCTTCAAAATGAATTATAGATGGATGAACTGGAATTCCAGCAGGCTTATCTATTATGAGCAAATATTCATCTTCATACAAAATAGACAAATCCATTTTAGTTGGTACAATATTAGAATTATCTTCTTCAAAATCAATATTAATAGTAATATTATCTCCATTAAAAATCTCTTTATCTAGATATGTGGAAGTTCCATTTAGTAAAATTTTGTTATTCTTTTTTAATTTAAGTAGAAGGCTGTAAGAAATATTAAATTTTCCAGTAACAACTTGCCTTACGGTATTATAATTATCATTATTTTTTATATATTCTAAAATCATTTTAAACCTCATTATATTAATTATATAAATATTATAACATAATAAACTGCTAAAATGAAAAAAATTACTAGAAAATTAAGCCGATATTAGAAGTTTTATGTAATTTTTCTCTTGTACTTTATACAATTTGAATATATAATATAAATGTCAAAAGTTAAGTACTGATAGGAGGAAAAATAAACATGACATTTATAGAAAAAATGAAAATGCAAGCAAAGCAAGACATTAAAACTATTGTGCTTCCAGAGAGTGAAGATATACGTACTCTTGAGGCAACAGAAATAGTTCTAAAGGAAGGCTTTGCTAATATTATTTTAATAGGTAATCCACAAGAAATAAATGAATTAGCTGAAAAAAATAATATAAACTTAGATGGAGCTCAAATTGTAAACCCTGCGACTTCTGCTGATTTTAGCAAATATGCTAACGACTTATATGAATTAAGAAAAAATAAAGGTATGACTTTAGACCAAGCAAAAGAGCTATTGAAAACAAATAGCAGATATTTTGCAACAATGATGGTAAAAGAGGGAGATGCTGATGGATTCGTTTCTGGAGCATCACACCCAACTTCAGATACATTAAGACCTGCTCTTCAAATTTTGAAGGCTGCACCTGGAACAAAATTGGTATCTGCATTCTTCGTAATGGTATTGCCAGACAAAGAGTTTGGGGATGATGGAGTATTTATATTTGCAGATTCTGGATTAAACGAATATCCAGATGCAGATGCTTTATCTGAGATTGCAATATCATCAAGCAAGAGTTTTAAAGAGCTAATTGGAGACGAACCAAAGGTTGCAATGCTTTCATATTCAACACATGGAAGTGCTCATTCGCCATTAACAGATAAAGTTATAGAGGCAACAAAATTATTGCAAGAAAAAGCACCAGATTTAATATGTGATGGAGAAATTCAGTTAGATGCTGCAATTATTCCAGAAGTAGCCGAAAGAAAGGCTCCAGGAAGCCCTCTACAAGGTAAAGCAAATATATTGATATTCCCAGATTTGGACGCTGGAAACATCGGCTATAAACTAACACAAAGATTCGGACACGCAGAAGCATATGGACCTTTATGCCAAGGTGTTTCAAAGGCTGTAAACGATTTATCAAGAGGTTGCTCAAGTCAAGATATTGCTGGAGTTGTAGCAATAACAGCAGTTCAGGCTCAAAAAATAACCCAATAGGGACGCCCCTTTTTGGGCAAAAATCTTATAAAAAATTGTGAAATAACGAAATGGAGGTAATTTATGAAAATTTTAGTTTTAAACTGTGGCAGTTCTTCTCTTAAATATCAGCTTATAGATATGGAGAATGAAAAGGTAATTGCAAAAGGTTATTTTGAAAGAATAGGCAGTTACGATTCGTTTGTAACCCATAAGGTTAATGGCGAGAAGTATAGATATGATGTAATTGCCAGAGACCACGGCGAGGCTATTAAGTTTGTGTTAAAGCAGTTTACAGATGAAAGATATCCTGTTATAAAGAGTTTGGATGAAATAGCTGCAATAGGACACAGAATTGTTCATGGTGGGGAAAAGTTCCAAAAATCTTGTATTATAACAGAAGAGGTAAAAAAAGGAATTGAAGATGCAGTTAGATTTGCACCACTTCATAACCCAGCACATTTACAAGGAATAAAAGCTTGTGAAGTCAATTTGCCAGGTAAGCCTAATGTTGCAGTATTCGATACGGCATTCCATCAAACCTTAAAAAAAGAACAATATTTATATCCAATTCCATATGAATACTACGAAAGATATGGAATAAGAAAATATGGATTCCATGGAACATCTCATAAATACGTTTCATTAGAAATTGCAAAATTACTAGGAAAACCAATAGAAAAACTAAAAATAATAAATTGCCATATAGGTCAAGGTGTAAGCCTATGTGCCATTCAAAACGGAGTCAGCGTAGACACAACAATGGGGCTTACACCATTAGGCGGGGTGGCAATGGGTTCACGTTCTGGAGATTTAGACCCATCAGTGGTAACATACTTGATGTCTAAGGAAAATATGAATCCTGCTCAAATTGATGAAATATTAAATAAGCGTTCTGGATTATTAGCACTTTCTGGAATATCATCAGACAACAGAGACGTAGAAAGAGCAATAGCGCAAGGAGACGAAAGAGCTATTTCATCACTAAAAGAATATGACTTCATAATAGCCCAATACATAGCAAAAATGGCTGTTACAATGAACGGAGTAGATGTAATAACATTTACAGCGGGAGTAGGGGAGAAAGGCCCAATTTCTAGAGCAGGAATATGTAGCCATTTAACATTTATGGGAGTATTATTAGACCCTGATAAAAACAACTCTGTAAGGGACACAGAAAAAGAAATCTCGAGTAAAAATTCAAGAGTAAAAGTTTGGGTAGTTCCAACAAACGAAGAGCTAATGATAGCAAGAGAAACAATGGAACTTGTAAAATAAATATTAACTTTGCCCAATAGGGACGCACCTTTTTGGGCGAAAAGAAAGGACAAAAAATGAAAGTATTAGTTTTAAATTGTGGTAGTTCATCACTAAAATATCAATTGATAGATATGGACACAGAAGAGGTTATGGCAAAAGGAACTTATGAGAGAATAGGAGAGCAATCTTTTGTTACTCATAAGGTTAATGGAGAAAAATTTAGATTTGAACATCCTGTAAAAACACATAAGGAAGCAATTGATTTTATGACAGAATTATTATTAGACCCTAAATACAATACAATAAAGAGTCTAGCTGAAATTGACGGAATTGGACACAGAGTTGCTCAAGGAGCAGACAAATTTAGCTCATCAGTTATAATTGATGAAGATGTAATTGCAAAAATTGATGAATGTGCTGCTTTAGCACCAGTTCACAACAAGGCTGCTATAACAGGAATTAGAGCTGCTATGGAAGCAATGCCAGGCAAGCCAAATGTAGCAGTATTTGATACAGTATTCCATCAAACAATTCCAGAAGAAAGATATACATATCCAATTCCATACAAATATTATGAAAAATACGGAATAAGAAAATATGGATTCCATGGAACATCTCATAAATATGTTTCAGCAAGAATTGCAGAGCTTTTAGGAAGACCAGTAGAAGAGTTAAAAACAGTAGTATGCCATTTAGGACAAGGTGCAAGCTTATGTGCAGTTAAAGGCGGAAAAAGCGTTGATACAACAATGGGACTAACTCCACTTGGAGGAATACCTATGTGTGCACGTTCTGGAGATTTGGATCCATCAATAGTAACATACTTAATGAAAAAAGAAAATTTAACACCAGATGAGATGGAATTAATATTAAACAAGGAATCAGGAATATTAGGACTTTCAGGAGTATCAGCAGACTTTAGAGACATCGAAGCTGAAGCTGCAAATGGAAACAAGAGAGCAGAGCTTGCAATAAGTGCTTATGCATACAAGGTAGCACAATACATAGCTCAATACATAGTTTCACTTGGAGGACTAGATACAATCGTATTCACAGCAGGAATTGGAGAAAACCAATATAATGCAAGAAGAAGAATATGTGAAAACTTAAAATGCTTCGGAGTAGAAATAGATGAAGCAAAGAACCATGAATTCAGAGATGAAGGAAGAATATCTTCTCCAAACTCGAAAGTAGAAGTTTGGGTGGTTCCAACAAACGAAGAACTAATGATAGCAAGAGATACGAAAGATTTAATATCAAAATAGTTATCTTACTTTGGACGAAATTTTAATAGATTGCATAAAAAGTGAAAGTCGACTGTTAAAGACGGATTTCACTTTTTGCTTATTTGGAATTACCAGTACATAATAACACAAATTTACATAATTTTTAATACTAAAATAGTTGTCAAAAGTGCAAAATCGTAGTAAAATAGTTATATTGAGCTGCTCGGTAGCAGAAAACAATAAAAAATTTCTCAAATTACAATTGTAAGGAGGAAAAACAATGATAATCATTTAGCAAGTTCGAAATGTTGGTAACACAAGATGAAAGGAGAGCTTATTATGGCACATGGCGGACACACTGGAGGAGCACGGCCTCATTCACATGTACATCATTATGGTGGTGGATATGGTAGAGGCGGAGGATATGATAGCCTTGGAGTTATAATGCTGGAACTTATTTTTTCGATAGGCCTTTGCATTGCAGCTGCATTTCTTGTTTTTAACATAACTGGTGCAGATGAAATTGGAGGGAAAAAGCCCCTTGAAGGAAAATACGAAATTGTGCAGTATTTGCATGATGATAGTAATACTTTTTCTAACCAAGAAGAATTGGTTCAAGGATTGGAATATCTTAAAGAAAAGACAAATATTCAAATGATTGTTATGACAACCACTGAAAAATTGTCTGATAAAAAAGCTGTGGAGCAGTATTACCTTTTGGTAGAAGATGAAGCACATGTACTTCTTATTGTACCGCCGGAAGGTTCTAGACATCCATTTTACTATGCAATTGGAGATGATGCAGATTTTGTAATAAACGACAATGCAATTTCGTATTTGGTTGATCAAGTAGAAAATTCGCGAAATGGAGAGTATTGGAAACAGGAATTATACAGTTTTGCGGATAAACTACTCGAACGATCTAAATCAGAAAAAAAGGCAACATAAAAGGGGAAATATTATATGAGATCAATAAAAAAATTTTTTAAAAAGACTTTTCGGTACGATTTAGATAGAGCTCTTTTTATTGCATGTTGCATGCTTGTATGTTTAATGATATATGGCATTTTAGCAACGGTGTTTCCACATTATGATATTGGAGGCAAAAAACCTCTTGAAGGAGAATACGAAACTGTGCAGTATTTGCATGATGACGATATTTTCTCAAACCAAGAAGACTTAATTCAAGGCCTAGAGTATTTGAGGGAAAAGACTAACGTTCAGTTAGTTATTATGACAACTGACAGAAAACTTTCCTATGGTGATGCTGTAAGAGAATACCACTTAACCTTTGAAGATGAAGGACATATTTTGCTTATAGTGCCTCAAGAAGGTTCTATACGTTTCCGTTATGCCATTGGTGCTGACGCTAACAAAGTTATAAATAGTGAGGCCATGGATTACCTTATTAAAAACGTAAGGCATTCACGTGACGGAGAGTATTGGAAACAACAATTGTACGACTTCACGGATGAACTCGTAAAAAATGATTAAAGCTGTGTTAAACAGCAAGTTAAAACAATGGGAGCATTTGATACAAAAGCAAATACTCCTGTTGTTTTTTTATTTAAAATGATTTATAATAGACATAGATTTTTGAAACAAAGGAACGAAAATATGATAAATACAGATGGAAATCCAGATTTTTTAAATGCATTTTTGGACTATACAACCTCGATTTTAAACAAATCGCCTGGTACGGTAAAAGAATACAATTATGATTTAAATAGATTTTTGAAATATATAATGTATCGTTTTAAATTAACAGATGAGAAAAATTTTGATGCAATAGATATTCATAATATGGACTTAGAAACACTAAATAGAATAAAACTAGACGATATACATGCATATTTGTTTTATTTGGCAAATAGTTGTCAAAGTAAACCAGCAACAAGAGCTAGAAAAACGGCTAGTATTAGGGTATTCTTCAAATATATGTCGCAAAAGGCCGCAAAGCCCATGGATCATAACCCTGCTCTAAATTTAGAGTCACCTAAAATAGGAGTACGTGTTCCTAGATACCTTTCTTTAGAGGAAAGTAAAAAACTTTTAGCTGCTACGAACAATGAAGATACGAGAAATAAAGAACGTGATTATGCAATTATTACATTATTTTTAAATTGCGGAATGCGTTTATCTGAACTTGTTGGAATAAATATTAAAGACATAGATTTTGATGAAGCAAAAATGAATGTAACTGGTAAAGGAAACAAGGAGCGTGTTATATATTTAAATAAATCGTGTATGAGTGCATTAGATAACTACTTAGCAATACGACCTAAAACAGGCATAAAACAAGGATCAGAGAATGCTTTATTTTTAAGTGAAAGACTAGAAAGAATAAGCAATAGAACAGTTCAATATGTTGTAAAACAAGAGTTGTTGAGGGCAGGTTTAGACACAAATAAATATTCTGTACACAAATTAAGACACACTGCCGCAACATTAATGTATAGATATGGAAATGTTGACATTAGAGCACTGCAAGTTTTATTAGGACATGATAGTATCTCAACTACACAAATTTACACTCACGTTGATGACCAGCAAGTTAGAAATGCTGTTGAAGACAATCCTTTAGCAGATTTAGAAAGTGAATATGAAAAACAGAAGAAATTTGAAATATAATAGAAGATAAAAACCGATTATGACTAACCATATGTAATAAATCACGAAACACGAAATAATTAGGAGAATAAATTGAAACAAAAAAGCGAAGAATATCGTATTATAAATGAGATAAAATGCAAAATAGTGTATGAAAAAATAAAAAACACATATATTCAAATAAAAGATGGTGAAGTTATAATAAAAACTTCACCTCGTTCGTCAATTAAATATATTGAAGGTATTGTAAATGGCAAAACAGATTGGATAAATAAGAAATTAGAGGAACAATCTACAAAACAAAGCATAACGTATAAAAATGGAAGTACGGTAAGAGTATTAGGCAAGCCATATACACTAAAAATAATGTATGTTGATAGCAAAAGAAACGCACTTAATATGGATAATCAATATTTATACTGTGATTTAAGCAGAGATTGCAAAGTAAATGAGCAAGAAAATGTAAAGAAATTAATTGATAAATTATATAAATATATTGCAAAAGAAGAAGTTCAGTCAGCAATGGAAGATTTAAAGGTACGTACAGGTTTAGCTCCACTAGAATGCACTATAAAGAACTTAAAAGCAACATGGGGAATATGCTCTTCAAAGGAAAAAATAAGCATAAATCAGAACCTGATGGCTTACAGTAGGCATGCAATAGAATATGTATGCTTACATGAAATTTGCCATTTAAAACACATGAACCATTCAAAACAATTTTGGAACATGGTTGAATACTATATGCCTGATTACAAGGAAGCAAAAAAGGAATTAAAAAGCTAAAATATTGATTTTTGATGAAAGGATAGTGATAAAATGATTGATTTAGATGAAAGTGCTAAAAAGCTGGAATCTTTAAAAAATAGACTAAAAGAAGTAGGTGACTCTCTTTGACATTGCAAGTTTAGAAGAAGAATTGTATACATTGGAGAAAAATACTGAAGAACCTTCTTTTTGGGAAGATTCACAGAATTCTAGTAAAACCTTAAAAAGAATAAATGAACTTAAGAATAAAACTGAGAACTACAAAAAAATATCATCAACATTTGAATATATAGAAGAATTAAACGAATTAGTAAAGTCTGAAATTCAAGAAGGTACAAAACAGGAGGAGTTAGATTCAGAAGCAAAAGAAATTTTAGACACAACAGAAAATCTAGAAAAAGACATAGAAAAGCTTGAAATAACAACACTTCTATCTGGAAAATATGATAACAACAATGCAATTTTAACATTGCACCCTGGTGCTGGTGGTACAGAAGCCCAAGATTGGGTTGAAATGTTATATAGAATGTACTGCAGGTGGGCTAATAGCAATGGATATGAGGTAAAAGAATTAGACTATTTAGCAGGCGATGAAGCCGGAATAAAAAGCGTTACATTTCTTGTATCTGGACCATATGCGTATGGATACTTAAAGGGAGAAATGGGAGTTCATAGATTAGTTAGAATTTCTCCATTTGATGCTGGTGGCAGACGCCATACATCATTTGCCTCATTAGAAGTATTGCCTGAAATAACAGAAGACGTTGAAATCAATATAAATCCAGATGACTTAAGAGTAGACACATATCGTGCCTCAGGAGCCGGCGGTCAACACATAAACAAAACATCATCAGCAATCAGAATTACTCATATTCCAACAAACATAGTCGTAACATGCCAGTCAGAAAGATCTCAGATTCAAAATAGAGAAACTGCTATGAAAATGCTGAAATCAAAATTACTTGACTTAAAAGAAAAAGAAAACAAAGACACTATAGATGACTTAAAAGGTGTTCAAATGGACATTGCATGGGGAAGCCAAATACGTTCATACGTATTCTGCCCATACACACTAGTAAAAGACCATAGAACAAATTACGAAGTAGGAAATGTTCAAGCTGTAATGGACGGAGACTTGAACGGCTTCATAGACAGCTATTTAAAATATAATGCATCTTCAAATTCATAAATATATTAAATAAAACTCTTATTAATAATCAATTTTTAAAGCCTCGAAATGTCGATCTTGGTTTGGGCTCCTTCGGAATCCTCAAAAGGCGAGTTTCCAGTCTCTTTAAAAAAACGGGTTATTATAAGAGTTTTTTCTGATAGAAAAGTTATAATTGATTTTTCTGCATAAAGAAATTTTTAATTTAGTTCTTATATTTATTATGTTGTAGTTCTAATAGAAAATCCATTAAAACCTGTTCTAAAATAGACAAGACCCGAATATAATTAAATATATGAAATGGGGGAAGGGGAAAGGCCTATGGACGACAGAAAGAACATGCCTCAAAATAATGGAAATGTAATTCAAAATTTGATTTTAGAAAATAGAGAAAAGTTAACCATAACAGGAGTTGTAGATGTATTAAGCTTTGATGACCAAATAGTAATAGTAGAAACACAATTAGGACTACTTACTGTAAAGGGTGAGGACTTGCGAATAAATAAGCTTAGTATAGATAGTTTAGAAGTAATAATTGAAGGTCAAATTTACAATATGGGCTACAGTAATGATGAAATTGGCAAAAAAAATTCTGGTAGTTTATTAGGTAAAATTTTTAAGTAAAGAAAATAATTCATAACTACAATATAATAATTTTGTATATTTTCTGCAATAATGAAATGCAATTTTATATATAAAAGATTGTACTGTATTTAAAAATTTAGTTTTAGCTTAGTGACTAGAAGGAGAATTAAAACCAAATATGAATAGCGAAATAATCAGCCAAATGCAGTATTTTGCAATATACATACTTTGCGGAATATCCATAGGAATACTCTTTGACATATTTAGAATACTAAGAAAATCATTCAAAACACCCGATTTTGTAACATACATAGAAGATGCCATATTTGGCATTATAACTGGAATCTTCTTAATATTTATCATATTTATATTCAATAATGGAGAACTAAGATTTTACATATTTCTTGCCCTGCTATTAGGCAATGTTTTATATTTATCTACAATAAGCAAATATTTCATAAAAATAAACGTAAAGATAATTACAACATTAAAAAACACCATAATAAAAATATTCATGATTATTACATTTCCAATAAGAAAACTACTGTACTTATTTAAAAAATATATTCTTAGCCTAATTTTAAAACCATTCAAAATATTAACAATAAACGCGAAAAATGTATTTAAAACGAAAAAAATTAAAAATTTTTTACACATAAAAAAGGATTTTAAGAAATAATGTAGAAATATATAATTAGATATAAAAAAATTGAATTTTGGAGATAATTATATGAAAAAAATTTATAAAAAGATAATAATAGCAATATTTTTAATATATTTTGTCGTAACATTAATATCACAACAAAAAACATTAAATCAATATAAATCTGAAGCTTCTACTTATTCTGAACAACTTGAGACAGCAAAAGAAACTAACAGTGAATTACAAAAAACAAAAGAAAATGTTAATTCAACTGAATATATAGAAGAAGTAGCAAGAGAAAAATTGGATATGTACTTACCTAATGAAAGAGTTTATATAGATATTAGCAAATAAGGGAGCAAAAAATTGCTCTCTTTTCTTGCAATTTTTGGTAATTTAATATATAATAGATATGGTTTTAATCGAAATAAATTTTAATCTTAATAAATTCCAAAACAAATATATGACGCAAAAACCAAAAAAAGTTGATCGAAGATAATTATAGATTATTTTAATTTTATTAGAGCTTAGCTTTATTTAGATAATTATTATACACAAATCATCTTCCATAATCATGGAAATATAGAAAGGATACTATAATATGGATTTAACAAATTGTACATTAGTGAAATTACGCCAAATGGCAAAAGAAAAAGGAATAAAGAATGTTACAAAATTAAAGAAAGACGAACTTATTGAAATTTTAGATAGTAATAGTAAAAACGCAGATTTAACTAAACAAAACAATAATTTAAATGAGAACGTCTCAAATGAAAAACTAAATGTTGCTGACACTCATTCAGTAGAAAATAACAGTGGAAGTCAAAATGATAATTTGGATAATATAAGAAATGAGAATACTATTACTGAAAAAACATCTAACAATGTAAGATATGAAATTGATGAAAATGCTAAAAATGATTCAGACTTAGCTTATAAGCTTACAAATGCAGATGACTTTATAGCACAAGGTGTATTAGAAGTATTACCAGATGGCTATGGTTTTTTAAGAGGAGAAAATTATTTATCAAGCCCAAAAGACGTATACATATCGCCAGTTCAAATTAGAAGATTTAGACTAGATAAGGGGGATAAAATAAAGGGAATTGCAAGACTTCCAAAAGAAGGAGAAAAATTTCCAGCATTAATATTTGTTGGTGAAGTAAATGGAGAAAGCCCAGAAAAAGCTTATAAGAGAAGAAAATTTGATGACTTAATTCCAATATATCCAGAAGAAAGAATTAAGCTAGAAACTGTTCCAACAGAATATGCTATGAGAATGATAGACCTAATTTGCCCAATTGGAAAAGGTCAAAGAGGAATGATTGTTGCACCACCCAAAGTTGGAAAAACAACATTATTAAAGAAAATTGCAAACAGCATAACTGTAAATCATCCTGAAATTGAATTAATAGTGTTATTAATAGACGAAAGACCAGAAGAAGTAACAGACATGAAAAGATCAATCAAAGGAGACGTAATCTACTCTACATTTGATGAATTACCAGAGCATCACGTAAAAGTTGCTGAAATGGTACTAGAAAGAGCAAAAAGACTAACAGAACATGGTAAAGATGTTATAATCTTATTAGACAGTATAACAAGACTTGCAAGAGCATACAACTTAGTAATACCACCATCAGGAAGAACACTTTCTGGAGGTTTAGACCCTGCAGCATTACATAAACCAAAAAAATTCTTTGGAGCAGCTCGTAATATAGAAAATGGTGGAAGCTTAACAATACTTGCAACAGCATTAGTAGAAACAGGGAGCAGAATGGACGAGGTAATTTTCGAAGAATTCAAAGGTACTGGTAATATGGAAGTACACTTAGATAGATCATTATCTGAGAAGAGAATATTCCCTGCAATAGATATAAATAAGTCTGGAACACGTAGAGAAGAAAAGTTGCTTACACCAGAAGAACTAAAAACAGTATTTGGTTTAAGAAAAGCATTATCAAGCAAGCCGGTTTCAGAAGTAACAGAACAACTAATCAACTTAATGATGACAACAAAAAACAATGAAGAATTTATACAAAAAATAAAAGGATATTTGAATATAAAATAAGATAAAACTTTAAAAATATTTAATGAAATAGTGATTGAGATATTAGATTTACTTTCTAATATCTCTTTTTTGGTAAATTTCGACAAAAATGTACTATTTATTTGGTAAATCCGTCGTTATACTATGCACATTTTAAAGTGATTTGTTATAAAATAATTACATACTTGTACGATAATAACGAAAGGAACCATTAATCATGCTAAAAAGATATAACAACAAGAAAAACATTTCTGGCACACTAATAAGGAATGCAAGGGAAGAAAAAGGTATGAGTAAAGTTAGGTTATCTCAATTATTAGATACCTATGGAATCTATATTAATACGGACGAATTACTACGAATAGAAAAGAATCAATTGCTTGTAAAAGACTTCGAATTGGTAGCAATCGCCCAGATATTAGATATAGACCTAAATCAATTAAAAAACGATTTAGAAGATTAGTAGTTGCATACTAATCTTTTTTATTATACAACAACAAAATAAAAAACGTGTGTCGTAATTTGTCGATAAAAATACAAAATTAATTATAAATAGTTAATTTGAAGAATACTGTTAATTTGCTAAAAATGAAATAAATAATTGGAAAATTTGTGATCATGCTAAGCCTAATTACATAGATTAAATTAAAAAATATTTATAACAGTAAAGAATCTCGAGAATGATTAGTTGTTGTATTAAAAATATAGGAAATATGTAATTTATATTAGATATATTTCTTATTTTTTTAAAGAGAATAGAGAAGAGGCAAAGGACAAAACTTTGATATATATAGTTAGATAAAACATTGCACAAAATCAAAGTTTTGTGCAAAAAGAGATAAGAGTAAAATATATAGACTATGATTATAGTCCTACCCAGTAATTTCAGCACTTTCAAGTCTTTAGCCTTACTAATACTTACTTATTATTTAGTTATTTTACTTTGCATATTATTTATTATTTAATCTTATTCAACAACTTATATTACTTTATTTTTATAACGCTTTAAAATCGATTTTAAGCATCTTAAATATTTTATCTATATAATTTGATGTTCAAATAATTTTTATCTTTAAATTTTAAATTTATATCTTAATAATTTTTTTAAATTTCTGATCCTACCTCAAAATTTTTCAAAAATCTTCAAATCCCCAGAATTTCCATATTTGCCGTATTTTGCAGACAACAAACTATATGGCTAATTTATAAAAAACGCTTAAAAACGATTCTCGTAAGCCGTTATTTTAGCTGATTTCAGAGATTTTCATATATAGTTATAATTGTATAATTTTTATTAAAAGTCATAAATATAAATTACATATTATAAGTTTAAAAGCTTTAAAATCAATTTAAAAAGTTTTAATGAATAATTAATTAGTTAATAATTTAAATTGCTTAAAATTGATTTTCAGACTTTATAAATATAATTTTAAATCTAAGATTATAATTAAAATTTATAAATCAATTTGTAATAATCAAATGTTCGTTTTAAGATTTTTTACCAAACAAAATTTTAAAATTTAAATTAAAATTATTTTATTAAATTATATAGTTTATATTTTTTCTAAAAATAATTTAAGAACATTGCACAAAATATTTTACTACCTATTTTTCTATTTTTTGGTTTTTAATATTTATTTACATTGTATATATCTGAAAATAAGACTCTTCCCCCTACTCCACCGTTTTTTATTAAATCTAGTAAATTTTATGCTTTTTTGTTCAAGTTTAAGCTATTTAAATATTTTATCAATTTAATGTTCAAATAATTTTTATCTTTAATTATAAATTTGTTTTTCAATAATTTTTTATAATTTCTGATCTTCTATCTAAATTTTATCTAAAATCCTCAAAATGCCTATTTCTCCATATTTGCCGTATTTTGCAGACAACAAACTATATGACTGTTTTATTAAAATGCCTTAAAAGCGATTCTCGTAAGCCATTATTTTAGGCTTTTTAGAGATTACTTCAGCATCTGCAGATAATTATAGAACTTGCTCTATAGCATCTTCTCTTGATATATAACCTGTATCAATTAAAGCGTTTCCTAACCATTCTGGAGAGTTTATTATGTTTTTTAAAATAAATTTTTGTTCTATCTTATTACTCGTAAATTTTTGTAAACTTCTTTAATATTAAAGTTTAAAATTACATTTCCTATATCAAATATTATATTTTTTATCATATTCATTTCTCCTACAATTTTTTCGTATTTATTTTCCAACTTGGGTATGTAATTAAAATTTACCTCATATTAGGCAATATTTATATAATAAATTTTTCGCCTATTGACCTTTTTAAAATATCAATTGCTTCGTAGTGATATTTTTCTCCGCCACTACTCATACAATAGTCTTGTAATATATAGGCTTTTATATTATTTTCAAATAAATCAAAAGCAGTTTTTAATATACAGCCATCAGTATCAAAACCACATAAATAAATCTCATCTATACTATTTTTAGAAATATATTCAATTAAATCTATATTTACTGCTGAATAAGTATATTTTTCAATTATTGTAAAGTTACCATCTATCATTAGTTTACAATCATCATCATTTATACATTTTTTATATCCTAGTAAATTATAAAAAGCACTTTTATTATTATTTTTGAATATAGTAAATACCACATTGGAATAATCTTTTGTATTTAACTGTTCCTTTATTTTATTTACATATTCTTTTGTATAATTGTTTATAAATGCCTTTTGACAATCTATAATTAATAACATTTTTTTCATACATATCACCCCTTAATATTTAAATAATTTATCAATCGCTAGATTGAATTTAGTATATTACTTTGATAGCCAAATATGCAATAGATAATTTTGAATTACTAGTATTTAAGCTGTTTATTCTAACAACAAACTTGTTTGATTAAATATAAAAATGTCTTAAAATCGATTTTAACGTGTTATAATTGCAAAATTATATTATGGATTTGTAATCTAAAATTATATAATATTTATAAGAAAATTTATTAAATTAGTTTATTAAATCATAATGTAAAATTATTTACAAGCATTATCAACAAATGTTCGTTAATAAAAAATTATATAAAAAATTTAACTTTACACAAAATTTTAAATTTTTAAATCTTAATTACTAAATTTTTTTAATTTAAATTTTAAGTTTATTTTTTTACTTTTAAGAAATTTTTATGTTATATTTTATATAGAATAAATTTTTTATGTATTTATTTTCTGTTTTAAAATTTATTTTAATATTTTAAATTTCTTTTTTATACTTTTATTCATTTCTAATAATGTTTTTTCTGCAAATTCATTATAATTATTCATTTCAATCAACTCCCCACATAATAATTCATTTACACTTATTTTGAGTTCATTACACAAATCGAGCATTATTGATGAATCAGGCATTCCTTTTCCGTTTTCCCATTTTGAAATAGCTCTATCTGTAATGTTTAATTTTTCTGCAAGTTGCATTTGAGTTAAATTATTCTTTTTTCTACATTCAGCTATAAATTTTCCTATTTTAATCTGATTCATATTTTTTACCTCCTTCAATTTAAGTGTAAATTATTATCTAAAAAAAGTACACAAACTAATCGTTGAGTGGGGTATTTTTCTTTATCAACGATTAGTTGAATTGTTATAATTTGTGCGATAACTTGACTATCTAATTTTTGTCAAGACTTTTTTTATAAATTTATTATATTAT
>OGWV01000069.1_pt1 | contig 48022 bp, 68 predicted proteins | sample 1576081 | NCBI WGS metagenome assembly OGWV01 (sample SAMEA3541541, study PRJEB24748) | human gut metagenome | biome: human gut; feature: human-associated habitat; material: faeces | place: China | collected 2012 | reverse complement strand
ATATGATGGTATTTGTAATTAACTTCAGTTCAATACAAATACCATCATATAGCAAGTATCAAAATAAATTTAGTACCTATATATTTACATTCTCTTAAATACCAAATTTTTAAAATCAGTATTTTCCTGACTTTGAATGCCGTCATCAACAACATTTCCAACTGGTAATTCTAAGCTCATATTAGCCTTATAACTTTTATTAGAATCTAAATTAATACTAATATCAAATGAAACTTTAAACTTTAAATCATCATTACTTATTGATAATTTTTTTAATAATTCATTATGATTAATTTCCTCATCATTCGCTATATAGTTTGCAATATCACAATTACTACAACGGAAAACCATAATTCCACCCTGATTTGTAATTTGCATTTCTTTCATGTCAACATTTTCTGCTACTTCGTATTTTAAATTCTTTACAATGTTTTCATCTACATTAGAAAATATCGTATTTACATTTTCAACATCTGGCTTATAAATATTTAAAGTTCCATTTTCATTCTCTTTTGTTGCTTCTATATTATTTATTTCTATTTCTTTTATAGTATCTTTGTTTTTTTCATCTTCCTTATATTCTGGATTTTTTTCTACATATAAATATATATCATTATCCTGATCTATTGCAAAATTCCACTGATTTCCTTCTACTTTTTCTTCTTTATCATTTCCCTGTGATGAGCTTATTATTGCTATTTTTGAAAGTATATATGGCATATTTGTTTCACCTTCTACATCATACTTTATACTTACAAGGCAAACCGCAAATATTACCATTATTATAATAAATAATAAAATTCCTATATGAAAAAAATTGTTGTTTATTATTTCTTTTATACCAAATTTCATTACTTATCACATCCTTTTCCTTTTTCTTTTGCTAAACGTAAATCTTTAAAAAAATCTTTTAAAATTTGTTCACATTCATCTTTTAATATTCCTGATTCATATTCAACATGATGATTAAATGTATAATCTTCTAATAAATTAAAAACAGAACCTACTGCTCCTGTCTTTAGGTCTTTTGTTCCATAATATATTTTTCGTATTCTTGATTGTATTATTGCTCCTGCACACATTGAACATGGCTCTAAAGTTACATATAAATCACAATCTATTAATCTCCACGATTGTAATTTTTTACTTGCTTTTTGTATTGCTAGTATTTCCGCATGCTTTGTTGTATCTGCTTTACTTTCTTTTAAATTATGTGCTCTTGCAATTATTTTTCCATCTTTTACTATTACACATCCTACTGGCACTTCTAATTTTTCATACGCTTTTTTCGCTTCTTTAAGTGCTTCCTTCATGAATTTTTCTTGCATTTATTACCTCTTACTTTTTTTATATCATGGTGTTCCCAGCCATTTTTATATAATTTATACAAATTTCTAAATGTTAGGAACAAACATATACTTAATATCTAAAGCCTTTTTAACTTTTTACAATTTTCTGATATATCTATAAAACTTTTTATATTGCATTAATTATTGCATTACCTTATCATTTTATTTACAGTATTTATTCTGACTAAATTTACAACTTTATTAAAAGTTTTATTAAATACCTTTACAATTAATTTTTCTTTCCAATTTAATTCTTCTGTTAGTTCATTTACTACTATTTCTTTTGCTTCTTTCATAAAAAATCCCTTCCTTTGCAAATTTTTATTATTTGCAATAAAGAGGTTATATTGTAGTCTTATTATACCCTTTTCTTCATTTTTTGTAAATACCTTTTTTTCTTTTTTGTTTTTCATAAATAAAAACCCCTCTTTCGTAAATATAATTTGACAATTTACTCTTAAGAGGTTATACTTAATTTACAGTTAACTCTTTTGAGTAAATTGTTTGTGTAAAAGAGATGTGTTAGATTTGCGGTCCTTGCATCTCTTTTTTCTTATTATAACAGATTTATTTTCTATGTCAAAACCCGTTTTCGACAAAAAAAGCCTGTAAGTATTGAAAATACTACAAACTTTTTTTATAATTTTCTGAATTTTTTATTGGTCAAAATTTATTGTTCTGTTTCTAAGCTCATGCCAATTTACTCCTGATATATATTTTATGCTTTCTGATGACAATAACTCATGTTTCTTTGCATATTTATTCCATTCCTGTATTGTAGGAAATCTTTCTTCTTTTCTTGCTATCTCTTTTAAATAATTTATTGATTCGTCATATTTTAAATATATAAGACTATTTTCTGGATATTGTACTTCTTTTTTATAATATTCATTTAATATTTTATCAAAATTTTTACTTATCTTTTTAGTTTCTTTTGAATTTAACCCATATTCTTCTATTACTATATGTAATTTTCTTCTTATTCTCTCTAATCTTTCTCTCATCTCTTTTTCTCCATCTTTTGTTTTTTATATTATAACATATTATTATATAAATATGCATAGTGTAAAGCTGTATTGTTAAATTTTATGTCGAATTTTGTTATAAAACGTAATTTTTTAATAAACACTTGCCCTTTCACAATCAATTTTAAGCTATTTTATTTTTTATTTAATGTAGTTATATGCCTTTATTTTTCAATATTTTTGATAATTTTATCTCTGATGACAAATTCCGACAATGTTTTTATTTTTTATGTGATATAGTGTAGAAAAAAGGAGGGATTTATATGCAAATAGATTTTAAAAAAGAAGATTTGCCAAACATAAACAGCATAAAATACAATTATGTCTTTAATGGTAAAAAATGCAATTTTATGCTAGATAAAATATACTTGTCTAATTACGACAACAATAAAACTGTAGTTTTTAATCCTAGTATTATGCCGCCTTTCACTGGGGCATATTATACTTTTTGTTCAAACATTATTCATGAATTAATATATAAAATCTCTCGTAAAGAGATTGAACCTCTTGATACTATTTCTATAGAAGTACCTGATGATTATAGTACATTTTCTATTATAAACTCATAATATTAAGCGAGAAAAGGCAGAATACTATCTGCCTTTTACTTTACATCTTTGTACAATAGCCTAATGCAATCCATCCACTTGGAGTTAAGCCAAATCCGTTTTGAATTTTAGTAACTGTTGTTATTACTCCTCGTTTTAATCCGTTAGTATATTGATTTCCTAGTTTTCTATTCTGATATCTTGCATTAGCTGTTATTTGTTTATAACTTTTTGTTTTATAGTTTGTTCTTGGTCCTTTACAAACATTTAGTACATTTGCATTAATTTTATATACTTTCAAAAACGCAAAAAAGAGGTGAATTGAAATTAATCAACTTACCTCTTCTCTTTTATCTATAATTATTAACATTAATATAAGCATATCTACCAGTAGCATTTACTTTTACTCTGTCTATATAAGAGTTAACATTTTGTAATATAGTTACTGTAGTATTAGCTTTATATGTGTACCTTTTTCCAGTTAAGTTTGAATTTGAATACATTGTGCAAGCATTTGTCTTTTTAGTTTTTCCGACTGTTCCTCTTGCACTATAAATCGTTACATTAGAATAATTGCTATTATCTATATATGCTATTCTTCCTGTTGCATTTACTCTAACTTTATCTACACTTGCATTTATATTTTGTAGTATTGTTATAGTTGTATTTGCTTTGTAATTGTACTTATAACCTGTTAAATTTGAATTGCTATATAAGATACTAGCTTTAGTTAATTTTCTTATATTTCCTGTTGTATTTTGAATATTTGATGCATTTATATTTCTGCTTGTATATGCTAATGATATCCAGCCTTTGTCTGTTTTTCCAAATCCGTTTGACTCTGCTAATATTGTTACTATTGAATCTTTTGCATATCCGCCAATTCTCGCATATGATGTACTTGCTCCTGTTCTAATATTTAATCCAGAATTTGCTGTGACTTTGACTTGATAATTTACAGTATTTACATTTGATGCTGCATTATCTGTTACAACTGTTGTAGTTGTATTTTCTTTTATATCTGTTCTATCATTTTTGAAACAGAAAAATTTTTGATAATTAGCATATTCTCTAAAGTTTTCTATTGATACATATACTGTATTGCCATTAACTGTTGCTTTTCCTCTTCTGCTTGCTACATCAAATTTTCCATTATACAAATATGGATCATATACTTTTATATAATCTCCTTCTACACCAATTAAAACTATAAAATGTCCTCCATACGTAAATAGTCCTTGATTACAACTTGCTATTATATAATTATTATCTTTTAATTTTGTCACTGCATCATCTAATCTGTAACATTCACTGTACCCAATATCAAATATATCGGCTGTCCACTTAAAAGCACTCCAATATGTTCCTTGATTTGCACTTCTATAACCATATTTTGTATATAATTCTGCCATTGTATCTGGTGTTATATTTCCTTTTATACTAGAAACTACCATTGCTGCTGATGTTGGTCCACAGCCACTTGAACCTATTGTTTGAGATTTATTTTCTATACTAGAATACATTTTACTAGACCATCTGCTATCTAATTGAGAATAGTATGTTAATCCTGCATATTCTCCAATTTCTACACTTGGTGTTTTTTCTGAACCTTCATAAGCAATAATTCCTTGTTCTTCAAACCCCTCTGATTCTGTTTCTTGAACTTCTAGACTTTGCTCGTCTGTTTCTGTTAGATTTGGTATCTCTGTACTAGATTTATTTATTTCATCTACTACTGTGTTTATTGCCTCTGATATCTTATTTGTATCAACTTGTCCAGTTTCATTATATTCTAAATAAACATTTAACAATATAGATACTGATACCAATATTGCTACTATCAAGCTTATTGTTTTTGTTTTACTTTTAAATATTTCTTTTAATTTATTTTTCAATTTTCTTCCCTCCTAATCAGTTATTTCAAATTCTTTTACTTTTTCCATTAATGCTTCTATAAATGAATTACCTTTTAGTTTAAAATAAATTTCTGCACTATGCTGTATGCTCTCTAATTCATAATGTGTTATCTTTTTATCTTCTTTGCATCTATCATATATAGTCAATATGTCATTTCTTAAGCTACACTTTGTTGCTTCTATCATTGACATGCAAAAACTAAACATTCCAATCGAAAATGTACCCAGAAATGTAATTAGAAACCAATAATCTTTTAAAAACTCTAATACTTGCATTATTCTTCCTCCTTTGTAATATTTAATACTTTTTGTATATCTGCCATTGCAGTTACATCAAAAATTGTACTTACTTCATCTGTTGAATAAATGTGTGTTGTATCTTCATAACTAGTTGCTTTTTGTATTTTATTTGCTATTACTTTTTGTTCATCTGTAAACGCTATTCTTTTTTCTGTTGCTGTTTTATAATAAATAGTAATGTTATTAGTAGATAAGTATTTCTTAAATGCTGCTACTGTGCTTTCTTCTAATCTCGAAGATTGCATATATATAACAACGTTATTCGGATAATTAGAACTTGCATTTCTTATATGTTCTGTATTAGAAGTATCTCCATATTTTGAAACTAACTTATCACATAATATCTTATCTTCGTCTACTCTTTTTCCATTTTCTAAAATATTTAAGCAATTTATTACTGTATATTCCCCACTATTTTCTACACTAAAATTAGAGTCGTTTTCGGTACCATTTAAAACTAATTTACTCCAATTATGTACTTCTTCTTCATTAATCCAATCGAAGCAGTCATCTGTTAGCATTTCTTGCTGCACTGGTATAATATACTCTTGTTTTTGTGTCTTATCAGAATTTTCTATTATAGCCTTAGATGATCCTTGGTCATATTGACTATGTTCCCCTACTTCTGTGCCTTCTACTATTTTCAATGTATAATCCACATAATCATTTGTATTACACTCGCTTCCTCTAGTCGCATAAAACCAAGCAAACAAATATCTATTACTATCATTTATAATATTTGACACTTTATAGTTTAACATGATCACACCGTCTGTTGTGTTTTGAGTTTCATCATACTTTTCATTTGATTTTGTTCCAGTATAATCTGTATTATTTTGCCTTAATACTAAAAATCCCTTATTTGTGCTTGTACTAGATTTTACTTTTGCTTTTATGGTTAGTGTTTTACCTGCATATTCCGTTAAATCCATTATTTTAAAACCTGCTGCATTATTAGAATTTTTTGAAGTTGTTGCAATTATTCTAAAATTAGTACCATCTGTAATCTGTTCGCTAGCTTCATTATAATTTCTATAAGGGTATTTTAAAATATTAAATAGATTTACATTGCTACCAACAGTTTTTATTTTGACTGAATTTTCTAAATTTGCTTCTCCATCTCGTTTTACATTTCCATAAATTGCAAATTTTCTGAATTGCACATCTTTTACTGTGTTATTTAATGTTATGTCCTCACCTTTTTGGCTAACAACTGATATTGTATTGATTATATTTTTTAGATTTTCTAAGTCCTCTTGCATTTTTGATATACTATTATCTTGTTCCGAATTTTTTATTGTTACTTCTTCAATGCTTTGTTTTATCTCTGTATCATCATAGTTCTCTAAATTTTCTAATTTTTCTTTATAATTACTTGTAAAATCATTTGTTGATAATTCTTTTCCTTCTACTTTATCTATTTTGCCATTTACTTGTTTTTCTATTTCTTTTGCATTATTGTCTATTTTATCCCAATTCTCATTCAATGTTTTTTCAATATCAAAATTGCTATTTAGATCCACTTGATCTAACATATCCCATTTGAATAATTTTAGTTTTTCTGTTTGATTTGACATTACTTCCTCCTATCTCTAGCTTGCTGCAACATATACAAGAGTTGCTAGCGCTTGTGCTACATTTTGAGTACTACCAGAGTTTTGATACATTTCAACTGCTCCTGTTGGTCGAATTTGTATATATGAATTATTTAGTGGCTTATATGCAGTATCCTTTATTACTGCTTGTCCTACTATTAATTTTCCTGGTCTATATGCTTCTGCTAGTGTTATTAAAGTTTTTGCTGTGTTACTTGCTATATTAGATATACTAGCCGTATAGCTTATACTTAATACAACTAGACGTCCTATTTTATAAATTGTTCCTATGCTTATGTCTGATGAATTTACTGTTAATTCTTTAGCTATATTATTTTGAAATGTATCAAACATTGCTTTATTTAACTTTGTTTTTCCATTTTGAAAATTAATTTTGTCCATTTATTTTCTCCTCCATTTCCTCAATTTTGTTTTGAAGTTTTTCTATTATTTTTTGTTGTTCTTGTATTGCCTTACAACATAAACTTGTAAATGAATAGTTGTCTACACCTGTATTATCTAGTGATGTTACTTCTTTTGAATAGTTATAATTATCTCCTATTACAAATCCTATATGTTTTTTATCTGTATCTTTTTCACTTTTTAAGTTATATTTATAGATATCTATATTTTTTATTATTTCTATTGCTTTATCTTGCAGCATCTCAAAATTTTTCTTTTGAAGCTCAAGTGATGTTTGAGTTAGTACTGGTGTTTGTATTCCTGTATTTTTTATAGTTGTACTTCCTAAGGTTCCATATAACTCTATGGTAGGTTGACCTGAATTTATTTGACCAGAAATTCTATTATTATTGTTTAAAATTGAAAAACCTTCAGAAAACAAACTTGTTGATGTTTCTTGTTCATTTTCTAATGTTATATTTTCTGCTCTTAACTGTCTAAAATATGATTGAAACATTCCTAATGCTAATATATATTTATTCTTCTTATTATCATATATTGAAACCGCTCTAGTAGAAGAATATGGATCTATTTCAAAAACACCATTTTTTTCTAAAGTTCCTCCAGATGATACTGCATTAAGAACATATATATAATCAAGTCCTGTTATTCTTCCATCTTTATCAATATCATACTTATCATAATCGGACTGAGTAGCAGAAATCTCTCCCATTATAATTTTTTGTATTCTCTCATTGTCACCCTTAGTAAATGTTCCAAAATTCTGGTTTATTTGTGTTTTAAATTTAGCTGCTTTTCCATTAATATCTATCTTATCCGCACTTATGCAAACTTTTTCTGCACTTTGATTAATTTGCGAAATTATTTCATCTTTTCCTACTTTTTTACTAACAGTACTTGTGATATTGTCTGTTGTTTGTTTTATCTCTGATTTTGCTGTTGTTAACTCTCCTTTTGTTGCATAACTTTTTGATACAGAGCTCGTTATTTCATCTGCTTTCATATTAATAGCACTATTCATTTCTGTTGTTATACTATAATCTTCCAATTTCTTATTTACAGATAAATCAATTTCTTGTGCTGTCTGTTTTATTTCACTATCCATTTTTACATTAGTTGCAAATACTTCTGAATATTCACTTTTTATTGCCCATTTTGCTGATATTTCCGCAGTATAATTTTTTATTGATAAAGTATTATTTCCTTCTTCTAGCATTATTGAAACTGTTCCCAAACTTTCTGTAACTGCTTTATCTTTTATTGTTCCATCTGCATTTATTCTTCTAATAACTTGTGCTTTTCCTTCTTTTAAAATATATTCATCATATACTGTTCCATTTTGCCTTAATGTATCTTGTATATTTAACTCATACTCCTTGCTTTTACCATTTTGGTCTTTTATTACTATTAAACTATCTCCTTTTAGATATAAATCATCACTTAAATATAAATTGTCACTTAATTTTAAAGATTCAAATACTGTATTATTCCCTTTTATGTGTAATTCTAATAAATTTCCTTTTATACAGTTTTCTAATGATATTGTTCTTATTCCTTCTATACTTCTAGTTAAATCTGCCATGTTAGATACTTTATCTGTTATACTATCCATTGTTTGCTCATGTTTAGTTAGTTTTTCTTCATGATCTGTTGTTTCTTGTATTAAATCTTGTATTAATCCTTCATTTTTCTTTGCTAGTCTTTCTACTTTTAATGTCTTTTTTTCTTCTTTTGTTGTAACTTTATATTCTGTTTCTGTTGTTTCTGGTATTTCCGCTTCTATATCACTTGTTATCCCTGTATTAATTGTTATATTTGCTTTTAAATAATATGATTTATATAAATTATCTTCTCTATCTCCAAGTTCAATACAAGCACATGGATTTAACCACATTATTCCTACATCAGAGGCTTCAAATGAATAATATTCTAATCCTTTTACTTGTTCAAACATACCTTCAATAACTTTTTCTCTTTGAAATTCTATAAACTCATTTTCGTCAAATCTAATCTCGCATCTTCCATTTTGCTTTATACTATCTTGGTCTTTTTCTTCTACATTATCTTCTACATCTCCACGTCCTAAAACCAGAGCATTTACAGGTCCAAAATTTTCCTTTATTGTTAAATCTGTCAAATATGATTTATCTATCTTTTCTATAGCATTATCATTTACTTTATATAAGTTAAGTTTATTTTCTTCTATAAATGCTGTTGTTAAAGTTGCCTGAGCTATTTTTTCTAAAACATCTCTATATGTTAATTCTTGAACTGTAAAAAAATCTTCTGTAACATCTAAATCTGCATTATAAAAGTCTGCTGAAAATAATTCTACTCCACAAACTTCACACATTCTTTGCACTAGCTTTAACATTTTGCAAGGATATGTTAGTTGTAATTCTGATTGCTTAAAATTTTTCATAAATCTAATCATTCTGTCATATCCTGTTACTGTCATTTCATCTTTTTTCTTACTATCTTCTATGTCTTTTATAAAAAAATTTCCTAAGTCTATATACTCATATTTATCATCCACAAGTAAACCATATTTAAAATTAATATCTTTTTCTTTTATCTCGTTAGCATTTTTTACAGTTATTTCTATTTGTTTCATTATTGTTTTAAAGAGTTGGCCGTCAAAACTATACTTTAGTTCCTTTGCTATTACCTCTTTTCTTTCTTTTAACTTATAAAGTGGTATTTCATTGAAAACCTTTACTGGTAGAAATTGTATTTCTTTTAATATTGTTCCTCCAGCACATATACTTAATTCCGCTTCTTGTTGTTTTATCTGCTTAGTTATCTGTTTAAATTTATTACTTACACTCATGTTTTTTGTGCCCTCCTGTCTATTGCTGTTAGTACTACTGAAAACTCACTCCAATAACCTCCACACGCCAGCGGACTAGATTTTATAGCTTGACCATTATAAAAATCTTCCTTATATAATTGTCCTTGTTTATAGTTTGCCATATCTCTTTCTAACGAAAATTGAACACCTGATAAAAATGGGTGTTCAAGCAATGTTTTTATTAAATTAAATTGTTCATCTGAAACTATTCCAAATTTTATTTCTAATGTAGTAAAATATCCTATAAATGTTCCACTATAATGCCCATCTAATGTATTTCTTCCAGTTCCGTCACCCCATAGAGGCTCTGGTCCAGGAATTAATTCTACAATTCCTGGAACCTGGACATTATTTACTATTAATTTTGGTTCATACATATTTAGCCTCCATTCGTTGCAAATTTATTTTTACTTCTTATTTTTTCTAGTTTCTTATTTAATTCATAAGCATCTATATATAAATTAAAATCAAAACTTAAATTTACTAATATTTGTATTATTTTTTCTAATAGTTCTATTACTTTTTTATTATTTCCTAATCCCATTTCTTGATTAGCTTTTTTATATAATGACATTATTTTGTCTTCTGGTGCAACAACTTCCCCTTGATGTCTATTATCACCTATCATGGCTAGTTGTGGTGTATTTGCTTTTACATATCCACCTTGTGCAAGTCTTGGTAAACTTAATCTATTTATTTTACTAATATTTACACCTGGTATTAAATTTATTATACCTATTGCTCCATTTATCAGTTTTATTGCTTTATTTATTGTTTTTTCAATTAGTCCTATTACTCCATTAATTCCAGATTTTACTGAATCAGAAATTGCATTTCCTATATTTATTCCTAAATTAGAAAATGCATTTTTTACTCTTTCCCATATTCCACTAAAGAAATTACCAATATTACTAAATATTCTTGTTATTCCATTATATGCTTCCTGAAATATATTAGAAAACCAATTTCCTACATTACCAAATGCATTAGTAATATCATTTTTTCTATCCTGAAACCAGTTTCCGATATTTTGAAATGCATTTTGTATTCCATTTCTTGCACTTTGAAACTTATCTGAAAACCAATTTCCTATTCCTGAAAACACCTCTTTTATTCCATTCCAGATATTTGAAACAAATTCTTTAATGCCTTTCCATTTATTCTCCCAAATATCTTTTATTATATTCATAGCAGTTTTAATATAATTTTTAACATATTCAGTAGCACCTTTAACTATATCTTTTATTGCTTTCCATACACCTTCAAAAATACCTTTTATTCCTTCCCAAATTCCAGAAAAAATTGATTTTATACCATTCCATGCTTTATCCCAATCTCCCGTAAATACTCCTACTATAAAATCAATTAATCCGCCTAATGCTTGCCAAATTCCATTAAAAACATCAGATATAATTTCAAACACATCCATAAATAAATTTCCTATAGTTTCAATAATTGGTTTTAATACTGGAACAACATTTTCAATTATCCAATTAATTATTGGAACCAACCATTTATTCCATAATTCTGATATTCCATTTATTAATTTTCCAAAGAACTCTAGGAAATTATCAACCATTGGTTGTAAATGTTCTTTCCATAGCGTATCAAATCTCGATGCCCATTCATCCAGAATTGGTTTCATATTTTCATTCCATACTTTTAAAATTGTTTCTAAAATACTTGAAAAACCGTCTTTAATATTCTCTACTGCTGGTTTTATATATTGATCGTATACTTCCCAAAATTTTGAAAAAGTATCTTGCATTCCTTGCTTTACTGTTCCTAGTACACTTGAAATTGGTTCAAACAAACCATTTAATGTTTCTTTTATTAAATCCTTATTTTCATTTATAGGTTCAGTAATCACATATAAAATATCATTCCCTATTTGCCAAGCTATTTCTTTAACTCCTAAAAAGCTATCTGTAAATATTGCCATTATATCTGCTGTTATTTGTTTTGCAGTATCGCCCCTAAACACACTAAATATATCAGCAAATGTTACTGCAAATTTGCCTTTTATTTCAGCAGTTTGAGATGATAAGTCAAATAATCTAACTATGTGTCCTTGTAAATCCCCTTTATTTTGTTCTAAAAATAGGTTAAATCCGCCTAATAAATTATCTGCTATTGTTGTGCCTATACTAGCTACACTACCAGTAAGTCTTCCTAAATTTAAAGTAACTATATTCACCCAATTCTTAGAAGCATTTAAAACTTCTTGAGATGTAAATATATCAGATAGATTTCTTTTTATACCTTCAATAGAATTTGTAATACTTGAAAAATCAAAATCTCCAAATCCTTCTGAAAATCCTTGTTTAAAAATAGATACTAATTCTTTGACTTTGTCTATGAATTTATCCATTTGTGCATTAGCTTGTTCCGTAGCAGAGCTTGCAGTATTTCCAAAATCAAAATCACCTATTCCTCCAGCACCACTTTCACCAGAAGAACTGCTATCACTATCATCTTTCTTTAATATTTGTGCAGTATCAAATGAAGCCAAACTTTTTAGATCTTTAGCAGATTTTTTGGCACTATCTCCAATTCCACTCACAGCGTCACTCGCTTTTGATGCATCGGACGCTAAGTTTGAAACAGTACTTGTGCTATCATCTCCTCCTGCATTTCCGAATATCATTTCTGTAAATGATTTAAAAGCATTTGCTAGAACTTGTAGTTTTGAAAGTACCATATTTATTCCTTTTATAATAGGTGTAAAAATATTAATAAACCCTTGTCCTAATGTTGCTTTTAATTCATTAAACCTTAAGCTTAATACCCTTGTTTGGTTTGCCCAACTATCACTAGTTCTTGCAAAATCTCCATTTGCTATATTTAATTTATCCAATACAAATTTATATCTTAAAGCCACTTTTTCCTGTTCAGACATTTTAGACGTTGTTTTTCCATAACCATTTGCCAATGCGTATTGGTCAAGTGCATTTTGTGTCATTACAACACCTAAGTCTTTCAATGTTTCTGTTTCTCCAGTGAATACTGACTTTAATTTTGTGTATGCTTCATCACTTGATAAATTATAGAATGAAGCAACATCACCTGTTAATCCTGTTAAAGTTTCTGACATTGCTAGAGCTTCTTTATTAGAAAAGTTAAATGCTTTTGCCATTGCTCCAAATGTACCAACATACTTTTTAGTTACAGTTTGACCCAAACCAAATTGAGTTATTGCATTTTCAGCAAATCTATTTACTTCTGTATTTAAACTTCCAAAAGTAACATCAACAACATTCTGTACTTCTGTCAAATCAGACCCTAAATTAATACATTCTTTGCCAAAATTTACTATTGCTTTAACAGAAAATGCTGCTACCGCTAATTTACCAATTTTCTTTAATGAGTTCTCTATTCCTGAACTTTTTATTGTATTTGTTGTATCTTTTAGTCCTTTATTAAATGGATTTGAATTTAATAATAATTCAAAATCAACAGAGCCCACATTCGTACTCATACCTACTACTCCCCTCTTTTTTAGGATAAAAGCAGGTATTGGCTAACTACTCACCACTAATGGTCGTGTTGCTCACTCTGTCTTTTTCATCTATATCAATTTTAATTGTTTTCTTACATCTTATACATTTTATTTCACCCTTGCATTTTTCAACCTTTAATAAAAGTTGATTACAATTAGGGCATCTTACTTCTGTCATTTGTTATCACCAGCCATTTCTTTAAATGCTTTTTGAAATTCTGTAATAACTTTTTCATAATCTTCTTTGCTCATTTTCTTTGCTAATTTATTTCTATATTTCCATCTTATATTTTTTTGCTCTTGTGTGAAGTTTTTTAACATTTCTTCATCATCTTCACTGCGAATTTGAACAATGTTTCCGCAGTGGTGTATCTGGCATCAACCCAGATATAAGATTACACAATTCTGCATAACTCATTGTGTCTACTTCTTTTCTTATTCTTATTCCATATTGTTTTGCTAAACTTGCCTCAATCAAAGGCCAGTCTTCTTCCATGTCGTACCATAATTCTGTTTCATTATTTGTTTTGAAATCGTTTTTCCATTTCCTCATAAGTAATTTCATTTACTTGTGCCATTATTGCTATAATAATAACTTTTAAGTCTGCAACTTTTACTTTCATTCCTTTTATTTCTTCTAATGCTTCTTTTCCTAGTAATAATTCTATTGCTTTAAATAATCCATCTAAACTATCGTCTTTTTTAAATAAATCTTGTGCTTTCAACATTGTTTCTGCTCCGCAGTCTACTTCATATGTTTTACCTTCTGCTATTGTTATTGTTTGTGGTTCGTGACTTAATTTTGAACTAATATCTATATTTGCCATTTCAAATTCCTCCTAAATATATTTATAAGAGGCCTTTAAGGACCTCTTACTTTTTAATATCTTATTTTTTTACCGCTTGTGTTGTTTCAACACTTTGTGGTGATGCTTCTGTGTATGTTGGTTTTCCATTTGACATTACATCATACTCTAAAGGTCCAACTTCTGTTGATTTACCAATTGCCATATTTGTAATATTAAATATAGCATTTTCAAATACTAATTTGTCTCCATTTGGAAAAGTCCATTGAAATGTTCCTTCTGCATCTCTTCCATTCTTCATAAAGAATCCAGCAACATAATCATTACCTTTATCTCCATAATTTCTTTTTCCAGATACAGAAATTGTAATAGATTTAGATGTCATCAATCTTCTAACCCATCCTTTTGTATCATATGGGTTCCATTCTTCTACTCCATTATCTAATTTAACGCTAAAAGATTCCATATCAGCAATGTCGCTTAATGATTCTAAACTTATTCCAGCTTGAAATTGATTTTCGTAACATGGATATACTCCTGATTTTGTTCCCATTATTTTTCACCCTTTCTATATAATAAATTTAATTCTATTGAAAACTTGTAAATATTGTTTTCATCTGCACCTAAGTCAATAGGTCCATTATATAAACACTCAATTGAGCAATTATAATCATCAATAAAAAAAGAACTACAGTCTAATAGTTCATAAATCTTATTGGCCATTGTTTCAGCCATATTATAATTTTTAGTCCATCTTAACAGTAATGTAACTGGTAATATTCCATAACTTTTCAACTTTTTATATTTAGAATTATCTTCTAATTGTCTACGATTAGCATACAAAGCAATTGCTTTATCTTGATTTTCATCCATTTGTCCTATATACCACTTCGGACATTCTGTAATAATAGTTTTTAAATAATCTCTTATTTTAGATATACTAATTCTTGCTATCATTATCCATTCCTCCTTTTTAACATTTGTTTAAAATATTTTATTGGTAAATCCTTTTTGTTCCCAGAAATATAATCATCAAAATAATACTGTTTTGCATTAGGATTTTTACCTTGTTTTATATGTATTTCTGGGTCGAAATAAACCTTTCTTGCATATACTGTATCTACAACTATTCTAGCCACGCCTTTTATAACTTTTTTATCATCTACAAAAGTGCTATCATTTTGCATTGTACCAGTATCAAATGGCATTGTTTGACTTTGAATTAAATCTGTTTTTACCGCTTCTGCAGTATCTATCAATGCTAATCTTGCATTTTCTAATAATCCATTTATATTTTTAGTATTATACGTTATTTTCATATTAAATCAACTCCAATGTTGTATGATGAACGGTTCCATCTGGATTTCTAGGTCTACTTGCTTGATAAATTTCATATTCTATATCATTTATTATTACTTGTCCACCACTTATTTTCTTTATAGTTGGTGCTATATCTCCAAGTAATATTACTTTTCCTACAAGTTGAATCTTTCTTCCACCTGAACTAATTATAATTTTAGTTGTTTCAACAAATCTACATTTTTGATTTTCTAAATTCAAAGAAGTTAAAGGCTCACCATCTTCTGATAAGCCTTCTTGATATATAACTACATCACATTTATTATTTAATAATCTTTCCAAGTGCTTTGGATTTAACCTTTTTATCATATAATCCTATTTGTTAATCCTGTTCTTTTTAAATAGAAAAAGGCTAATTTTGATATATTTAGTTTATCCGCCATTTCTTGTGATTCCTTTTCATTTACTGTTAAGTCCCCACCTATAGAATAACTAGATATACTATTATCATCATATATGCCTTCTTCTTTTATATATTCTGACTGTAAACACGTCGCTTTAATTATTAAATCTTTTTGCTGTGTTGTTAAATTATTAAATCCTCTTCTTTCAATTCTTGTTAATGTAGCTCTGTTAATATCTATTGAGGCTAACTCTAAATATTTTTCTGTTTCTTCACTTTCTAATACTTTAGAACCATATTTAGAATAGTCCTCCTTTGTTGCATAAACATTTATCATTTGCAACACCTCTTATTTTACTTTCTTTTCTAACTCTGCAATTTTTGCAGTTAATTCTTCATTAGCTTTTGCAAGTTCAGTCTTTTCTTCTTCAACTTTTACAATTTTTGCAGTTAATTCTTCATTAGCTTTTGCAATTTTTTTTAATTCTTTTTCTAAATCTTTAGAAGCTACTTTTTTAGTAGCTCCTAACTTAGAATATCCTCTAGCTTCATATTGTGCTAATTCTTCCTCTTCGATAGACAATAATACATTATCTTTTACTATTTTTATTTTAGACATAGTAACCTCCTATTCTCCAGCATATTCAGTTGTGTCAACATCAACATATATACTGTCAATTTTATTATCTTTTCCATTTGGGAATACAAATGTATCTGATAAACTTCTATCTTGATATAAATATCCATCACCTTCTGTATGTTGACCTGGATTAAAATAATAAATACTTGCAATTTTAGGAACTGTTTTAACAGTTAATGGAGATGCTATTAATACATTAATTTTATGAGAACCTGTTACCGCTGCTACATGGTTGCTTTCATTTGCTAATACTTTCTTAACTGGTACAAATCCATCTGTAAAATCAAATTTATCATAAAATCTTTCATCATCAATTACTTCTATTAATGTTACACCATCAATATCTGTAATTCTTGTTTCTATACCAATTCCACCTTCTGCAATTTGTGTCATTTCTATTTTTCTTGTAAAATCTGTAGATTGTTCTAATAAGTCCATAATTGTAGAATTTACATATGCAATTAATGCACCTTTTGCTACATATCTTCTTAATTTTCCAGCACTTAACATTGCTTTTAATTTTCCATATACATTTTCTTTTGTATATGAAGACAATGCTGTTGAACTATGATATCCATCTAATTTTTGTGCTTCTGTAGCAACTTTTGAATAGAAATATGCATCCATTTCTGGTATTTGTTGTGTTTTGTGGAATACTTCTGAAATATTTTTTATAGATGCTGTTTCATTTGTTTCATCTACATCTATTTTGTCTACTAAGAATGAAATATCTCTATCATGTGTTAATGTAAAAGGTACATCAGTTTGTGCAAATGTTCCTTTATTCCATCCACCTAATCTACTATGTGATTTATAACCACTTGTACTCATCTGTGTAAAATGAAATGTTTTTGCACTTAACCATTTAACTGCTGTAGTTACGAATGGTGAAGTTAAAGATTCTTGCTCCATAATTTCTAATAGGTCTGGAGACCATACCTCTGCATAATTTAATGCCATAATTAATTACCTCCTAAAATGAATTAAACCTGTTCCATCTTTTTGTGGCTACAGGCTTTTTGTTTTTTTGACTTTCATCAGAGTTACTTTGTGTTGCTCCGAATTTAAATCCTTTTTCTTCTTTTTCTTCTTCCTTTGCTATTTTTAACTCAGGAAATTCAGAAATTACTGCGTTGATTTCATCTTCTAGTTTCTTAGCATCTAATACACCGTTTTCTAGAACTTTTGACATATCAACTAATCTTGCTGCTCTTTCAACTTTCTTAACATCAACACCTACTTTGGCCATAGCAAGTGCTATTTTGTCAGTATAGTCTGCTTGAACAGTCTCTTTTTGCTCTTCTTGTCCTTTGTCTTCTTGTTTGTTTTGAGTGTCTTGAAGTTGTTTAGAAGTTTCACCTTGTTCTGCTTTTTCAGCACCTTTGGCATACATTCTTCTGATAAATCCATCTAACTCATCTTGATTTTTGAAAACTATTGAACCGTCGTCACCTTTTTGTGCTACTTGTTTTTTAGTTTTCTCACCCTCATTTTTGTTTTCAGTTTTTTGCTCTTTTTGAGCATTATCTGTTGTAGTTTGAGTATCTACATTTTCTTTTTTTTCGTCTTCCATATTGGAACCTCCCCCGTTTAAGGTCCGTCGACCATAATTTTGGCAATAAAAAAAGAGCCTATTTAAAGCTCTAATTCTAAAAATGGCACAAGTTAATGGATTTGAACCATTACTAACAGTTTTGGAGACTGTTATGCTACCATTACACTAAACTTGCATAAAAAAACACCTACATTTCTGTAAGTGCTAATTATTAAACATAATATGGATTTGGTTTAAATACTAGTGATATTATATCTATAATCCACCCTATTCCAAGTAATCCTGCTGTAAATAAATATAATATTCCCATTCCTATTTTTCCTTCATAAAATTTATGTCCACATACGGTAAATATACACAAAGCTAATGAAATCCATTTATTTTTTGGTTTTCCAGGAGTATAATTATTTGTATTACTGTTATTATTCGTATTTGTGTTATTAATTACTATATTAGGATTTGATGAACTAATTTGTTCAACTTGTCTGCCACATTTTGTACATATTACTGCATCTTCTGGTATTTTTTCGCCACAATGTTTACAAAATTTTGTTTTTGTTTCAGTTGTTTCCATAACAATTCCCCCTTTTATTTATATTTAAAAAGAGTATAGCACTTTTAGTTGTGTTTTTTTGTCGAAAGTTGTCGAATAATATAAAATTTTATTTTTTATTAAACCATTCTTCAATTTTTCCACTTTTAACTGCTCTTGCAAATTCTTCTCCTTCTTCTTTCTCTTGTTCAGTTAATTCTCTATATCCTATAACTTCTCCACCTATTGGCATTGATATTCGCACTAAGAATTTATCGTGTTCACTTAATTCTTTATATCTATCCCCTTTTTCTTCTTCTGTAAGATTATTAAAATCCTCTAATGATAAATTACTCATCTATTTCCTCCCATAAAATATAATATGTACCATGTTGTTTTACTATATTTCTTGTTACAAATTTACTATTTCTTGGATATAATATTTCACTTTCAGTTTCATTGTATTTTCTTATATCCTTAGCTCTGGTTGAATTTACATATATTTTTATATTTGCATTTTTATTATAACTTTCTTTATCTGAAAATGATAAATATTCTTTCCAATTTTCTATTTTCCCTATTTTATTCTTTTTTAGAAAATCTTTCAACAATTCTTTGTCTTTTATTTCTAATACTCTAACAATATTTCCATTGTAGTTATTACATTTATTTAGTGCACTATCTAAATTGTCCCTCATTCTTTTCTGTTCATCTGTTAATTTTATATTATTTCTTAAAGTTTCATTTATTTTATAACTTTCTGAACTAATGTATTGGTTTATTGCATATTGTTCATCATTTGATAACCCTATTGTACTACTTTCTATTTGTTTTTGCAATTCATTAGCTTTATTTTTATAATTTATTACATTTTCAGGTAATAAACTACCTGCTGCTAATCTTTGATATTGTTTCTGTCTTTGTTGCAAATATTGAGTATATTTATCTTCTTCATCATGACTATGTTTTGCTTTTATTACTTCTTCTGGTTCTTCATTTATGTCCTCATAATATGTACTAATTCCATGATGACACCTTGGCTATAATTTATATAATTATCGGACTATCTCATAATATCTTTTTTAGATATCCAGTGCGCTTCGAGTAGTACATCTCTACCCTACTTCCTTTCGGAATAGTCTCTACACTTTTTATTGACTAATTTTTATATCTCCAAATAAATCCTCCTGAAGTCATTCTTTTACCTTTGCAAACTTCACATATCGCTTTTGCTCCAGTTTGCCTTGTTGCTTCCCTTGTAGACTCATATTCTTTTATAAAATTCCCTTTTAAATCATATTGTAAAACAGCTTTTTTAGGTGAATATTCTTTTTGTCTATTATTGCCTAATACTCTTACACAATGTAACTCATTCTCACTGTATGTTGCCCATTCCAAATTATTTACATTGTTATTACTTTTATTTCCATCAATATGATTTACTGTTGCTTTATTATTTTGATTATTTAAAAATGTTTCAGCAACAATTCTATGTATATATTTATGAGTAACTTTATTTTTCTTACATAATCCAACAAATAAATAACCTCTACTATTATTTCCAGGAGATAATATTTTCCCTTTATAAAGGATATCTTTTATCCCATTACTTGCATAATGGTCTAAACTTCTTATTTTACCTGTATTACTCACTTGATATAAACCTTCATATCCTTTTATATCTTTCCATATTTCTTCCACTTTCATCACCTTTTGGATTATACCACAATTGTTTACAATAGTCAATAACTTAGCACGGGATTGGGATTTCTCCGTTCCCCGTTAGCATACTTTCGTACACACCCACTTTGTAATGTGGTTCACACTGTTTCAGTTCCACCCAATTTCTTAAAATCAATGGAACAACCCACCTTCGATTGCTTGGGATAGTAGAGGGTAATTTTTACTACTATCCTTATTCAGGATTTCTGTTCCACCTGCCCATACATCATCTATATAAACTCTGCCTTCCCATTGTGTACATTTATCACAAGCTCCACCATGTTTTGATACATATACTAATGAATTACCTAATTTTTTACGCATTTCACCTTCACCCATTAGATTTGCTCTTTTATTTGCTGTTCTAATAGCCATATCACAGTAATCTGCAATATTATGCTTTGTTCCATTTTTATATTCAATACAATTAAATCCTCTTGATAAAAAATCTTTACTAGCCATATCAATTGCTTGTTTTACTGTTCCTGCTCCTGTATTAGCAAATACTTGTGCTTTATATATTATTTGTCTGTATTGGTCATTTGCCATTCTCAAAGTTGCATATTTTACATCTTTCATGTCATTTTTTGTACTTTTTATTAATGCATCTAATTTTCTATGATTTAATCCAAAAAAAGATCCACCTAATTGTGAATCTTCTTTTCTTATAATTCCTAACTGTATTGCCTGTTTATTTGTTCTTCCTGCACCTTCTTTGAATTGTTCTTTTATATGTTTATATAAATATCTATTTAACTCTTTTATGTTGTTGTTAAATATTTCTTTATTTGCCTTTTTATAATCTTCAAATTGTTTTATTTTTAATGCTTGCCATTGTGGCCAATCAAATCCTTTGGCTTTTTCGTCTTCTTTATGGCTCCATAATGTTCTTTTCATAGAAGCAATTAATTGTAATTCAATTTCTTCCATTACTTTTTTTATATCATATTCATTTTGCACTTAATCACCTACTCTAATGGTTCAATTATATTAGGTTCTTCTTTTTCAATTATTCCCGCTTCTTCTTTTAACCTTTTTACTTCTTCTTCTTTTTCTTCTTTTGTTAAGCTATCACCATACATCGTATCAACTGTTTTTTCAATACTCATTACATTTTGTCCTGGTCTAGCCTTTGAAACTGTTTCTACTGTTGCTTCAAAACTTGGATTAGCATATTCTTTAAAATCTACCGTTGCTTCATATTTACCTGCTGTTTTTTTCTGTGCTTTATCATATGTTTTTAGACATATTTCAACTAACTTAGGAATAACTTTTTCCAATACATCTATTACTTTTCCTCTTGTATATTGTGTTGCTTTTTCTTTTTCTCTTTGTGCGTCTGCATTATCAAGTTTCTTTACATCTATTCCAAGGGTACTAGGACTTATTAATCCTTGTAAACACAAATCTAATGCTGTTATATATGATTGTAACATCCCTTCATAATCAAAATCCCCTTTTTCTCTTGTAATCTTGCTACTTTCTGTTTCTGATGTTGTACTTCCTACTTTAGCATATCTATTATCAAATGTATTAGGTTTTAATAGGTCTCCATTCTCATTTGTTGGTATTAAATCTTCTGGAATATATGTTATAGTTCTATTATCTCTTAATGCATCTATCCATTTGCTCCATACTTCGTCAAAACTGTCAAAAGCATCTAATTTCTTTTCTAATATACTTTGTCCTCTACCTTTGTATTTCTTTGATTTATTAAACATCATAGGCACAGCCATCATAAATTTAGTATCTGTTGGTTCTTTCAAGTCTACTGTTTCTGGAATAGAATTGTAATCTTTCATTAGCTGGTCATTTTTATATAATTCATATTTTATGCCATCTTTAGAGTATTTTTCAAACAAAGTATAACAAGCATCTTTTTTAGGATATTTGTTTTTAAAACTAATCCCTGTTATTCTTCCTCTTGTATATTCATAATCAACATCTTGTCCAGAATAAAACTCTATTATTGGATATTTACTTATATCTGTGTCATAACTTATTTTAAAAGCACCATCACATTGCACAAATACATCAATTATTGCTTGTTTTAATGTTTCTTTGAAGTCATTTTCTTTTGCTATTTCTTCCCAATTTGTTTGTGCTTCGTTGTTTCCTTTAACTTCTATTTTATTAAAACTATCAACTATTATATCCGCTAACATATCAACTATCATAGCAGGTAACCCAGTATGTATTTTTCTAATATTTATACCAGTTGTACTTTGTGCTGCCCAAAACTTTGCATTTCCCATCAAATCATCTGTTTGCGTATAATATTGATGTAACTCTGATGCATCTCCTCTATACCACAATAGATTTCTAAAACAGTTACCTTCAAATGTATTTGTTTCTTGTATTGTTATTGTATCTCCTACACTTGGTTGTATTTCTAACCAATTTCGTATTACATTTTTTATTTTATCGTTGACTGTTCCCATTTTATTCCTCCATTGCTATAAATTTGTGATAATATTGAGCTACATAGTATTCTATTTTACAACCTCTTGCATTTTCCCAACCTTTCATAAAGACAATTCCATCCACTTTTCCTATATATCTTATTGATTGAGACAGCATATAAATTGCAACATCCTCATCTGCTGGTGCATTTTCAAAAACTGTATCTACTACTTCATATCCTTTATTTTCTAATTTTTGTACTAGTTCAGCTCTTTCCTGTCTTATCTGTTCATTAGTTTTGCCTCTCATAGGTTGGCTAATCATTACTTTCATTCTTTTTTATTCCTCGCTTTCATCTTTAATCAATTTCTTTATTACTTCCCAATTACCAATTTTCTTTTTGTGTGGTAACCAAGCATATTGACAACCATTTATACTATGATCGTTTCCATCTTCTGGTTGGTTATCTTCATCGAATGAATACTTGTTACACTCATCTATATAATCCTTACAAGTTTCAACAATTAAAAAATCACCAGTATTCAACCAACTTTCTTGTAGTTGAACTCTAGTGATTATCTTTGTCTTTTTCCATGCATTTTCAAAGTTATATACTAAAGCATTTTGCCTTTTTGCTTTGTTTGCTTCCATTATTGTTCCTTGGTCTGCATTATCTATAAAACAAGTTCTTGCAAATCCCCATTCGTTTTTGAACTCTTCCATAAATTGTATTATCCATTGAACCACATCTGATGGTGCAAATGGTACTGTTCTATCTTTATTATTAAATGTTCTTTCTTTCAATAAAACACATTTATTATCTGTTGTTATTCCTACACCTTCTAAAGTTACTTTGTCGTGACTTTCTTTTGAGTATGATGTATCACAACCAATAGAAAATAATTTGAATTTCATTTTTTTAGCTTCTTCTACTGTTATTATGTTTTTAGGTTGTAAATTGAAGCATAAGCCTGTTGCTTTTCCTCTTAATCCTTGTATTTTATTTTTATACATCTTAGTTCCAATTGGTGTTGCATCTATTTTTTCTTGTATATCTTCATTGGTTAATGCTGCATTATCATAAAATGTAAAATACCAATGTACCCAACCTTGCACATGAGGTTCTTTTAATTCTTTTAATAGCTCTGTTGGATAATCTTGTTCATACTTTGGTATTGGTCTACTTTTATTTATAAATTCTTTGTAAATATCTAATGATGGATCATCTGGGTTTGATGTTGTCATCATGTATTTACATCTATGTGTAACTTCTCTCATAAACTCCATATCTGCTAAATTCACTTCATCAAGATACACACAACCAACTTGTCCACCTAGGACCTTTTTCCATCTTTTTTTATCACCATAACCACATACATATATTATCTTTTCACCTTTATTTGTATCATATCTTATATGTGGTAATCTTATTTTATCTTTTCCTTTTGGCCAATACTCTGCTATATCTTCGAATTGTTCTAGTAAACCATTTTCAGAGTTTATAACATTCTTTTCTACTGTTCCTACATCATCACCTGCAATGATATGATACTTTTTATCAGAATCAGCAACCATACACATAAACTTAAATATTCCTACTGTTGTTTTTCCTGCTGCGGTTGTTCCTTCTAAAAACTCTCTCTTGCATTTGGTTTGTAAGAACTCTTTATATTTTTGACTTAATTTTAACATTACACATCATCTGCACTTTGCATTTGATTTAATATATCTGATATAGCATTTTTCTTTTCTTCTTTTTCTTTAACATTTACATCTATTTTGTCATTAAATATTCCTAAATGTCTTCCTAACAATTCAAGAGCTTTTGTTTTATCTAATAGTTTTACTTTTTGTGTATCACCTATTTTTTCTCTGTCGTCTCCATAACCCTCATATTCTTCTAAAGTTTCTAGTTGTGATATTGCTCCTGCTGTATCACTATCTATGTCTGCTATATTTTTCAATTGTCCATTTTCTGTATATAATTTTCTTATATCTAAAAATGCTATTTTAGCTAATTCTTTTATTACCATATCCTGTGTTATTTCTGTTCTTTGTTCTCGTTCTTTTATTTTATCTGCTACATATATTTGAATGTTAGCTTTTGTTAGCAGTCTACTTCCATTTGCTCTTGCTGTTTCATCTTTTTTACAATTAGGATAAGCAACCTTATATGCTCTTGTTGCATTAAGGTCTATTAAATATTCATCACAAAATCTTTTTTGTGCATCTGTCATATAAGATTACCTCTCTTTCCTTTATTTTCTTTTAAATTGTTTTATCATTACATCTATTATTGTAACAAAAATAAAAAGAGTAAATGCTATTGCTATTACTCCTATACAACTTAATATTATTCCTAAAAATATATTCCACATATTCCTACACCTCTTTCCCTGTTGCTTTATCTACTATCTTTACTATAACATCTGCTTCCCATACATAATAACTTCCAATTTTTGATACTTTTTCGTTTTGATTTTCTAATATTACTTTTTTCTGCTCTGAATTTAATTTTCTATTTGCTTTAATTTGACTTATTTGTGAATTATTACATTCATAACCTTTTTTATTTAATATATTCACAACCAAATTATTTTTAACTTGAGATATTTTTATACTAAGATTTTTTAATTTCTTTGATTTTACTTTTAAATACACTTTCATTCTCCTTTTTTGGTTTATATCTAAAACAATAATCATAGTATATACACTGTTCACATTTTCTTTGCATGCAATTTGCATAGTTAATCTTTTTGCTCATAATATACACACTTTGTACATACTATATTATTGTTTTTGAATATTCTTATTTCACAATCATTTTTGTTCTTATTTTTACATCTTGTACAATACTCTTTTTTATATTTTTCTATTCTTTCTTGATTAGTCATATGTACATCTCCTTTTTTGTTTATAAAACACTATGTAACGATATAAATGTAGCTCAGCTCTACATATGCTCCTAAGTTTTTCTTTTAAGCAGGCGGAACATAAACCGTAATTTAATACGTTAAACCAGATTTCTGATTATTTTATATATCGCTACATACTATTTTATAAACTCTATGCAAGATATAATTGGAATGTACGTCTTACGTTTGCAATTCTGCATACATTTGTAATAGCTTTTTGCTCTCCTTGTAAAACTTCTATTACTACTTATTACTCAACCAATTTGGAGAGTCTCTTTTTTATATCCTGCATACAACTTATAAATATTAATTAGAACTTGCTAGGAAAGTTCTATACCATCAACTTTGATTTTTTATCCTACAAAGATTCTATTATCAGTTACCTAGCATACTGGTAATAACTAATCCACTAATTTCCAGTCTTCTGCTAACATGTCGGCTTGACTGGCTAACCAACCTAATTGAACTCCTGATGTTCCTACAAATGCTATTGCTTTATTTCCTATTGCATCATGTTCAGCATTTATTATTTCATTGTTAGTGTTTTTATAACTTATACAAGTTGCAAGTTCTATATATTGTCCTTTACCATTCCAACCTTGTCTTTGTACTCTTTTTCCTTCTCTTAATAATTATATCGCTTTTCCAAAATTCATTTTTATTCCTTCTTTCCTAACATAATAAAAAGAATAGACATTTAAAACATCTATTCTTCTTTGATATTAAATAAATAAAAGGGAAACTTTTATTATTGCCGCATTGAATTTGATATTTCCATCTGCGACTTTTTATAATTTTTCTATTATAATTATACTACATCAGAAGCGAACTTTTAAATACAATTTTTGCGAAATTTTAGCGAAGTTTTTGCGAAATTATGTATTTAGTACCTCTAACATATCTTTTAAAGCTACATCCCTTATATTTTGTAATTGCTTTACTGATAAATATCTTGGAAATTGATTTTCGTACTCTTTTGCAACTCTTTTCCAATCTCCTTTTTCACTATTTATATAAAATTCACTAATTACAAATCGTTGTTTTTCACTAAGTATTGTTAGCAAATTTTTTACTCTTACGATTTTTTTATTTAATATATTTTCTTCTGCTTCACATTCTATTATTTTTGAACTTAAATAATCTCTATCAAATTTGTTTATATGATTTAATTCTTTTTTATAATTCATTGCTGTATTTGGCACCTTATCAGATATATTATTTGTATTACTATGTATTCTATCATACACTTGTTCAGCTATTTGCATATTCTCTATTACTTCTCTTTCAGTATCTTCATTCACTGTCCCAGCATAATATAGCTGTTCTTGATACTCTTCTTTCTTTAGCTGAACTTCTGTTAGTTTTGCTTCATCTTTCTTATGATTTCTTAGAATTTTTTCAATATCTTCTTTTATGTATTTACTCATTAGTGTACCTCCTCTTTAAATAAATAATATACTTTATAGTGTTTTCTTATTGTTCTATTCTTCTTTAGTGCTATACTCATTTCCCTTGCTGTTAAATTTAAAAATTTTACTATTTCTTGTAATGTTCCCACTCTTATGCATTGTTCATTGTTTTCTGTATCGTATATTCCATATATGTTCATTTGTACTCACCTCAACTATATCTTTGTATTTCCATTTTTTCTTGCTGTAATTATCATGTTTTCTTTTTCTATTATTAATCCTAAATCAAATTTTGTAAATGTTTCTTTGTATCCGTATAATAAATCTTTATATAAATATAAATTTTCATTACATTTTGCTACTAGTATGTATTCATGTCCATTTTTGCTAATTACTTTTGGTATTTTCATTTGCTTTTCCTTTCAAATATTTATATATTACTCTTTCAACATAAGCTAATGCTTCATAATTGCTTATGTATCTTCCATCATGTCTATGCCTTACACTTGCTCTTATTATCTTTATTTCTTGATTATATTGTCTTTTATACATTGTTGCCAATTGATTCTTGCTTAATCCTTGTTTCCACTTTTGAATTATCTCTTTGTCTTGCATACTACACCTCTTTAGATTCTCTTTAGAAATTAGAAATCTCTCTAGATATAGTATGCTCTTTTATTTGTTTATTAATTCTTTTGCTTTATTTTGAAAATATTGTTTTACTATAGGAACTAAATATTCATATTCCATTTCTTCTTGCACTCCTATTATTTTATCAAACCATAATTCAAAATCGTCTTGCTCAAAATATGCTTCATTTATTTTTTTTGCCATTAAATCTATTATTTTGTCTTGTTCCAATATTTTTACATTAACTAAATCTAATTGATTTTGTAATATATGTGTATCTCTATCATATTCTTGTTTTGTTTTATCTCTTTCATCTGCAATTTTCATTATTGCTTCAAATAATCTCTTTGCTTCATCATCTAGCATTTCTGGTTTCATTGTTTGTAGTTCATCTAATACATTTTTTACTTGCTCTTTTGTCATATGTTAGTCCTCCTCTAAGAATCTGTTTATCGCAATTCTAGTTTCTTCTTTGTAACAGTCTTGTACTTTATCTTGCATATATTCCAAAAAATTCTTTACTTCTTCTTTATCCATTTTATTTGTCCCCTTCCAACAATTCTTTTAAAATTCTTTTTTGTTTTAATAACTCTAGCTTATCTTTTTCAACTTCTTTTTTGTATTCTTCGCTGTCATCATCTGAGTATTCACATTCTAATATTGCTATATCTAGTTCTTCTATTTTAACTTTTATTTTTTTGACTGATATATAATCATTTGATAAGGTTCTATTTATCACATCATGAATTTCAACCTCTCCATATTTTCCAATTATTCTACTTCTTTCTTCAAATTTTAATTCTTCATTCTCTTTTTGTAATTTTTCTATAAAATCTGATAATAAAGCACATTCTAAATAACTCAATCTATCTTTATCTGTTATTTTTTCATTATTGAAACCTTTTAAGTATAATCTTTTAAACTTTTCAGCAATTTCTTTTCCTGCTTCAATTGCTTTCTTTTCTTCTTCGCTCATAATCTTACTCACTTTCTAGTAATTTTTTAATTTTTACAAATGCTTCTACTAAACTATTAAAATCAGTAATTTCTGTTTCATTTAAAATTTCTCCTATTTTATTCTTTGGAATATAATTTTCTTTAATATATCGTGGTGTTTCTTCTTCAATTACTTTTTTACCTTTTGTAATATCTAATAATTTATTTTTTAATCTTTCATTTTCTTTTTCTAATTTAACTTCCTTCTTTTCCATTCTTGAACATTCATGGTCCACTTGCTCAAATTCTTCTTGTAACCTTTTATAATCTGATAAACTATTACTCATTGTCTTTAATTCTGTTACTTTTTCATAAGTTACTTGACCTTTTATGATTTGCAATATTAATCTGCATTTATCTATATCACTCATTTTTTCTAATTCACTTTTTTTTACTATATTTTTCATATTTACCTCTCTATATTAACAAATGTACTATTAAATTTGTTGAACTTTAATTTTGATATTCCTGTATTACCTGCTCTTTGTTTTTGTAAATCTACTGTTACTATATTTTCATTGTTTTCCTGTTGATATAAAAATACTACATTATCTGCATCTTGTTCAATTGCTCCACTTTCTCTTATATCAGCCAAGGTCGGTTCGTTTTTACTTGCATTTCTATTTAATTGGCACAATGCAATGATTGGAATTTCCAAATCTAAGCTTAATAATTTTAATGTTCTAGATATATCTGCCACCTCTTGCTCTCTGCTATTAAAATTTCCTGTATTTCTAACCAATTGAAGATAATCTATTATTAATAAATCTAACTTATTTTTATTTTTCATTCTTCGAGCTTCTATTTCTATTTGTTGTATTGAATTGGCTTTAGTTATTATTTTAATTGGTAATTGACTAATATCCATGCAAGCCATTCCAATTTTACCAATTTCCTGCTCTGTTAAATCTCCATTTCTAATCTTTCTTGAATTAATTTTTGTTTTTTTAGCCAATATTTTTTGTATAATTTGCGTCTCTGACATTTCTAAACTTACATATATTACATTTTTATTTCTACTTGCAATCTTTTCTGCTATTTGTAAAGAAAATGTTGTCTTACCAACACCTGGTCTTGCACCAATAACCGTCAACTCCCCTTGATGCAAGCCATCTGTAAGTGCATCTAAGTCAAAAAAACCTGTATATAAATCATAATTTTTTTCTTTATTCAAATTTTTTTCTATTTCATCTGCTGTTTTTACTACTTGTTCAACAAATTCCTCATCTTTTTCTGTTTGAAACTCAATTTTATGAAGATCTGCAATTATTTTTTCTATATAATTATCGCAACCTTCTATGTTCTCTATCTTAACTTGAATATCTTTTGACAAATTAAATATTTCTCTTTTTTTTGTATATTCTTTAAGTATTCTATAGGCTGTTTCTGCTGTAGTCTTTGATACATAATTTCCTATGTTAGCCAGATATTTTAATATTTCATTTGATTTTTCATCTATTTTATTTTTTATTGTTAGCATACTTATCTCTTCTTTTTGTGAATTTAACTTATTTATTGTTTTTATTATTTTTTTATTTGTTGGATTAATAAAATCTTTTTCACTTAAACTAAATGGTTCCTTTTGAAAAATCATATAGAATAATACTGCTTTCTCAATTTCCTCATCAAACATACTTCTTTCCACCTTCTCGCATTTTTTCTTGATACTCCTCTTCAGACATTTCTATTGTCTTATACTCTTCTTTTCTTATGTTGAATTTATATCCTTCCTTTCTTGCCCAATTCCTCAATGTTGCTAAACAGTCTTTGTATTTTTTCCCTGTACTCTGCATATAATCATCTAACTTTTGTATTCTTTCTTTATAATCACTCGGAAACAAATTCTTTAAGTCATTAAATTGTTTATTTGTAAAAAATACATTTTTGTATTCACCATAATATATATATTCTTTTTTATTCTTATCTTTTCTTATCTTATCTATTCTGTCTGCGTTACTTTGCGTAACTGTAACTTCACTTGTAACGTTACAACCACTTTTTCCATTTACCAATAGTTTTTGTTTTTCTCTATATTTAGCTACTCTTTTTCTTGTTTGCTCTCTAACTAGTTCTAATTGATCTAATTTTTGATGTTTTTCCCAGTTTGGTATTGTTATAACATCATCAATTATTTCTATCATCTCAAAGTTTTTAAAAGTTTCTAATGCTAACTTTACAATAGTTTCTTTCCTTCTAAAAATAGTTGCCAACATTTTATCTGTATATGGAATCTTACCATTCATAACAAATACTCCACTATTATTCTGTTTTCCAGCTAAACATAATAGTTTAAACCATATAACTATTATGCTGTCCGCTTCTGGTAAAGTTTCTATTAATAATATCTTTTCATCATCAAATATATCAGTTACTATTTTTATCCATTTTATTTCTGACATTTTTCTTAATCCTCCAATATTTTTTTATATTTCTTTTTAATGCCTTATATCTAAAATATGTATTATATTATCAAGCAACAAATATAAGTGCAAAAATATTACATATAATTAATTATGTGTATTATTTCCAATTGTTCTTCTTCCTTTTCTTTCATCGTATATATTATCTATAACTTTTTTCATCTCTTGTTGTCTTGAATATAATAATCTATATATATTTATTAAATATCTCTCTAATCTGTCATAATAATTCGCTTTTGTATATAAGTCATTACTTTTGATACCATAATAGTCTTCATATATTAGCCATAGCATATCCACTATTTCTTCAATTTCACATTCTTTTATTTCAAATTCCGTAAAAATTTGTTCTTCTTTTTTTTCCGTATTCTCTTTATCTATTCTTTTCAATTGTTCATCTGTTGGAAGTTCTGCTTCTAAATTGCATTGCATATTTTGAATAATTGTATTGTCTGATAGAATTACCCCTTTTACAAAACTGTTTTTCCAACCCATTCTTATACTTTTCGTTCCATCTTTTTCTTTAATCATAATTTTATATAGCCTCCTTAAAAATACATATTGCACTTAATCCTAGTGTTAAATAAATACATTTCATAATCATGCCTATCGTTATAATATTTGATATATAATCTGCTAATATTGGGAATCCAATAATTATCCCTAAAATTACTATTATTCTTATAAATCTTTCCATAAAAAATACACCCTTTCCAAATATCTTTTCTATACTACTTGAAAAAAGTGTAAAATTACTGTATAATAAATACAGAAACACTTTTACAAGTAGTTTTGAGTTGATATAGTGTTCATAGTTTACCAGACGCTGACACTATATCTATTTTTATTTTTTAATTACTATTTCTTGTTTTTCTTCATCAAATTCTGCGATAACTTCTCTATTATCTTTTGTTATTCCCATTTGCTTAATCCATGTTACTGGCAATGAAACTTTAGTATTAATTGAGCCACTTCCACTTTTGTTAAATATAATATTCAATTTTCTTTCCTCCATATATTATATTCTCCTTCCCTTGACAAAAATTATTTCGTTATGATAAAATAACTTTTATCAAGGGAAGGGTGGGGATTTTAATATCCCCTGTTATCTAACCCTTGTAGGATTAATTTGACTTGCTCTTTGTTTTGAGCTTGTCTTTGCTCTTGTTCGGTTTGGTCGCTGGCAAGAGCTTTTTTAATTAATCTTAGAAGTTTTAGCATATCTATCACCTCCTTCGATGGTTATATATTACCATAATGACGTTACCTTGTCAATACTTTTTTCAAAAATTTTTAAAATATTTGTTGTGATTTTTTAAATCATTGGTATTACTGCATTTCGTCTAATAAACTATTCTATTTTCAATGTGCTTTTTATGTTTTATAAATTACTTTTTCCATATCTTTCGATAAAATCTTCTTTTGTTTTTCGATAGTATTCCATCCATGCCTTTTGTGCTACTTTTTTTAAGTATCTATTTAACTTATCGCCATTCTTTCCATGTACTCCATTAGTACCTCTATGATCTTCTTCTGTTAGAAACACAATTAGACCATCCTTAATGCTTTTATTTCTGTATGCTCTTGAATAATACGCCTCATGTCTTTCACAATATTTTTTAGTTCTTTTTGTACTATATTTTGTGCTTTTCGGCATAATACAAAAATCAATTACTACATCGTTTGTTCCGCTTCTTTTGATTTTCTTTAATATTGTTTTTGCGTTTATCTACTGACTTTTTCTTTATAAAATTGCATTTTCCGTTTTGGACACGGATAAAAACTATTGCTTAAATCTTTTACAACCATTTCTACACCTCTTGATTTCTACTGTTAAAAATGCTATAATAACAATAGAAATTCATATATTTATGTGTATTTTTTGAACTAATTTTCTGATTCGCTGTCTGAAATTAGTTCTTTATTTTCGTCTGTTAAATTATTTGTTAGTAATTCTATATTGTTTTCTAAGTCTTCTATTTTGGCTCTTAATTCTGCTGCATTATCCAATAATATTGCATTGTCTTTTTGTTGCTTTTCTATTATTTTGTCTCTGTTTTTTATTTTTGAATTTAATAGATCTATGTCTTCTTCTAAATTGTCTATTGCATCTTTTAACAATTCATTTGCTCTTTCTGCATTTTCATTAAATAGAACTACTAATAATGCTCCAGACAAAAATCCTGCTATTGCAAAAAACATATATCTTCCTCCTTTCAACTAGTTTCTCTTGCTTATGTTTTATCTGTACACTGTTATACAATTATCTAATATATACAAACTTGCTTGATATACTAAATATACTGACATTGCCCATATTGATAATCTTACTGTTGCTTTTCCTATAAATTCATATAGTTTGCTTTTGTTTATTTTTTTCATTTGCTTCACCTTCTTTCACTTATAAATTCATTCCATGCTTTTCTTGTAACCAATCTTGGTTTTGTATATGTTTGAACCGCTAAACTCTTATCATTAAAAAGTTTCCTTACATTATTTATTGGTATTCCTGTTTCTTCTGCTATTTGTTCAGCTGTTAATAGTTCAAAATCATCTTTTTTATTTACCAATATTTCTAATTTTGAATTAATTTCTTCTAATATCTTTTCCATCTAATCACTTCCTCTCTTTTTGTACCTTGTCGCATTATTTTGTTATCTTTTTGTGAACGGTTTGAATAAAAAAATATTCATTAAATTGTTTTCCTAATAGTTCACAAATCCCTATAGAAACTTTTTCGTTAGGATTTCTAATTCCCGTAACAATAGAACTTATATATGCTTTAGAATATCCTAACTTTTCTGCTGCTGAAGTTATAGTATTTCCATTACTAGTCAAATCTTCTTTTAATCTTTGTGGATTTTTAACTACTATCAACGTTTTTCACCTCACTTTTGTTAACTTGTTGTGAACATTATATATTTATGTTTCTTTTTTGTCAACACTTTTTTAAAAATTTTTTTAAAAAAGTTTTACTTTTGTGAACAATTATGTTATAATGTGAACATAGGAGGTTTTAAAAATGCTTTCGAAAGAAGATCTAGGAAAATATCTAAAAAAACTTAGAAATAATAAATATTTATCTTTGAGAGAAGTTAATCATATTACCGACATATCTTATTCACATCTAAATATGATTGAAAATGGAAAAAGAAATGTTACACCTGCACTATTAAGAGTTCTTGCCGATTTATATTGTGTTGATTACTTAGATTTATATGAAAAGGCAGGATATATTGATTTAATAGAAGATGAAAAAAAGAATAAATATAAAATTGATAAATTAGGAAATAGTGTTTCTCCTATTAATATTCTTGGCACTGTAAAAGCTGGATATGACTATCTCGCTCAAGAAAATATTATAGGTACAATAGATGTAGAAACAAGTTTAGTAGGTAATGGTGAAGAATATTTTGCATTAAAAGTAAAACGGTGACAGTATGTCTCCTATTCTTATTGAAGATGATATTGTTATTATTAAAAAACAAAACGATTTTGAAAATGGCGATATTGTTGTAGCAATCATAAATGGTAATGAAGCAACAATAAAAAAAGGTAAAAAAAGCGATAGCAGTATTTTATTGCAACCATTAAACACTGCTTATGAACCACTTATATTTACAAAAGAAGAAATGAAATCTATTCCGGTAACAATTGTTGGAATTGTAAAACAATTAAAAAGAATATTTTAGCCCAAATAAAAAGAGAAATATGCTACAAGTTTGCGACAAGGTACATATTTCTCACATATAAACACTATTGAAAGTGATTACTTTTATATTATACACTATAAAAGCCTTCATTTTCAATAGTAAATTTAAAAATTTATATTAAAATGGAGGTATTTTATTATGGAAAGAAAAAACAAAAAAACAAAATCAGTTGGGAACGGTGAAGGTTCATTATATTATAGTGAAACTTTAAAATGTTGGATCTATCAATACGTTTATAATGGAAAAAGAAAAACGTTAAAACAAAGAAAAAATGAACAAAGTAGAGAGTTTAAAAAAAGAGTAACAAGCCTAAAAAGTAGTATAGATAATGGCAATTATGTTGAGAATAACAAAGATACTCTACTTATGATTTTGGAAAGATATATTGAGCAAAAAAACAAAGATGGAATTACATCAGATAGAACTTATTTAAGAGATACTGAAACATTAAACCAAATTAAAAAAACTTGCAATAATTGGATTAATAAGCCTATTCAAAAAGTAACTGTCGAAAATATTGAAGATTCAAAAGAAAATATGAGAAAATATTCCAACAGCACAATTGACAAAATATGGATTTCACTAAAAAAAGGATTTAAGATAGCTTATTCTCGTAGAAAAATATCTTATAATATAATGGAAGACGAAACACTAACAAAGCCTATCTCAAAAAAAGCAGCCAAAGTTGTTGCAGCTCTGTCTAAAAAAGAAGAAACTAAATTAATTAAGATATTGATTTCAAATAAACACAAATATAACAATATTCTCTTATTACAACTTTATACTGGAATGAGAATCGGAGAAGTATTAGCTCTATCCAAAGACTGTATTAACTTTAAAAACAATACTATTACTGTATATAGAACTATTACTAGAAATATACATGGCAAAGCTATATTAGGAGAACATACAAAAACATTTGATAAAAAAACAGGTATAGATAATGGAAAGAGAACATTCACTATGAAATCTAATGTAAAAGAAATTATACAAAAAATATATTCTAATAAAATTACAAATATAAATAATTTATTATTTTGGGATTATAATAAAAACTTTTTTATAACAGATGGTGAAGTCAATTCATACCTAACAAGATTAAATGACAAATATAAAATATTAGATAATCCAAATGAAACCTTATCTACTCACAGATTAAGACATACTTTTATAACAAGATGTCAAGAAAATGGAGTAAGTCTACCAGTAATTCAGAAAATAGTTGGACATGTTAAAGGAAGTAAAATAACTAATAATATTTATACAGATGTCTCTTTAGATTTTATAACAAAAGAACTAGAAAAAATCAAATAACCTCTCTACTGCATTTCTATTGCATTACCTTCAATATTTAAAACCATATAAATCTTGTATTTTCAAGGCTTATATGGTTTTATAATTTGGTGTTCCCAGGCGGACTCGAACCACCATCGGTCGCTTAGGAGGCGACTGCTCTATCCTGCTGAGCTATGAGAACGTTTTTATAATAATACTATCATTTTTTATAATTGTCAAGCTGATTTTTTATCTGCCAAAAACTTTCCATAACATAAAAAAACAGATAAACACAACTATATTTGTCATATTTATCTGTTTTTTATTAAATATCTAACTATTCAGTAACTACCTTTACCATAGCTTCTTTTAAGAGTTCTAATTTTTCTGTTGCTTTCTTTTCTGATCTTGCTTTAACCCCCATATATAATTTTATTTTAGGTTCTGTTCCAGATGGTCTTACACAACACCAATTATTATTTTCTAATTCATAATATAAAACATTTGAAGTTGGTAATCCTGTTTTTGTAATTTTACCATTTTTCATATTTTTTTCTATATCTTTTTGTATATCTTTGAATTTTAGAACTTTAAGCCCTGCAATTTCTGTAATATCTTTTTGCCTTGTTTTTGTCATCATATCTTGAATTTCTTGAGCTCCTTCTGCTCCTTCTCTGACAATTGAAACTTGTGTTTCCTTGTAATATCCATATTTTTTATAAATATCTTGCATCATATCCCACAAAGTTTTATCTTGTGATTTTGCATAACATGCAGCTTCACACAAAGCCATTACCGCTGCTATACCATCTTTATCTCTAGCATAATCTCCTATTAAACAACCATAACTTTCTTCAAATCCAAAAACATATTTATTTTTTCCTGTTTCTTCAGCATTTCTCATTATTGCTCCTATATTTTTAAATCCTGTCAAAACCTCATAACAATCTAAATTATAATTACTTGCTATATCTTTTGCTAAATTTGAAGAAACTATTGTTGTAACAAACATTCCATTATCTGGTAAAATACCTTTCTCTTTCATTTGAGAAATACGATATTCTGCTATAAGTAATGCTGACATATTTCCTGTATAATCCATATATTTTCCAGTTTTACTATCTTTTGCAAATACCCCTAAACGATCAGCATCAGGATCTGTAGCTAAAACGACATCTGCATCAACTTTTTCTGCTAAATCTAAAGCTAACTTAAATGCTTTTGGATCTTCTGGATTTGGATAATCTACAGTTGGAAAATTTCCATCTGGATCTTTCTGTTCTGGTACTACATATAAATTTTGTATTCCTATTTCTGTCAATAATCTTTCTACAACTGTATTTCCTGTTCCATGTAGTGGTGTATAAACAACTTTTAAGTTTTTACCTTGTTCCTTTACTATCTCTGGGTTTAATACTAAACTTTCCAATTTTGCTAGATATTTATCATCCATTTTAGTTCCTATTAAATGGAATAAATCTTTTTCCTCTGCTTCCTTTCTATCCATTGTTTTTATCTCTGAAAAATTAGTTACAGCTTTTACTTTTCCTATAATATCTACATCTCTTGGATTAACTATTTGTGCTCCATCTTCCCAATATACTTTATATCCGTTATATTTAGGTGGATTATGACTTGCTGTTATCATAACTCCTGCTGTGCATCCTAATTCACGTACAGCAAATGATAACTCTGGAACAGGTCTTAAATTTTCAAACAAATATGTTTTTATTCCATTCGCATTTAATATTAATGCTGTTTGCTCACTAAATTCTTTTGACATTTTTCTTGAATCATAACTTATTGCTACTCCTTTTTCTTGTGTTCCTTGTTCTACTATATAATTTGCTAAACCTTGTGTTGCTTTTCCTACAGTATATTTATTCATCCTGTTTGTTCCTGCTCCTATTACACCCCTTAATCCTGCTGTTCCAAATTCTAATTCTTTATAAAATCTATCTTCAATTTCTTTTTCGTCTCCCATTATTGATATTAATTCTGATTTTGTTTCTTCGTCAAATTCTGCACTTTCACACCATCTTTTGTATTCTTTCATATAATCTTTCATTCTCAATCATTCCTTTCCATTTTTATATCAATTCTTATTTCTACAACAAAATTGTTTATGCTAAACAGTAAATATGCGACATGATAAACTTTGAATTGTTTCATGCCGCATATTTCTGCGTATTTTGTTTTAATCTAAATGATGAAATTGTTTATACAATTTTCTAGCAGTTCTTGGGCAGTCAACATCTGCACTGTCTGAATTTTTTACAGGCGCAAACTCTTCTTCTCTTTTTACACGCAAAATTGCCATGTCATCAACTTTACCAAAAGCATCAAATAAAAATGCTTCAAATTTGTATGCATTTGGAGAATCTGGAACAACTAAATTTCCATCTTTATCTATATATTTAGCTTTTTTGTATGCAACATGATATGGTAATGGATTTGCTCCCATTCTTTCTATTGCTTTTACATTAAACAAATTACATAAAATATGTGATTCACCATATAATAATTCACCTTTTTCATCTACGGCTTCTGCCATTTCTTCGGTAATTTCTGAATATTCAATTACATTTGGCTTTCCATTGCGTCTGCAAAATACTCCTACTTTTTCATAAGGATTTGCTTTAACAACTGATTTACAAGCTACAGTTACACCTTTATCAATAGCTATTCCCATAAGAACAGGATCAACCATTTTTACAAGACAGTTATCAACTCCACCTATAAATACCCATTCGACACCAAGTTCTTTCATTTTATCAACCATTTTATTTTTTACTAGAGCTTCATAAATTCCACCATGTCCATCTGCTGCTAATTTTACAAGTCCATCTTCTCCAATTAAAATTTTTCCCTCTGTATCCATCATTGGTAATTCTCCTTGGATAAAGAAAAACAAGTTTTTATCTCTTTGATAACCAAAATATTTATTTTTTTCAAAAAATTCTATTGTGGCTTTATTATTTTCTCTACTAGTCATTATAAACCATGGTATTGTAACACCATATTTTTTTCCTTCTTCTTTTAATGAATCGCATAAAAGTTCAAATAATGATTTATGTGAGTCTAGTCCTATATCAAATGTTCCTTTTGGTCCATCATGTCCTAATCTTGTTCCTTGTCCACCTGCCATTGTTACTGCTGCTAGTTTTCCTTCTCTAATTGCCTTTTTCCCTATGTTATCATAATATTTATAGTCATCATACAATTTATATTTATCCATATATTCAATTGGTGTTATTTCATCACTTGATTGTTTTTGTTCTTGTTTTGTTGTTAAATACAATGAATTTACTAATTCAAAATCTATATTTTGTATTTGTTCTAATAATTGTTTTTGTTTTCTTTCATCTAATTTTTCATATCCATTTAATAATTGTTCTTGATTATATTTCTTTAGTAATGCTCTTATTTCTCCTAAGTTCATATATTTCATTCCTTTCTAAAACAAATAAAATCTTTTATTTTACTTTTTCTTTATTCGTATATAATAGCAAAAATTTTTTAAATTGTAAAGTTTTTATTATTCTTTTATATATCAATTTTTTCAAAAATTCAAGTAAAAAGAAAAAAATAGTAAAATTTTTTAAAATTTACTATTTTCCCTCTCTATAAAAATTCAAAAAATATACATCTATCATTACAAAATCACTTTATAATTTTACAAAAATATCAATATTATTTTTTCGCTCAAATACATAAAACTTTTAAACACATTAAAATAATATCTTATATTAAATTCTAAAAATGAAATTATACTTTTGAATTAAAAAACGACATTATATTTTTAGCATCAAAATTGACGCAATAATATTTACAATTTAATTTTTCCTGCCGTATTAAGAACTCCATCATATTGACACACTAAATCCTTCATTTGGTTTTCTACATCATCAATACAATAGCAATCTATTGATTTAATATTTTTTGACCCAACATTTTCTTGAATATAAGAATTCATTTTTTGAATATAATTTTTTCCACCTTTAATAAACACTGTAGTTTCTAAGTTTTCAGACATATTTTTTCTTATAGAATCTAATTTGCACAAATCATTTACACACCAATCAAGCGCAAAAATTTTCTCTTTATCTTTTTTGCTTAAACTAACATTTTTTAAAACTTTTTTTATTGTTTCATTCAAATCATTTTCTGTTAAAATAACAACATTATGATTTTGTTTTATTTCATTTTCTATATACGGTAAAGTTATCATTTCAAAATGATAATCACTTACATAAAACGAACATATCCTTTCTTGTTTTTTTACATCCTCATTTGTATTTTCAAATTGACTTATCATAAAAATTTACCACCCTTTCAAATGAAAGCCTTTTCTTTCGAAGTTTCTTTATTTTTTCTTTTCCAAATTTTACCATTTTATTTTTAATATGTCAATAATATTTCAAATAAAATTCATCTACCTTTTTCGACACAATTTTTCGCCATATTATACTTTTTTTCCCTTTCTTAACAATTTCGACTTTTTATATATATTCCTACAGCAGTAAGCGATATATTAAATCATATAAATCTAAAAATTACAAAATTATTACAAATTTTCTTAATTTTATTAAAATTTTTCGACATTCCATAAATTTAATTTTTTACACTATGATTTTAATTTTTCACAATATACTTTTAATTTTTTATACAAATTTTCCAATTATACATACTATACTCTAAATTTTTTATACAATTTTTTTAATTCTTTATAATATAATTTTTTATGTATTTTTTTAATTTTTTGTATATAATTCTCAAATATGCCAATAATAAATTCAAAGAATATTTTTCAAAAAAAGTTTAATGGAGGTAACTCATGAAAAAATTTTTAAATAAAGAAATTTGTAAAAAAATTTGTATTCTTACAATTTTACTATTTTTATATGTAGGAATTTCTGCAATATCTTATGCAAAATCTACATCTTCTGAAATATCTAATAGTGTATTCAGATTACATGTACTTGCTAACAGTGATTCTTCTGAAGACCAAAACCTAAAATATAAAGTACGAGATAAACTAATTTCATATATGAATACTATTTGTAGTGCAACTACTTCTAAAAAAGAAGCTATCTATATTGCTCAAAATCACCTTAATGATTTTCAAAAAATAGCAGAGCAAACTATTTCAGAAAATGGATATACCTATCCTATAAAAGTTGAAATTGGAAATTTTGATTTTCCTACAAAAACTTACGGAGATATTTCTCTTCCAGCTGGTTCTTATGATGCTTTACGTGTTGAAATTGGCAAAGCTCAAGGACAAAATTGGTGGTGTGTAATGTTCCCTCCGCTTTGTTTTATTGATGTTTCTTCTGGTATTGTTCCTGATGAATCAAAAGAACTTTTAAAAGAAAATATGAATGAAGAAGATTTTGCTCTTATTTCTGATAACAATTCCCATTCTGATATTTCTTTTAAATTCAAAATTTTAGAATTTTTTGGTAGTAAAAAATTTACAACAGCTAAAAACTAAAGCAAATATTTTTCAGTTTGCATATAACAACAATTTAATTAAAAGCTAATATAGCTATAAAATTGTAATTATCTTTAAAACCTTTATACTTATATTTTCGTCTGAATGTATTGCATTTTTATTACCTTTATGGTATATTTTATTAAAATAGAGTGTAATTATTACACTCTATTTTTAATGCAAACTAAATTAAAAAACATATCAGGGGGTAATACATTTGGAAAAACTAATAATAAAAGGACCTACACCATTAAAAGGTGAAGTACAAATAAGTGGAGCAAAAAATGCAGCAGTAGCAATCTTACCTGCCACTTTATTAATAGATGGAATATGTACAATAGAAAATTTGCCACATATAAGTGATGTAGAAATATCATGCAAAATATTAGAAAAACTTGGAGCAAAAATTACTTGGAATACAAAAAATTCAATAACAATAGATACAAGAAATATATCAACAACAAAAGCACCTTTAGATTTAACAAGTAAATTTAGAGCATCTTATTATATAATTGGTGCAATGCTTGGAAGGAAAGGTGAAATAGAAGTAGGAATGCCAGGCGGCTGCAAACTAGGTGCAAGACCTATAGACCAACACATAAAAGGTTTTGAAACTCTTGGAGCAACTGTATCTGTTGGTAATGGGACTATACATGCAAAAGCTGATAAATTAATTGGTAATTCAATATATATGGATATAGTATCTGTTGGAGCAACAATAAATGTAATGTTATCTGCTGTACTTGCTAAAGGAACAACAACAATAGACAACGCTGCAAAAGAACCTCATATAGTAGATGTTGCAAACTTCCTAAATGCAATGGGAGCTGACATTCGCGGTGCTGGAACAGATTTAATAAAAATAAATGGAGTTGAAAAACTATCTGGAAATTTAACATATTCCGTAGTTCCAGATCAAATAGAAGCTGGTACATTCATGCTAGCAGCCGTAGCCACAAAAGGAGATTTACTTATAAAAAATTGTATCACAAAACACTTAGATTCTATCACAGCAAAAATCATAGAAGTTGGTGGAACTGTAGAAGATTATGGAGATAGTTTACGTGTTTATTGCAAAGAAAGACCACATAAAGCAAACATTAAAACTCTTCCTTACCCAGGTTTTCCAACAGATTTACAACCTCAAATGGGTGTTGTTTTATCATTAGCAGAAGGAACCAGCATTATAAATGAAAGTATCTGGGAATCAAGATTTCAATATACAGATGAATTAAACAAAATGGGAGCTAAAATAACAGCCCAAGGAAAAACTGCTGTATTTGAAGGCGTAGAATCTCTAAGTGGCGCACCTGTTTACTCTACTGACTTACGTGCAGGAGCTGCTTTAATAGTTGCAGGAACAGCTGCTAACGGTACAACCGAAGTATATAATCTAGAACATATTGATAGAGGTTATGAAAATATAGAAGAAAAATTTAGAAAAATCGGTGCTAATATTGAAAGAGTTAACGAATAATTCTTTACAAACAAAGTCGGACATTAATAACTTTAACTTCACTATAAATTTCAAAGTCCGTATCTTTGTTCTCTTGAGAAATTTGAAAAGTAAACATCGCAACTCAATATTAATATAAAAACAAAGGAATCAAAAAACATGTTAAAATTTTATAGTTTATATAGTGGCAGTAGTGGAAATAGCCTATTAGTAAAAACAGAAAACACAAACATCTTAGTTGATGCTGGTGTTAGTAGTAAAAAAATTGAAACAGCACTAACTAATTTAGAAATAGACCCATCGTCTTTAGACGGTATTTTAATAACACACGAACACTCTGATCATGTTCAAGGACTTGGAACATTTTCAAAAAAATTTGGTATCCCTGTTTTTGTTAATCAAAAAACTTTAGATGCAATGCCAAAACAAAAAGAAAAAATATCAGAAAAAAATATCAACTTATTCAAAATTGAAGAAAATTTTGAAATAAACGATTTAAAAATAAAACCATTCGCAATACCTCATGATGCAGCAAATCCTTGCGGATTTAGCATTTTAAAAGACAACAAAAAAATAAGTATAGCTACTGATATTGGTCATATAACAAATGGAATATTAAAAAACTTAGAAGGTAGTGAATTCATTTTATTAGAATCAAACTATGATCCAGAAGTATTAATGTATTCACATTATCCTTACATTCTAAAAACACGTATTGCTGGTCCAACAGGACATTTATCAAATGAAGCAGCTGGAAAAACAATATCTTGCTTATTAAAATCTGGTCTACAACAAGTTATGCTAGGACATTTAAGCAAAGAAAGTAATTTTCCAGAACTAGCATACAAAACTGTTGTTGAAGAATTAATCTCTAGTAATTATAATGAAAATTCTTTGAGGTTATCTATAGCAAGCCGTGATGCAACTAGCAAGGAGGTCTTATGCTAACTATTAATATTGTATGTGTCGGTAAAATTAAAGAACAATATCTAAAAGATGCAATAACTGAATATAGTAAAAGACTTTCCAGATATTGCAAATTACATATTATTGAAATACCTGATGAAAAAATTCCCGATAAACTTAATAATAAAATTTCTGAAGAAATTAAAGAAAAAGAGTGTCTTAATATTTCTAATCATTTACCTAAAGATACCTTTCCCATTTGTTTAGATTTAAAAGGTAAAGAATTCTCTTCTGAAGAATTTTCTAAAAATATTGAAACACTCTCTTTAGTAACAAGTTCCATCACATTTATTATTGGAGGCTCTTTAGGTATAACTCAAAAATTGAAAAATAGTTGCAAAGAATCTATTTGCTTCTCTAAAATGACTTTTCCACATCAATTAATTAGAGTTTTTTTACTTGAGCAAATTTATAGAGCCTTTAAAATTTCTAATGGTGAAACTTATCATAAATAATTTATATTTTATTGTAGAGAAATAATAAAAACTTCGATATTTTTTATAATTTATCTAAATAAGGGACAGATGCTTTATAAAAGCTACAAGAAGTTGTTATAGCATCAATGGGGGAATTGACTTTTGCTTGTTTCTCTACAAGTTTAAAAACTTTTTTAATATTTTCAATCAAACTTAAATTTTTAAAAATTCTTTTAATAATTTTAAATCAATCTAAATTTTTTTGAATTTCTTTTATTTTAAATTCTTTTAATGATTTTAAACCGAATCTAAATCTTTTTGAATTTCGTTTAATAACTTTTTCGATAATACATTTATTACTATTTTTCTAATAATAATAAACAATATTATAAATAATAATAACTCTGAAATAATCATATCTTTTATAAAATAATGAATCAATTAAGTTTAGCTTTTTCTAAACTGTACCCACATTATACATTGCATTTTTTATAATGTCAACAAAAAGATTTCGACAAAATCTGACACTTAACTTTTGAATTCTCCCCTCCTAATAGACAACTTTATTTGGAAAAGAATTAAATTTTGACAAGGCAATTTTTATTTAATACTCTGTGTATGTAACCGCATTTTAAATGAAAATTAACGCAGTCAAAATTGTAATTCTTTTTCAACATACCATACAAAAATTAAATTACATTACAAACAAAAACACTAACAAAAATTCCAACAAAATCAGCAACTAAAGAAGCAAACAAAACAAATCTCGTTTTTTTAATACCCACACTCGCCGAATACACAGCAATAGTATAAAAAGTAGTCTCTGTAGAACCCATAATAACCGCAGACATAAGACCAAATTTAGAATCAACACCATAATTTTTCATTATATCTGTTGCCACAGCAATAGCACTACTACCTGATATTGGTCTAATCAAAGCCAATGGCATAATTTCAGTTGGAAAATTAATCTTATTTAAAATTGGTGAAACAATTAAAATAATAAAATCTAAAATCCCTGAACTTCTTAGTGCACCAATTGCTACAAACAACCCTATAAGTGTAGGAAAAATACTAATTACAATTTCAATTCCATCTTTTGCACCTTCCAAAAAAACATCAAATATTTTTATTTTTTCAACTATACCATAAACAACTATAATCAATATAATACTAGGCATCGCAAGACTAGAAACATAATTTACAAATTGCATAAAATCACCATCACATCATCCCTTATTATTAAATATACCATGTTCTTTTTTATTTTCATATAATATTAAAATTTTTGTAACAACAACACCTGCCACAGCTGCACAAATTGTAGCTATCCAAACAGGAAAAATTATGCTTGTTGGATTTTTTGAATTTAATGATGCTCTTATTGCAATAACAGTTGTTGGAATTATCTGAATAGATGCCGTATTTAAAACAATTAGCATTACCATTGAATTGCTTAAAGTTTCTTTATTCAAATTTATTTTTTGCATAGATTTCATTGCTTTTATCCCTAGTGGTGTAGCCGCATTTCCTAACCCTAAAATATTTGCAATCATATTCATAGCAATCTCTTTTCTTATCTCTTTTTCATTTTTCAATTCTGGAAATAAAATTTTTATTATTGGATTTAAAATTTTTGTTAATTTTGTAATTACACTCGTTTTCTCAGCTATTTTCATTATTCCACTCCATAAAGACATTGTTCCTAATAAAGTTAAACACAATGTTACTGTTTCTTGTGTACTGCTAAATATTGATGAATTCAATTTATCAGTATTTCCAAAAATTACTGCATATATAAATGATACTATTATAAAAATTGGCCAAATTTTATTTAACATTTTATCATACACCTTTCTTTCATTTAACAACTTTAATTTTATTCTACTTATATATATTCATTTTTTAATGCTTTTATTTCTCATAATAATATTTTCGTATCACAATTCAATTAAACTGCCCATTAATATATTAATTTAATCATTAATTATAATTTACAAGCTATTTTATTAAATCAACGGAAATTTATTCCATTTTTTAATTGACCTTGATATTAATTTATGATATAGTATACGTTGTAGGAAGGATTACAAAATAATAACATTGAGGGAGGCAAAGATGAAATCAACTGGAATAATAAGAAAAGTAGATGAACTTGGCAGAGTCGTTATACCAATTGAGCTTAGAAACAAGTTCGGAATTGCTGAAAGAGACCCAATAGAAATTTATGTAGATGGCTCTTCAATCATATTAAAGAAATTTGAACCAAATTGCATTTTTTGTGGAAATACAAAGGAATTAAAACTTTATAGAGATAAATTAGTTTGTCCTAAATGTGCAAACCAAATTAAAAAATTATATGAGAAAGAAGAATAATAAAATAATTTCATTTTTGCAAAAATCATAACCACCCGTAAAACGGGTGGTTTTAACATCGAATATCAACATTAAACTTTTTCCTTTCAAATATATCATAAAACTTGATATATTAATTTTTGGTGGTATTTAAACAATGTTAAAGCAAAAGTAAACATTAATAAAATTAACATCTCATACAATTAGTAAATATCATTATAAAATAAATTTCATATAAATTTCGTTTTTTGAAACCCCTCTATCCTTAGCAATCTTTTTAATAATCTCTTTTTTATTTAACCCCTGCTTTTGATAAAGTTCATAATGTTCTTCTAAACTCATATCTTTAAACTCTTGTTGTTTCTCTTCAATTTTTATTTCTTGCCTACCTTCTATTAAAATTATCATTTCTCCTTTTAAAAATTCACTTTTTTCTATTATTTCTTCTATATTACCTCTTATAAATTCCTCATGTATTTTTGTCAATTCTCTAGCCAAAACTATCTCTCTATTCTCCACAAATTCTTTTAAGTCTTTTAGTGTAGTTTGTAATTTGTGTGGTGCTTCATATATTATTACTGTTTGTGTACTATCTTTTATTTGCTCTAATTTTTGTTTTCTATTTTTCTTATTTAAAGGTAAAAATCCTAAAAATAAAAATGTATCTGTATTTATTCCTGAACCTATTAAAGCATTTACAAAAGCAGATGCTCCCGGAATTGGTATAACTTTTATATTCTCTTGTATACATTTTTTTATAACTATTTCTCCCGGATCACATATACCTGGTGTTCCTGCATCTGAAACTAATGCAATATTTTTTCCATTTTTTAATTCATTTATTAATTCTTCTGACTTTATTTCTTCATTATGCCTATGATAACTTATTAAATGTTTTGATATTTCATAATAATTCAATAATTTTAAAGTATGTCTTGTATCTTCTGCTGCTATTATATCTACATTTTTTAATGTATTTATTGCCCTAAACGTTATATCTTCTAAATTTCCTATTGGTGTTGCTACTACATATAAAATTCCATTTTTCATTTTACCATTCTTTGGGATAAGGGTACGGGCAAGCCGATTTACAATGCGATAGTATGGC
>OGWV01000067.1_pt1 | contig 48242 bp, 39 predicted proteins | sample 1576081 | NCBI WGS metagenome assembly OGWV01 (sample SAMEA3541541, study PRJEB24748) | human gut metagenome | biome: human gut; feature: human-associated habitat; material: faeces | place: China | collected 2012 | reverse complement strand
AAAAAAAAGCCCCCACCACAAGCCTGTGGGGGGGACAGGGAAAAGTTTATCTTTCATCCTTTTTTCCAAAAAATCCAATCATCCAATTCACAAGAACCGCACCAACCATACACCCCAGCCCATTGTGAATCATATCATCCCATTCAAATAATCCACGCATCATGATCAGCTGGCTGCTCTCAATAACCGCCGATACCACCACACCAAATGCCAGTGCATGCTGCCATTTTACTTTATGATTCATGATCAAAGGCAATAACGCTCCCGCCGGTAAAAGCAAAATACAGTTCAGCAGATTCTCCTTCAGCAATTCCATATCATGGTACCTGAGTATGGCACTCCATGACCAGAATGGAATCAGTTCATACTGCCGGACCGAACCCGTCCTTGTAAATACTGTAGAACCAAACACAATCCCAAGGAAGACCAGTTCTGCCAAAATCGCAGCTGCCTGGAGCTTATTCATTTTTTCCTTACGTAATAAATAAATCATCATAATAACCGCGATCACCATAATACACGAGAAACAAAAGATTTCCCGGCTTGACCACGGATTATTGTATTCCGTCAAGATCTGATAGATGTCCATTTACTGCTCCTTCACATAAAACATTCCAAGTGGTCTTATTATACACTATCTGTCAAATCTTTTGTAAATGTCTCACGTTCTCCTGCATTCTCCCTCCGCCAAATGGATTTTCAATAATAAAACTGCAAAAACTACTTGTAATATATAATAATATGTGCTATCTTGTTTTTATTCAAATCAATTTTAATAAAATAAATTTTAATAAAACTATTTTAAATAAAAGGAGGGCTATTCATATGTTTGTAGGAAGAGAACAAGAGCTGGCATCGTTAGAGGAATTTTATGCCAAAGACGGCATTGGCATGACCGTTATCTATGGGCGAAGACGTATTGGAAAGTCTACTCTTATTACCGAATTCGTCAAAGATAAAAAAACTGTTTTTTATACGGCAACAAAAATCGGAAAAACCAGAAATCTGGAGCTATTTTCTAAACAAGTGTTAGATTTATTCATGCCCGGAATTGAAAATATCAGTTTTAACAGTATAGAAGCTGTTTTTGATTTTATTGATAAAAATATAGCTAATGATAAGATAGTACTTGTAATAGATGAATTGCCATACTGGGCTGAAAAAGATGACTCTCTTTTACCTATTCTGCAGAAATATATAGATACGATTTGGAATGACAAAAATCTGAAAATAATTTTATGTGGTTCAGCATTAAGCTTTATGGAAAATAAAGTGCTCAGTGAAAAAAGTCCTTTATTTGGAAGACGTGATTCACAGATAAAATTAGAATCATTTAATTATTTAGATTCAGCCAAATTTGTTCCTGACTATTCAAACGAAGATAAAGCAATCTGCTATGGCATTACTGGCGGTGTTGCAAAATATCTTTCCATGATCGATCCGAAAAAAAACATTGACGAGAACATTATAAGATTATTTTTCAGGACAGATGGTTATTTATATGATGAAACCAGAAACTTACTGACACAGGAATTTTCTGATATATCACTCGTAAATAATATTGTGGAACAGATTGCCTCCGGAGTAAATACACTTAATACCATTTCCGGAAAAATTAACGAGAAAGAGCCAACTGTCTTATACTCATTAGAAAAATTAATCAGTGTTGGGTTAATTGAAAAAAAGAAATGTATCACAGAAGAAAAAAACAAAAAGAAAACACAATATGTTCTAAAAGATTATATGTTCAAATTCTGGTACGAATTTATCCCAAAAGCAACCAGTGTAATTGAAATGGGACAGGGTGCACTTTATTATCAAAAAGCTGTCAAACCATTCTTACATTCATTTATGGGTTCTGTATTTGAAGAAATGTGCCGATACTATACTCTGAATCAGGGAATAACCGGTGCACATGGTTGTTTCGTTACTTCAGTCGGAACCTGGTGGGGTGTAGAAAATATTACAGATAAAAACGGTTCTATACGAGCACAATCTGCCGATATAGATATCGTTGCCTTATCTGATATAGACAAAAAAGCAGTTATTGGCGAATGTAAGTTCAAAAACGAAAAAATAGACAAAGGTATTTATGAAACATTGATCAGAAGAGGAACTCTTATATCCAATAAATACAAAATTTCAAAATATATTTTCTTTTCTCTATCAGGATATACAGATTGGTTCGACTCATTATCTGATGAAGATGTTTTGCTGCTTACATTAGATTCACTTTATAGGTGAACAATGGATGCAGAGGCATTGCCTCTGCATCCAAAAAATGCTCATCCCATTCGAACAATCCACGCATTGTGATCAGCTGGCTCGTTTCTATTGTGGCCGATATCAGCACTCCAAATACCAGTGCCTCCTGCCATTTTATCTTCCGGTTCATGATCAGCGGCAGCAACGCTCCCGCTGGCAAAAGCAAAATACAATTCAGTGTTCTTTCCGAAAAAGTGGATGCTTATTTCGCATGGGCAAAACAGAAGTACTCACAAGTAACACATAACAGCACGATCGGTAAGGCTCTCGCTTACAGTATAAATCAGGAAGAGTATCTCCGTGTATTTCTATCTGACGGGCATGTTCCGATGGATAACAACTATGCAGAACAGGCAATCCGGCCTTTTACCATTGGACGTAAGAACTTCGTAATGATCAATCTTCTAATGGTGCAAAGGCAAGTGCCATCCTGTACAGTCTGGTCGAAACAGCAAATGCAAACATGATAAATACCTTTGAATATTTCAACCTGCTGCTTACTGAGATCCCTCAGCACATGGATGACAAAGATCTCAGATTTATTGATGATCTTCTCCCATGGTCCCCCAGAGTACAGAAAGAATGCCCCAGCCGATACAAAAAGTCTTGATTTTTCAATGTACATGTCGTTTTCTATAAAATCTGTTCAATCCCCGCTAGAATGCGGGGATTTTTACTTTCCAGTACTCATGTTTGAGGACTTACCATAAAATCAAAAAAAAGCCTGACAGGAATCCACTTCCCATCAGACTTATCTCTCACATCAGAAACGTAGTATTATTCTTCCGAATCCATCTTATTTACTTCATCAGCCCCTTAATAACTGCCTCTACTGCAGAAGTATCAAAGAAATTCTTCTTACTGTCATAATTTGTCGGAGCTGCAATAACAACGAAATCAGCATCCTTATATGCTGCCTCCGCATTCAGAGTAGCTGTCAAATTTAATTCTTTTTCTGCTAAGTACTTCTCAATATACTCATCCTGAATCGGACTGATTCTCTTATTAATTTTTTCCAATTTTCTGGAATAATATCAACTGCCATTACTTCATGATGCTGTGATAACAATGTTGCAATGGATAAACCGACATATCCTGTTCCTGCTACCGCAATTTTTATTTTTCAATGCCCCTCTATGTTCTAATAATTTTCGGCAATCCACTCCTGATATTCTTTTTCTTCAAGAATATTAGCAATTCTTTCGCATGCATGACCATCACCATATGGATTACAAGCTTTAGCCATCGCATTATACGCTTCTGGATTTTCAAGAAGTTCTTTAAAATTATTGTAAATCGTTTCTTCATCAGTACCAACAAGTCTTAACGTCCCTGCTTTTACTCCCTCTGGTCTTTCTGTAGTATCCCTCATCACGAGAACCGGACGACCATAAGATGGAACTTCTTCCTGAATTCCACCAGAATCCGTTAAACAAATATGACATCTAGCCTCAAAATTATGGCAATCAAACACTTCAATTGGCTCTATAATATGGATTTGTTCACATCCACCCAATTCCTCTTCCGCTGCTTTTCTTACTTCCGGATTCATGTGAATAGGATAAACTGCCTTACACTCTGGATGTTCATCAAGAACTCTACGAATGGCTCGAAACATATTATGCATCGGTTTACCAAGATTTTCTCTTCTATGCGCAGTAATAAAAATAAGTTTTCCATCCCCAACCCATTCAAGTTCAGGATGTGTATAATCGCTTCGTACTGTATGTTGCATAGCATCAATAACAGTATTTCCTGTAACAAATATCTTTGTTGAATCTTTTCCCTCTTTAACTAAATTATCTGCCGCCATCCTAGTCGGTGCAAAATTATATTGCGATATAATTCCTACTGCCTGACGATTAAATTCTTCGGGATACGGAGAATAAATATTATATGTACGAAGACCTGCCTCCACATGTCCAACTGGAATTTGGAGATAAAAGCAGGCTAAAGCTGTGACAAAAGTTGTAGATGTATCTCCATGTACAAGCACAATATCTGGTCTGACTTCTTCAAGCACAGCCTTGATATTTTCAAGAATTCCAGTTGTAATATCAAATAATGTCTGCCCCTGCTTCATAATGGAGAGATCATAATCTGGAACAACGTTAAACGTATTCAGCACTTGATCAAGCATTTGTCTATGCTGTCCAGTGACACATACAATGGTTTTCAAAGACTCTCTGGTCTTTAATTCATTCACCAACGGACACATTTTAATAGCTTCTGGTCGTGTGCCAAAGACCAACATTATTTTCTTTTTCATACATGTTCCTTTCAAATATTCGTCATTTTTTCTGTTTGTAATAAGCATTTTATCCATATTTCCTACTATAATATTTCTATTATTCATCTTCCCTCAAACTTTCAATCGTTTCAACCAACCCTTGTTTCAAGGTATACTTTCCGTTCCAACCTAAAGATTTTAATTTAGAATTATCTAAGATACAATCTTTTGATTGAGAGAATCCCTTTTTTTCAATTTTATCAGGCAAGTCGAAAACAACATTCGTTCCCGCAATTTCAGCACAAATTGAAGCTACTTCTGCAATAGATGCAATAGAATTTTCGTTAGCAATGTTATAAACTTCTCCATTCAAACCATTAAAAAGCACTTTAAAGATACCGCTTACAACATCTACAACATAGCTATACGTTCGCCTCTGTTCACCCTTACTTTTTAAAACAATATTTTCTTTATTCAAAGCATTCTTAATAAATTGTCCATGAGCTTTTGAATCAGATTTCAACATAGTAGGACCATAAACACTAGGTAATCTGCAAATAACCGCATTTATATTATATTCATCTACGTAACTTCTTAATAATAGCTCGCAACTTCGCTTACTTTCTGGATATGCATTCCTCAAAACTGTCTGATCAATTATACCAGACATATTTTCCTTATACACTGAAGTATTACTTATTTCTCCATACACTTCAAAAGTGGATGTTAATAACATTCTACATTTCTTATATTCTTTACAATATTCCAGAACATTCTTATTACCAAGAATATTAGTTAAAATAGTTTCTACAGGTTGAATTGCATAAGATTTTGGATCTGCATTACTAGCGCAGTGAATGATATAATCATATTTACTTAATATACCCAAAGGCTGCGCTACATCCTGAATAACAGGTATAACTTTATCTCCGAACTTCTCCATAACTTTCTTTCTTGAACGACTCATTGCATAAATTTTAAAGTTAGCTCCTTTAACATTAGCGTATAAAAGAGTATCAATAATACAAGAACCTATTAGACCAGTTGCACCAGTTATTAAAAAACTGCCATTATTAATAGGTAACTCTTTCGCTAAATCATGTATACTTTCTTGATAACTCATTAATGCATCCACTCATCTTTCTTAGCTTGTAACAATGCTTTGAAAATCTCAATATCTTCTGTTGTTGTCAATTTCAAATTTTTCTCTGACCCCTTTGACATATATAGTTTTCTTCCTAATTCAATATACATTGTGCATGAAGCAACTGAATTAGTAATGCCTTTCTCAAGAGCTTCTCGGTGTGCAGCTACAATGTCTTTTATGAAGAAAGATTGAGGGGTTTGCGTAATTTTTAAATTATCTCTAGCAACTTGTTCTTCCGTTGAAATAGAATTATATGTTTTAAGCATAGCTGCTGTACAAGGTACAACAGTAATTGCATTGCCATATTCTCGGCAAATTTTAATATTATCTGTAATAATTTCAGGCAGCAACATCGGTCTAATTGCATCATGAATCAATACCACATCATCATCGGAATTGTATCTTTTATAAATATCTAATAAACCATTTCTAATTGAATCTTGTCCATTTAAACCACCGGATACAATATTTTCAAGTTTAGCAATTCCAAATTGTTTTGCATATGCTTTCAAAACATCATGCCAGCCATCCAGGCACACAACTTCAATTGCATCTATTTCAGGGTGTTTTTGAAATGCTTCTAATGTATATATGATAACTGGCCTATCATTAACATTGATAAACTGTTTTGGAATATCTTGTCCCATTCTTGCGCCAACACCACCCGCAATAATTAATGCTATATTAGCCATTTTCATTACTCCTCCTCATAAATATAGTATGCTTCAAACTTATGGTGTGATACCCGCTCATTTTCCGGTGGTAAAGTCATGTAATCACCATATAACTCACTTAAATATTCTTCTGCATTATTAGGAATATTATACATTTTTCCTTCAAATTCTGTACATCTTCCCGTATCAAACACATTTTTATTACAACAAATATTCCTCTTTAACGCACTCGCTATATCAGCACAATATGATTCTTTATCCATATCATATTTATGTAAATTGTTATTTATTAAATATAGCCATCTTCTACTGCCCACTATTTTAGCGATTTTTTTTATTAATTTAAAATATAATTTTTCATACCCTCTGTTTTTAATTATCGAATATGCCTGCATCTTTCTTAAATGCCAAACTTTTTTTTGCAATAAACGTCGCTTTCTCTCATTGTCTGGTAATGCATCTATTGGGAATACATCAATATACACTCCCAATTGTTCATACTCTGCAGTCCCCCACTCTTTCAATTTTGTGTAAGAATCAACTACTTTTGCAAATGAATAAATATATTTTTCATCCGTTTCATATGATAATATCTTATATCGGCTATCATCTAAACACATATGCACAAATCTATCATAATCTTTTCTCGGCATTGCAATATCTATATCATCATCCCATGGTATAAATCCTTTGTGGCGAATTGCACCCAACAAAGTACCTCCATCTAAATAATATGTAATGCCATTTTTATTACAAAAATCCGCAACATAATCAAGAATATTTATCTCTACCCTTTTTAATTCATTTATATCTATCTTTCTCACTTAATAGCTCCTTAACCACATTCGCATAGCCCTTTATTTTTTTATTTTTGAAATAACTAATTTCTTAACAGTACTTTTAAAAAATATGCTGCTAATCAAAGTAATTACTAGGACACTTCCAATTCCCACTATTACAGCATTAACTAACCATTGTCCTATATTTATACATCTGTCAACTTTCAAAAATCTTGCGAGCAAAACAACACAACTTCCAGAAAATGTAAACACCAGCATCTTTTTCACAAAATGCTTTAAACTTCTAAATAAAATATTTTTTTGTAAATAGATTACGTGAGCAATCATCCTATATACCATAGCAATTAAAGTTCCTATCGCAATACCAGCCAAACCCAAACTCCGAACTAAAATCACAGATATTACAATGTTTATCAAAGCCTCTATAATGGCATATTTAGATGTCTCTCGAAATTTTCCAGACGCATATGCAACGGCAACATAAGGATCTCTAATACAATATACAAATTCAGCAAGTACAAGCAACACCGCAAAAACTGGCTGTAGATAATTCGCATCTGTAATATTTGTCGTATAAACCTTCACAAATGGTAATATTAATACCAAACAGCATGAAAACATAATAGTTGCCACATAATATAAACCAAATTCATAAAGTTCAAATGCTTCATTAATTTTATCTTTTTCGCCCTTTGCCAAGACATTACCGATTGACGGCGAAATTGCTGAAGAAATTGATATCACAAGATTTTTTAATGCCATTACAATCATATTATAAATCGAGTAGACCGAAACACTTGTTAAATTTTTAAAAATAGTCAACACAACTATATCTGTGTTTGAATGAATAAAAAATGCAAGATTTTGACCAAATCCATCCCATCTCTGTTTTATTGATGTATTATCAATGGGGGCATGTCTGTCAAGATGATAATTTTTATTCACATACGTAGCAAATGCAATCGGTTGAATCAAAAATACAATAGCACTTACAAGTTTAACAACTAGGATGTCTCTGTAAATCTTTATTGTTATTAAAACCAACACTAAATTCAGAACAACTACTATTAATTGTACTATTGATTCAACATAAACTTTTCTGTCAGCCTTTAATAACAACCGATAAGATAAAGAAATAAAATATTGAACCAGCAAGTTACTACCTAGTACAAACGTCAAAGCTACAACATACCAATAAGATTGACTTGTCTTAGTGAAAAGTGGATAACAAAAAGCTACAACACACATGTATACTACAAAAACAATTCCTATTTGATTAAAAAACCTCTTAGTTGTTCGTATTATACTACTTACCTTTTTTTTGTCATTCGTACTTAATGGTTGATATAATGATGCAGTAATTACGCCGCTTACCCCACCTTCCAACAAAACAACATAATTTAAAAATTGGTTTATTGATGCAACTAAACCATTTGTTTCTGAACCCAAACTTGAAATAATTATTTTAGGAAGTATAAATCCTGAAACAATCGTTACTACTTGCAACAATAAAGAGCAAATAATATTAACTATTATCCTTCGTTTCTCCATTTACTATCTCCCCTAATCAAACTTTCACTTTTTCATTTTTTCCCTTTAATAAAAAAATCAGGTATACTGGGAAGAACAATCTTGTTCTAAGCGATCCTATTATCAATTTCTGTGCCACACTCAATCTCCCGAACTGTTTTGCCCTTTCCAACATATTTTCTTGCAATCCTACTTTGAAAAAAATCCTTCTTTTTTCTTTATATTTCATATCAACCGTAAATAATTCCTTCGCATATTCCACATAGTTCTGTACATACCTGCATTCGATCTCATTAATATTATTGTTCCCATATAACAAAATATCTGAAATAATATGATCATTAATGCGATTATTAATCGCAAGCTTATCTACTCTAAATTTTGAACTCAGAGAATCCGTTCCGTATTTTCTGTATGAATAACAACTTCTATTTTCACAGCAAACTGTCTTAATATGCTCACAGTATGATAATACAAACTCTGCGTCTTCTCCATAATTCATTCTCTCCGGAAACAAAATATTATATGATTTAATAATACTTTTCTTAAACAGTTTAAAACATGGACTTAATAAAAACGGAGGTGTTAAGTACATGGAAATATTCATAAAAAATTTATCCGCTTTTCCCCAAAATTTAGGGCAACTATTTACTTGTATTTCTCCATTTTCCATATTCAGGATTTCATAACCCCCCATTATAAAATCACAATCTGAATGCTGTGCCAATATCTCTACACTGTTAGGAAATAACGTGTCATCTGAATCAACAAACATTAACAGTTCAGATGTAGATAACTGAATTCCTTTATTTCTTGCTACCGCCACGCCTCTATTCTTTTGAGAATAGCATTTGATTCTCTCATCTTCTAATGCATGTTTTCGAATAATTTCTACGCTTTCATCAGTTGATCCATCATCAATTACTATAATTTCAATATTCTTATAAGTTTGTGTTCTAATACTATATATGCATTCATCTAAAAAACGTGATGAATTATAAACAGGAACGACTATAGATACCCTATTCATTTACACTAATCTCCTCTTTTGAATACAGTTTAATAAGCTATCATCTGTAGCTCTATCATTTACTAAAATGATTTCTATATTTTTGTAAGTTTGTGCACTTTTTATCCCTTCTTTTAAGAATTATAAACATGTATTATTGCCGCTTTCTGTTCATATCTTTCAATTTCCAGCTACTCTCTCAGAATTATCATTACTCGATAATATGCAAGCAGAAATCAACATAAAAAAGTACCAACTAAACCATTGCCAATCTGAGGATAAAACAAGAACAAAAATAACAAAAAAAGCAATATTTTCTCGTCTTATTCTCTTTACCAGATTTAACACACATGTAATTAAATAACCTACTCCTAATATTCCGCAATTAAGAAGTGTTGTGACCCATACATTACCATACGATTTTACATTAAATAAATTTCCATATTGCGCAATTCCAACACCAACCATCTTTTGCAAAATAGAATATCTGCTAAACAGCTCCACATGTCCAACAATTCTATATTTAGTTGAACTCATTCTTGCACCATTTAAATCTGAATTAAAATTAGTAAAACGCCTCATTATGTATGCTATAGAATCAGCAACCGCCTCATTTGTATTACTTACCACTACAAGTCCCACAATAAAAACACCTATTAAGAACAAAATTCTTCTAGTCATCTTTGAAGACAAGTCTATTCTATTTTTCATAATTAGTATCAAAACAGTTGTTGTAATAAGTATAATAATCGCTACTACCGATGTAGTCATCAACATCGCAATAGCATATAATAACATTCTTTTAATTTTTTCTTCTTTGAAGGCTTGTACATATGCTACAGAAACATAGATACCCAAATATGAAGCCTCTTGAAATATTCCATTTGGTCGTATATCTCCTGTATTTATATCAATATAACCAGCCCAGCCATCGTACTTTCCTAATGCAAGTCCTGGAATCTTTCCATCCCACATTGCTATTCCCACATATCCGCTTACAAACTGTAATATTACAAGCATTGAAGCAACAATAGCTATTATCTCCATCCATTGAAAAAATTTATCTCTACAAGGTGTTTTCCATAAATAAGTTAAGCAAAATGCATATATCAACCATACAATCAAATTTTTGAATGAATTTGCCATATCGGTATTACTCACTAAATTTCCAAATATGCCAATAATCCCTAATCCTAATAACCACATACATAAAAAACCTGTTTTTCTCTCAAACCTATATGATTTCGAAAAACATAACATTGTCAAGAAAAGCATGATTATATCATTAATTTTTAAAGTAAATCCGCTACCAATTTCTATCACAATATAGGGATCCAACACAGGAGCAATAGCAAAGAAAAAACCCACTGTTCCGGTCAAAGAAATTATCCACCATTTTCTCCTATTTACTTCCATACTTTTCCTCCAAAAGTTCACACATTTTTTCTTTATATTTTTTTATGTAGTATTGAGGATTATAGTATGTATTAAATAATTCCCTATATTCAGAAATTAATTTTTTCGTATCAATTTCTTCAACCAAGAGTTTTTGTAATTTCTCTGACGGGTTAAAGTCTGACACTGGCACGACATATTCGAAGCTATTTGTCCTATTATAAAAATCTTTTAAATATTTGCTAAAAATAGGAATAACCCCGGCAGATAAATATGATGATAATTTTGTAGGTGTTGCCACACAATTAACCGGATCCTCTTCCCGTAAAACAAATCCGAACTTCACATCAGCTAGTGCTTCTGTCATCATTTCTGGGGCAACTGATAATACCGTGCAATTATTAATACTTTTTCTTTCTACAATTCTTCTCGCTTCATCTTTAGCAAAAGTAAAAATCTTTAACTCTGCATTCGGATCAATTTTCTCAATTTGTTTATAAAAATCCAGTGTTTCTTCAAAACATTGCCATTTACTTAAAGAACCCACATAGGTAAATATGTTCTTCTTATATTTTCTTTCATCTACTTGAAGTGCTTCTATTCTGCTTACATTAAAGCAAGGCATAATAAAACATTTTCTATCCGTGCTAATACCAAATTTACCTTCTTCATATTTTTTCATTTCTTCTGAAACATAGAAAATTGCCATTGCCCTTTTCATAGCAAATCTTGTAATAACATCAAGAACATATTTTCTCAATTTACTTCCATTTCTCATATAACTTTCTTCTGCATCTATTCCTTGCATCCAATAAATTTGGTTTTTATATCCCTTAAAATATAATTTAACAAAATCAACAGCCGTAGGAGCAATAATAATGTCCTCCATTTTACACTGTTTTAAATCTACATCGTCTTCATATTTCTTTTCACCACATGCTTCCATAAGTGAAGCAATAACATCTAAATAATAATCTGTAACTTCTGCATTTGTACTTGAACTTCTTACTATCTTAATCATTTTTCCTCTATCCATTTACTATATCAATTAATTTTTTCATTGCATTCGCAGGTAAGTATCTCTTAGCTTCAGATATGCAATTCTGTCTCATCAAATTCCATTTTTTTATATCTTTATCAATTGATATTATTGCATTTTTTAATTCATTTATACTATGTGTTTTAAAAATCACACCTGTCATTCCTGATTTAATTATTTCCGAATTATATTTCCAATCACTTGCAATAACTGGAAGACCTGCTGCGAAAGCATCAATTATCGTACCTGCAAATCCTTCTCCTTCATAATATGTAGGGAATAGCAATGCATCATATTCTTTCAATACTTTTGTGCTCTGACTAAACGGAACCATTCCTTTATATTTTATATATCCAGGTGCCAAAGTTTGTAATTTTTTTAACCATTCTTCTTGATTATCTTCAATCTGACCATATATATCTAACTCAGCAAAAATATCACTATGCATAGAGTTTATCTCACATACTGCTCGAACAGCATCTTCTATTCCTTTTTCTTTCGTCACCCTAGAAAAAGTACATAAGCGATAGGGCTTAATGCCTGTATATTTTATTGTTTTCGCATCCAATATATCCAATTCTTTACAATTCGGAATAACTTCTATATTATTGTATCCTTGACTTTTTAATTGTTCCTTCATCGATGATGTTTCAACAAAAATAGAATTTATTTTTTTTAAAAATATGCCTAACCATTTTCTTTTTTTTACAAATTCTGGTAACCATCCACCTATTACATCATAATATATATTTCTTTTAAACACTCTATTAAGCCCAATCAAAAATGGAACAATAATTCGCAAACCATTCTCAGCTGGAAGAATAATTATATTTTGGGCACTTTTTAACGCATTTAACACAATAATTGGGGTTTTCACCAGCGTTTTCACGCCTCCATATGTATCGATTTTCATAACTTCATCGCAGCCAATAGATTTTTCCAATTCTTTGTATACAATTTTAGTTTTTACCGTTTGCCCATTCAATAAATCAAATGTATCTGCAAAACATCCTATGATACATACTTTTTTCACAAATTTTCCTCCCAATTTTCACCACTACTCTCTCCAACTAATGTTCTCCTTTATCATTTTAGCAGGAACACCACCATACAATACATTTTCTTTATCAATTGTATTCGTTAACAATGCACCATACGCAACAACCGAATTTTTTTTAATACAAACCCCTTTCAACACTGTTGCATATGCACATACCCATACGTGATCTTTTATAATTATTTTTTTTGAAATAATCGAATCTTTACCATTTTCTACCACATAATGTCCATCATTATTTTTTATCGTGACATTCCATCCCAAAACAACATTATTACCGATTTTTATATCAGCGTCAGAACAATCAATTGTAGTTGAGTAATTGCATCTAAATTTATCACCTAAAATAAGTCTTGCATTATTAGCACATATAACACATCCCTGTGATAATCCTAAATCTTTTCCAACCTGGATTACCCCCCCCCGTTCAACACAAAGTAAGCTCTTAGGTGACTCTCTCCTTGATGTTATCGAATCACCAAAACCTATTCTCATTGAGCAAGTAGATAAATCATTATCCTTTGTCAAAAACGTTTTTCTATTTATCCCTGATAACTTCACATGATAAGATACAATATATGGTAATCTAAGAGCCTGCTTTACTGGCAATACTTTAAAATTAAAATATATTGTTTTTGGAATAGACATTATTATTTCTATCAGATGAGTTTTTAAAAACCTTTTTGAGTATTGATTCATATTGCACCACCTATTTCATACTACTTTTAACATACTTCCATTTTTTATAACAACCAAACAGCAAATTTCTTCCCGTATTGAACAAACTCTTTGCCATTCCCATATTTTCAGCTTCATCATAAAGCTTGTAATGCCATCCAATCATTGTTTTAATACTATGTGTACTTACACTCCCGACACGACCTTTTCGATATTGTGCTAAATATTCATCTAACAAATAACAGTCTGCCTTTTTACATACTTTTAGCCACATAGCATAATCATTATTTTTCTTAATATCTTCAATCTGGATGAGTCCAACCTTATTTGCATCAAACATAACAGTAAGACATCCCGGCCAACAGTAATTAAACATTCCTGTCTTTGTAATCTTCTTAGGACCAGTAACTTTTATGCCCGTTCTATTTCCATCAACATCAATTTCTTCATAATTCGTGTAAGAAAACGTATATCCATTTTTCTTCATAAAATTAATTTGTTTTTCGAGTTTATTAGGCATCCAAAGATCATCCGAATCAAGAAAAGCAACCCATTGTCCTCTGGCCTCTCGTAATGCTTTGTTCCGGCTCATTGCAGCTCCAGAGTTCTCTTTATTTTTAAAATATTTGATTCGAGAATCTGTGATTGTATTAATTACTTCATCTGTTTCGTCAGTTGAACAATCATCTACAATAATCAATTCCCAATTCGTATAAGTCTGATTTAAAACTGACTGTATTGATTCTTTTATATATGAAGCGGTATTGTAAGAGGGCATAATAATCGAAACCAAGTCTTCTTCTCTCAGTATTCCGTCATTTTTATTTAAAATTTGCTTAGCCTCTATTTGTTTTTTATCGTATTCTTCAGAAGTTATTTTTTTATTTTTTAAAAGATAATCCCCAAAGTCCTCCGCTGTTGCCATATTATCCTGTGAAATCCCCTCTTGCTTAATAAACGCTTTTTTAACCGTCTCGAGAATGATTCTGACATCTTCCTTGAATCCAACTTTCCTAATATATTTCTTATCCCATTCCAGCTTATCTTCCCATGTTATGGCATTTCTTCCATTCACCTGTGCAAGTCCGGAAAGTCCTGGTTTTGCGGTATGACGCATTCTCTGCTCTTTTGTCATAAAGGTCATATCACGAACCAATTGTGGTCTTGGACCTATAACACTCATTGTACCATTTAAAATATTAAATACCTCTGCAAGCTCATCAAGGCTGGTTTTTCTCAGCCAGGCACCAAATTTTGTCAGTCTGACATCATCTGGAAGTAACTCCCCATTTTCATCTCTTTCATCAGTCATTGTTCGGAACTTGTACATTTTGAATACAGTTTCTCTGCCGTCTTTATCTACCAATCCTGGTCTATCCTGAGTAAATATAACCGGAGAACCAAGTTTAAACTTCACAAGTAACGCAACACCAATATAAAGTGGGCTAAAACAAATAATGGCAGCTGAAGCACACGCCACATCCAGTCCACGTTTCACATACTTCTCATAAAATCCCATTTTACGTGGCTGAACTGGCTCTATCAACTCAGCCTTATATGTAGTCTTTTCTGCCTTTTTGCGCAACACATGTGCAGTGATTCCTGCTGCCAGAGCAGTTCCTCCTGCAAGAAATGCTATTGTTTTTTTCTTAGCCACAACACTTTCCCCTTACTATCATTCAAAACAAGCTCTTATCACTTCAATAATTCTGTCCTGCTGCTCTGCAGTCATCTTATTATCACTTGGCAGGCAAACGCCTCTCTGAAAGATATCAGCTCCTACATCTTCAATACCACCCTCGATATAGGCATTTGTTTTTGCTCTTCCCGAACCGGATACTGTCACAAACTCATTCATTCTGTACATTGGCTGCATATGCATCGGTTTCCAAATCGGTCTTCCTTCTGCATTGATACTTGAGATTGCTTCCAGTATCTCTGTCGGACAGCTCTTTCCTTTTTCCGGAATATAAATTGCTTCTGTACCACTACGTACCTGTTTGCACATTGCATCTTTATCAATAATCAATGCACTGAGCCAATAATTAGGCTCACATCTTTTTTCATCAAATGGATTCATCTGAATCGGAAGATCTTTCAGGCCTTCTTTATATCTCTCATATACAACTTTTTTCTGTGCAATGTGTTCTTCCAGATAGTTATACTGGCCCCGGATAATACCCGCGATCACGTTGGACATTCTGTAGTTATAGCCGACTTCTTCATGCTGATACCATGCAGCAGCCTCTCTTGCCTGAGTTGACCATTTTCGTGCTTTGTTAGCTACTTCCAGGTCATTTGTCAGTAAACATCCACCAGAACTTCCTGTTATAATTTTGTTTCCGTTATAAGATACAGCGGCATAATCTCCATAAGAGCCACACTGTTTTCCATCCCATGTCGCTCCCATAGCTTCTGCTGCATCTTCGATAAGAAGTGCTCCGTGTTTTTCACAGATTTCTTTAATCTTTTTTATATCCCCAGAAAAGCCATAAAGTTCTGCTGAAACAACCAGTTTTACTTCTGGATACATCTCAAATGCCTTTTCCAGAGCAACTGGATCCATATTCCAGGAATCTTTTTCTGTATCAACAAATACAGGAATTCCACCCTCATAAACAACCGGATTCAAAGTTGCATCAAAAGTCATATCACTACAGAAAACTCTTTTTCCCTCAACTGCTCCATGTCCAATTTCCGGCTTACCATAAAGTTTTTCACCAGCAAACTTGACACAAAGATGTAGTGCTGCTGTACAGCAGGACAATGCTACTGCATATTTAACTCCAGATTTTTCGGCTGCAACTTTTTCAACTTCATTGATATTTGCACCTACTGTTGACATCCAGTTCGTGTCATATGCTTCTTTTACATATTTCATTTCTGCACCGTCATGCATAGTTGGTGATGCGAGCCATACTTTGTTTTCAAATGGTTCAAAGTCTTTTTTTCTACTAAACATCTTTTTCAGTCCCTTTTATCTATTTTTTTACACACTAATAGCCCGCCTCACTCCTCAAGTTCAGCAGGCTAATGCAAATTTATCTTTTTTCTGTTCTGTATTTTTCTTTTTCATTTTCATCTTCCATTCAGAACCCAAACCAGCCTTTCTTTGTTATGCTGTTCGGTCAAAAATAAATCTATATCAAATATTCTCTTTCTTACATAATTCTCTTTTTATATAACTTCGAGTACTCTCGTGGCTTCTTACGGAAGTCACAGTCTTTGCGGGGTCCTCGTGAACTCCGACGGGCGGTACTCAGCCCGAAAGCCGCACCATGTAGATGCTGCCCTCTTTGTAGTTCCCTACTTCTATTCGTGATGCGATGATCGCTCATCACATGAAAACAACGACTCTATCGTTGACTTTTCCATTATTTGTTTTTCTGATTCTCCTTAAAGCTGTCGAGGCATTTCTGCCCAAGGTTCTGGGCCATGTTCAGATATCTGCTGCCGCGGTGACCGTTGACACATTGGAAATCGGCTCCTTTTCGGCGAATTTTGGCTCCACACTGACTGCACACAGAATTGATATTATGCTGTTGAACCTCCAGAACGACGATGCCTTCCTGCCATGCCTTGTACTTGAGCTTCTCGCGGATGGACGTAACCAAACGAAGAGGGGAGTTTTTCCCGACGCTTGCCTGGATGATATTGCCATGATCTCTGTTGTATTCGGGCAACACCAGAATGCTGGCATTCTGTTCTTTGCAGTAATCAATGATCTGGCAGCTGAACTGATGTGCATAATGCTCATGGAGATTTCGCAGTTTCTTCCAGTAGCGGTAATTTGCTTTTGCATTGCCGCCACCACCATGGACCTGTTCGGATCGGTGGATCCGCTCATAAATCTGACGGCTCGCATTGGCGTATTCTCTTCCCCCTTTTATATAGAAGGAACTCGTTCGTTTTCCGGCCGAATCGAGGATACAGCACACTGCACAGGCGTCCTGTCCGGTAAAAACCGTGGAACATATTTTATTTTCTGCTGTAATGCGTTCGCGGGCGCTACGTCCGTCTGTTACTGGTACTTTCCATGGGATATGAAGTTCCACGCGGTCTTTCTTAAGAACCAGCGCCGGGGACATCATTTGTCCTTCTTCCGGAACGGTATTGCCACGCAGACGAAGTCTGGACCACTGCCATCCTTCTCCATCCCAGAGCTTTAAAGAAATTGTATTTCCCTGAAAGTCCCGATACATTCCCTTATAGAATGTCACCGATTCTGTGAAAGCCCCGGTAGGCTGTTCCTGCTTATCTCTTGCCAGATAACTTTTGGCTGCTGCCGTGGCGGTGTTAATTGCCGCTCTTCGAAAATAGAGGGGAACCTTTTTCCACGGAAGTGGGTTCGGTACCGGCTGCTTATCTCGGCCAACGATCGTCAGTTTTTCCAGAATGCGGAGTGCTTCCTGTGTGCCGGGCTGCTCATCTGTAAAGGTTTCCAGATAGAGCTGGTAATAAAAAAGCAAGATTTCATTGTAGAGGTCCTGGGTCTGGTGGAACCACTCTGTATGTCGAAACAGGACATTGTATTTCCTGACTGTGATCGCATAGTACGGTATTTTCTCCATCTGATAGCACCTCTGATTTGGAAATCGGATATTGTATAACTTTCTTTTACTGATTATAGGACATTAGTTATCCCGTGTCAATCGTTATAACATATCAAATATCCTGTTAGAATACATTCTGAGATATGTAATATCTATACTTTTCTTATCCCAAAGAAATGGAAGATTTCATAACAGCAAAAATAATCCTATACGCAAAGAAAGCCTCAGGGCTCAAAATTTCGAGCTCTGAAGCTTTCTTTTACTTTCTGTATTTATCTTTTGTTCTATTCTTTCCAGTATTTATCGATGTGACTCTGGGCTTCTGCTTCTGTAAGATTGAACTTTTCGATCAGCTTTTTCTTCAGCGATTCCTTAGATCCCCCAAATTCTTGTGCCGTTTCACAAATGCCCTTTATCTCACCGATTTTCTCGCCAAGTTCTTTGCCTTTCTGCAGTGCTTTATCTGTCTGCAGTTCCAACACTTTTCCACCCACAATATCACCTATTCCTTTCTTCACCGATTCTTCTTTTTTGAATATGTAGTCGGAAATTTCTTTTATAAGCTCAAGCAGTCTGCCATATATCGCTCCCTGATCATAAAGTATCTTGTCCAGGTGTTGCAGTATAGATTCATACTCTTCCAATAGTTTATGCAGTTCTGTTTCACTTTTATTAATTTTCTTTTTATCTTTTTCATATCTCATGATATAAAAAGGTAACAGAAACAGTAGCTTCTTCTGAAAAATTTCATCTTTCGTATACTTCTGCACACATAAAACCGGAACCTGATACCGCACAATTTTTCCGTCCGGCATGATCAGTTCCATTCTGAGGCTCTTTTTTCTTGTACCACGAAGATATATCACCGCTGAGTGTGGAAATCTCATTCTGAAAATTCCATTTTCTTTTTTCACGTTTTCAATGCTGATTGCAAAATCATACTCCACCATTCGGATCACCATTTTCGAGTCACCTGTACTCTGACATTCGAAATGATAACCTTTTTTTCCAATTCTGAAGTATGAATCAGTAATTTTTTTCACCATTCAGCGTCTGGTGTTCATTTCGTAGCTGTTCCAACGGAACATCAAGTGGATAATTTGTTCCAAATATCTCATTGAGCACTGGCACAATCAGCTCCGGCATCTTCTCAAGCATTGTCCGAAATACATTATCAAATGTTGTGTTGTTTTTCGCCATGAGGCTTTTCCCTTTCTGTCTTTATATTTTGCTATCTTACGTACTTTGGGAAATTTCCTCGTATGGTATTTATTCTTTTATTTTTTTAATAAAGCATTCATCTTCTGTAAATGAAAGTAACCCTGCAAATATTTCATCCAGCATATTTTTCAGGCTTAATTTCCACCTGCCTCTCCCTTTTGTTCTATTTTAGCATATCCATATATAGAACTCTATGCATTATTACAAATTCTCTTCTACTTCTTCTACCGCAGGAAGATACTCCACAGACAGATCGTTGGCAATGACAGCAGCGTGGAAAAGATGACCATCTTCGTTGCAAACGGTGAATCGACCTGATACTTTTCTGCGAGGATACTGGTTGTCGCACCCGCTGGCATCGCTGCCAGAAGCACACAAAGGCCAAGAACTGTTTTATTCAATGGCAGGAAACTGCATACAATATAAACGACCGCCGGAATAACGACCAGTCTGTGTACGGTATATTTTACAACTGTCCAGTCCCAGAAATCTTTGAGATCAATGTCCGCAAGGATCATACCAATGACCATCATAGACATTGCGGTGTTGCAGTTCCCAACTGCAGTTACTGCGCCGTCAAGTCCAGGAGGCAGTGGAAGTCCTGTAACCATCAGAATAATTCCGAGAACGCATGCCAGAATACACGGATGGGTTACGACTTTTTTCAGTGTTTTCATCTTATCACTGGTTCCGGAAAAAACCGCCAGTCCGGAGGACCACATCATGATTCGCTGTGGAATCAGATAAACGCTGGCAAGCACCAGTCCTTCTGTCCCGTAGATTCCTTCCGCGATCGGGTTTCCAAGGAAGCCCGCATTGGAGCAGATTGTCCCATATTGCAGACATTTATATCGTCCTTCTGGTTCTCCTCTGAACATAACTCTTCCATATATAACACAGAACACCTGGATTCCAATTGAGATAAAAAGGATTTCCAGATATTTTATAAAATTTCCATCTGCTGCGCTCTGCGTAAACGCATGAAGAATGTTGCACGGCAGAATCAGATAAATAACAAGATCATTGATGTTTTTTTGCCCCTGCGGTCCGATGATATGTATTTTTTTTATTAAAAATCCTACAGCTACAAGTAGAAAGATCGTGAGCTGTAATGTAAGAAGTGTTTTCATAATATTCTACTTTCCGCGTGTTTCCTTCCTTTGAAACACCTGCTTCCTTTCTTCTTAATTCATTTTCATCCTCATCATCTCAAATCATACTTTAGTGTAGCACATTGCCAAAATCCCCGCAAGAAGGTTACTGTTCACTCCGTTCACACTGTATACAATATTTTCACCTTCCGTTGACAGTTCTCTGCATTTCCTGTAAGATAAAAGTAGTTTTTATTTTACCCTGGAGGCTTTATGCATGAACAATTCTGTATGCTTCGAATCTTCCGGTTATTCCGGATCAATGCATATTATGATTCACTGAGTGTCATCACAGAAGTTATTGTCGGCAAAAAACAACAGCTACTGTCTTCTGTCCTTTCATGTTTACAACAATTTTAATTTCCAAAACATAGTGTGGACTTTTCTGGTTCGACCATTTTTCGCCACACAATTACCCATTACGGTAGTTGTGCGGCGTTTTTTTATGTCAGCTTATGCTGACCAGAATCACGCGCCAGGTCTCACGGATGTTCGACTTGAAGTCTGCCTGGCAGCTACAGCCATATGTTCGACTTAAATCTTATTTATATATAGAAGGGAGTTTTCTATGAACGATACATTTATGAAAGAAAAACCGGTCTTTCCACTGATTCTGTCCATGGCTCTGCCAATGGTCATCTCAATGCTTGTAAATTCTCTGTACAATATTGTGGACAGTTTCTTTGTCGCACAGATCAGCGAAAACGCAATGACCGCATTATCCCTTGTTTTTCCTGTCCAAAACTTCGCCAATGCGATTGCGATTGGTTTTGGAATTGGTATCAGTTCACAGATTGCCATCTGTCTTGGTGCCGGAAACAGGGAGACTGCCAGCAAAGCAGCCACACACGGGCTGATGCTTTCTGCACTCCACGGAGTTATTCTGATGATCGGATGTATTCTTATCATGCCGGGTTTTCTGTCTCTGTTTACTTCCGATGCAGATGTAACTGATCTCGGGATCCGCTATTCTACAATTGTTTTTCTCTTTGCTGTCATAAACACCATAAATCTTGCCTACGAAAAGATCTTCCAGGGCGTTGGCAAAATGAAGATTACGATGATCGGGCTTCTGGTCGGCTGTGTTTCCAATATCATCCTTGATCCGCTGCTGATCTTTGGCCTTGGTCCGTTCCCGGCACTGGGTATTGAAGGCGCTGCACTGGCAACCGGACTTGGTCAGGTATTCAATCTTGTTTTCTATCTGATCATTTACAAAATGCAGCCAATCCAGGTAAAACTCAGCCGCAGACATCTCCATCCGGACATGGCTCTGGCAGCAAGATTATACTCTGTCGGTATCCCGGGAGCACTGAATCTTGCACTTCCTTCTGTCCTGGTTTCTGCACTGAATGGACTTCTGGCAGCCTATTCCCAGAGTTATGTGGTGATTCTGGGAATTTACTACAAACTGCAGACTTTCCTGTATCTTCCGGCAAGCGGGATTGTACAGGGCATGCGCCCGGTCATCGGATACAACTATGGTGCCGGTGAACATAAACGTGTAAAAAAAATCTACTTCGTCACACTTGGCATGAGTGGTGTGATCATGTTGATCGGAACAATCATCTGCCTGACAACTCCGGGACAGCTGATCGGCATGTTTACCACAAATCCTCAGACAATTGCCGCAGGCAAAACAGCACTCCGAATCATCTGTGCAGGATTTCTGATCTCTTCTGTATCCGTCACAGCATGCGGTGCACTGGAGGGGCTTGGCAGAGGAACTGCCTCATTGATCGTCTCTCTCTGCAGATACCTGATCATTATCCTTCCGGCAGCATTTATCCTGAGTCATTTCTTCGGAGCCGTTGGTGTATGGAACGCTTTCTGGATTGCGGAAGCGCTGACCGCCGGGGTATCCTTGCTTATCAGCAAGAGGGTTATCGGGGTATAATTCCCTGATATCCCTCTTTTTTTATATTTTCCCTTGACACATACCCTCATGGGGTATATATTACAAGTATAGTGAATATACCCCTGTAGGGTATGCGATTCAGGAATGCCATCGGCATTCTTGCTGCGAGGTGGAGTCATCTCACATCTGATATAATAAATCTCGAACGAAAGGAAGTTTGCTTATGGATCATAATAACTCTAACGCCAGTTCCTCTACAAAGACAGAAGAAATTATAAAGGAACAAGCAGCTACTCAGGAAAAATCTTGTTGCAGCAATGATAATGCCACCCCATCCGCTCCTGCCTGCTGCTGTACCAGGCACACCGACCGTTCAGAAGCTGACCGCAAGAAACTCATCAACCGTCTGAAACGTATCGAAGGGCAGATCCGGGGAATCATAGGAATGTTGGAAAACGATGCTTACTGCAACGATATCCTCATTCAGTCAGCCGCCGTTAATGCCGCCGTCAATTCTTTTAACAAAGAACTTCTCGCGAATCATATCCGTACCTGTGTGGCACGTGATATCCGCGAAGGTAAAGATGAAACCATCGACGAGCTGGTTGCAACTCTGCAGAAGCTAATGAAATAAGGAGGTAATACAATGGAACAATACAACGTCACCGGAATGAGCTGCGCTGCCTGCAGTTCCCGTGTGGAGAAGGCCGTATCCAGAGTGCCGGGAGTTACATCCTGCTCGGTCAGCCTTCTGACAAATTCTATGGGAGTTGAAGGAACTGCATCCTCTCATGACATCATCACTGCCGTAGAGCAGGCAGGTTATGGTGCATCACTCAAGGGTGCAAATAAGGAACAGGTTTCCATGTCTGAAGCCGAGGAAGCCCTGGAGGATCACGAGACGCCGGTTCTCAAACGCCGCCTGATCGCTTCCATCGGGTTTTTACTCGTTCTGATGTATTTCTCCATGGGACATATGATGTGGGGCTGGCCACTCCCAGCATTTTTTAACGATAACCACGTTGCTATGGGACTTGTCCAGCTTCTGCTTGCCGGAATCGTCATGGTCATCAACCAGAAATTCTTCATTAGCGGATTTAAGAGTCTGTGGCACCGTGCCCCCAATATGGACACACTGGTTGCACTCGGCTCCATGGCCTCATTTATATGGAGTGTCTACGCACTTTTTGCCATGACAAGAGCACAGGTAGACGGTGATTCTGCTGCCGTTATGAACTACATGATGGAATTTTATTTCGAGTCTGCCGCAATGATCCTGACGCTGATCACTGTTGGAAAAATGCTCGAAGCACGTTCCAAGGGAAAAACGACCGATGCTCTTAAGAGCCTGATGAAACTTGCCCCCAAAACCGCCATTGTTCTTAGAAGCGATCAGGAAGTAACCGTTCCGATCGAACAGGTTCACAAGGGTGATATCTTTGTCGTACGTCCTGGTGAAAATATCCCGGTCGATGGTGTGATCGTTGAAGGAACCAGCGCCGTCAATGAATCTGCCCTTACCGGCGAAAGCATCCCTGTTGACAAAGCAGCCGGAGATCTTGTTTCCGCCGCAACCGTCAACCAGTCCGGATTTATCAAATGCGAAGCAACCCGTGTCGGCGAAGACACCACTCTCTCCCAGATCATCAAAATGGTAAGTGATGCTGCCGCTACCAAAGCTCCGATCGCCAAAATTGCAGACCGTGTTTCCGGTATTTTTGTTCCGGCAGTTATTACGATTGCAATCGTTACCACGATCATCTGGCTTCTGACCGGACATGAATTTGGCTATGCTCTTGCCCGCGGTATCTCCGTTCTCGTTATCAGTTGTCCATGTGCTCTCGGACTTGCCACTCCGGTAGCGATCATGGTCGGCAACGGAATGGGGGCCAGAAATGGTATCCTGTTCAAAACTGCCGTTTCTCTTGAAGAGGCCGGCAAGGTTCAGATTGTTGCCCTAGACAAGACCGGTACGATCACCAGCGGCCAGCCGGAAGTTACTGATCTGCTCCCTGCAGACGGAATCTCCGAACAGGAGCTTCTCACCATGGCATTTGCCCTGGAGAAAAAAAGTGAACATCCGCTTGCGAAAGCGATTCTCAAATATGCTGAAGGACAACATCTTACAGCGCCGGAGGTTTCTGATTTCCATGCCCTTCCCGGCAACGGGCTCTCTGCAGTACTCGATCAGGAAACTCTGATCGGTGGAAGCATGAAATTCATCAGCAGCCAGGTGAACGTTCCTGCCACCCTTTCCCAGAAGGCAGAAAAACTTGCAGAAGAAGGAAAAACACCCCTGCTTTTTGCCCGGAATGGTAAACTGGTCGGCATTATCGCTGTTGCCGATGTTATCAAAGAAGACAGCCCACAGGCGGTCAAAGAACTCCAGAATATGGGAATCCGTGTTGTCATGCTGACCGGTGATAATGAACGCACCGCAAGAGCAATCGGTGCACAGGCCGGTGTTGATGATGTCATCGCAGGTGTTCTCCCGGATGGCAAGGAAAGTGTGATCCGTTCACTCAGGGAACAGGGCAAAGTAGCCATGGTCGGTGACGGAATCAACGATGCCCCTGCACTTACCCGCGCAGATATCGGAATCGCGATCGGTGCCGGAACTGATATCGCGATCGATGCCGCTGATATCGTTCTGATGAAGAGTCGTTTAAGCGATGTTCCTGCTGCAGTACGTCTCAGCCGTGCAACCCTGAAAAATATCCACGAAAATCTTTTCTGGGCATTTTTCTACAATGTGATCGGCATTCCACTGGCCGCTGGTGTATGGATCCCGATTTTCGGATGGACATTGAATCCGATGTTCGGTGCCGCCGCAATGAGTCTTTCCAGCTTCTGCGTTGTCACCAATGCCCTTCGTCTGAACCTGTTTAAGATCCACGACACAAAAAAGGACAAAAAAATTAAACAAGCTACTTCCATTGAAGTAAAAAATGATTATAATAAAAAAGAAAAGGAGCAAAAAACTATGGTAAAAGTTACAGTTAATGTTGAGGGAATGATGTGTGGACATTGCGAAGCACATGTAAACGAAGCTATTAAGAAAGCATTCGGCGTTGAAGACGTTGTATCTTCTCACGAAAATAACACAACCGTTTTCACAGCACCGGAAAAGGTTGATGAGGACAAGATCCGTCAGACGATCAAAGATGCCGGATACGAAGTAACCGGAATTACACAGGAATAAAAGGAAGCCATGAACAACACACAGGATAAAAAAAAACCAGAAGAAATCCATAACCTGCACTATTATATCGATCACATTCGATATGATATAACCAATCTTATTAAATGGCTGGTTCTGGCAGTACTGACCGGACTGAGCGTAGGCTTCATCAGCAGCCTTTTTGCCAGAGTACTGAAATTCGTAACCAACTATCGTACAGAGCATTTCTGGATATTCTTCTTGCTTCCTGTTTCCGGTCTGATCATTGTTTTTCTGTATCAGAAATTCGGTCAGGAAGATGGCGGAACCAATCAGGTTTTATCAACGATCCGTTCTCAGGATGATGTGCCTTTTCGTTCTGCTCCGCTGATTTTCGTTTCTACGATCCTGACTCACTTTGCCGGTGGATCTGCCGGTCGTGAAGGTGCTGCAATTCAGCTCGGCGGAAGCATCGGCAATCAGCTTGGAAGCTGGTTTCACCTCGATGAAGAAGACCGTCATGTCATGGTCATGTGCGGTATGAGTGCTGCTTTCTCCGCAGTTTTCGGAACACCGATGGCAGCGGCAGTCTTTTCTATGGAGGTCGTGAGCGTTGGCATTATGTATTATGCCGCACTGGTTCCATGTGTGATTGCATCCATTATTGCCTCAAAGTTTGCGGCGGGCTTTGGCATCAATCCGGAATCTTTTCATGTAGTCAATATCCCGGAACTTACCATCGAAACAGGACTCAAGATGGTTCTTGTTGCCGTTGCCTGTGCTGCCATCAGTATTATTTTCTGTATGGCACTTCAGGGTGTCAGCAAACTTTATGCGAAATTTTTAAAAAATCCATATATCCGTATCGTCGCAGCCAGTGCCATCATTATTGTGATCACACTCTTTTTGCGCACCTCTGATTATATGGGTGCCGGAAATAACCTGATCGAGCTTGCTGTCGAGAATGGTCAGGCTCGCCCGCTGGACTTTTTCTGGAAGCTCGTACTCACTGCCCTGACCATGCGCGCCGGTTTCCGTGGCGGTGAGATTGTTCCTTCCTTCTGCATCGGAGCAACATTCGGATGTATCATGGGACACCTGATCGGTCTTTCCCCATCCATCTGTGCAGCCGCCGGAATGGCAGCCCTTTTCTGTGGCGTTACCAACTGCCCGATCACTTCCATCCTGATCGCATTTGAGCTGTTTGGCTTCCGCGGTGCATCCTATTATCTGATTGCCGTTTCGATCAGTTATGCCGTATCCGGATACTATGGTCTGTACAAAGATCAGACGATCGTATACTCCAAATATAAAGCCAAGTACATCAATCGTCATACTCGTTTCTGAATTACAGCGATTCTCGCGAAATTAAATTTTACATATTCCGATGTCTACTACTTTTTAATTCAAGTCGAACGTCCGTGAGACTTGGCGCGTGATTCTGGTTAGCGAAGCTGACATATTCCTATCAGAATCACTGCGCATCCTCGCGGAGCGTTTATCTCAGTCGGAGATTGGACTCCCACTGAGACAAATTTGCTATTACTCACCACCTGAAGATGTGGGAGTCTTCTCGACTGAGATAAAAACAGCATCAAGTGCATATTCTACGCGACTTCCACACAATGGAGATGAAACTCTTAACATCATAGAGGCCTATGCCGAATATGATGTTTGTTTTTAGAGGTTCATCGTAATTCCCTGTGTGGGGAGCTTAGAATATGCACTTGATGCATCCTTTTTAGTAATTAATATTTGTTAAGACAAACTGCAGGCTTCGCCCAAAGTAAAAGAGTACAGCACCTTTTCTTTCACTTTCTTCCCGGTAATCTGTTCCAGTGCCCTGCCATAGTAATCTAGCTGGGCATGGTATTTTTCCACCAGTTCTTCTATCTTATATACTTTGTCTGTCTTGTAATCCAGTACGACCAGTCCGTCTTCTTCCTCAAAGTACACATCTATGATTCCCTGTACAAGAGCAAAGTCTCCTTCTGGCTCATCTTTATATAATTCCTGCTCTGGTATTCCAAGTACAAACGGCTGTTCTTTCCACAGTTTTCCACAATCTGCACTTGTTCTCATTCGTTTTCCCACAGAGCTATCAAGAAATCCCAACACATCGGCTGTCCGGACGGAATCTGCCATTTCTCGCGTCATTCGCCCTTGTTCTACAAATGTGTTTATCTCTGTCTCCAGCGTCTGCCTATCATACATTTTTTCAAAATCGAGAAGTTCCATGACGCGGTGATAAGCAGTTCCTCGCGGAGCTCCGGTCAGTGTTTCTTCTTCTGTCATAAATTTAGGAAGAAGCGGTACAACTTCCGGTTCTTCAAAAACTACTTCTCCCAAAGCATTTTCCTCATCGTCAAGTTCTGCCTGATAAGCCATTTTTTTTAGCTCGGATACTGTAAATTTCATCTTTCTGGCATGACTTTTTGGATAAGGATACTGATATGCGAACTGTTCTTCTAATGTCTGTCTTACATTTGCATCATATTCTGCTGAAGTGTCCCATCTTCGTAATATTTCTTCCTGTATTTTTCCGGATACTTCCGTCTCCACCTCATCACGGACAATCTCTTCTAGCAACACTTCTTCGAAAGTGACCGGTATCTCTTCTGGTATATATGCAAGTGCCGGTATGATCCAGTCCAGATATTGAATAGCACTACTTCTCTGTGCAAAGGTCAGTGTCTTTGCCATTTTTGTCTCTAGATTATCACAGGTTCCTGTAATAATCAGCTTTTCCTTTGCTCTTGTCAGTGCAACATAAAGCACACGAAGTTCTTCTCCTAAATTATCAAGCTTCGCTTCTTTTTGAATCACTTTTTTTACCAGACTTGGAATTTTCGTTCTTCTATCTAAATCTACCACGTCCATACCGACTCCCAGTCTGGCATGAATGATCACCTGTCCGGCAAGATCCGTCACATTGAATTTTTTACCAGTTCCTGCTACAAACACGATTGGAAACTCCAGTCCTTTACTTTTATGGATTGTCATGACACGGACTGTGTCTGACTGCTCATCCTCCAGACTTGCCTCACCATAATCCACTTCAAATTTCTGAAGCTGCTCAATATAACGCACAAAATGAAAGAGTCCTTTATAGCTGGAAGACTGAAATGCCTGCGCTTTTGTAATCAGCATTTCTACATTTGCCGCACGCTGCGCGCCTCCCGGCATTGCTGAAATAAACTGACCATACCCGGTTTGTGTCAGAATACTCCGTAGAAGTTCATGGATTGGTGTATACGGAACAATTTCACGGAAATCATTCATTTTCCCATAGCAATGTTTGAGTTTCTCACATATTACCGTATTTTCTCCGTTTTCCAGATAATTTTCTACCGCCTGGTAAAATGGAATTTCAAAAGCTTCAGAACTTCGGATCACTGCCATTTCTTGTTCGTTCAGTCCACAAAATGCCGACATAAGAACTGCCGCCAGTGGAATATCCTGTTTCCGATTATCCAGCACTCTCAGATAATCCAGAAGCACTCCGATTTCCTGCGTCGCAAAATAGCCTTCTTTTGTACCTGAAAATGCCGGAATCCCTTCCCGATTCAGTTCCTGTACGAATATGTCAGCAATCCCTTTCACACTTCTTGTAAGAATGACAATATCGGAATATCTTGCCGGACGCAGCTTTCCTGTCTTCTTATCCAGAACCTTCTGCTCTGCAATTAGCCTGCGGATCCGGCTTGCGATCATCCGGGCTTCCATCTCCTGTTTGGAGGCTTTTATGGAACAGTCATATTTTTTCAATTCTGTATTTAATACAAGTACTTCTGTTTCACACCCCGGATTTTCAGGATATTCTGCACCCACATACAATGCCGCCTTGTCATCGTAATCAATTTCTCCAAGATTTCGCATCATAATCTGTCGAAAAATGTAATTCACACTGTCCAGTACTTCTTTTCGACTCCGGAAGTTTTTATGAAGATCAATCCTTTGTTTTGGTCCTTTTTCCAAATCATACGTGTCAAATTTTTCCATAAAAAGCTCTGGTCTGGACAGCCGGAAGCTATAAATACTCTGCTTGACATCTCCCACCATAAAAATATTATATTTTCCTTTCGGAACACCGGAAATACTGGTCAGAATCGTCTCCTGAATCAGATTACTATCTTGATATTCGTCAATCATAATCTCCCGGAACTGATCCTGATATTCCTTTGCAACCTCAGAAGGTTCAAACCCTTCTTCTGTTTTTTTTGCCAGGATTTGAAGTGCAAACTGCTCCATATCTGAAAAATCAATAACATTTTCCTGGCGCTTCTTTGCGTCAAATCTTTGCGAAAAACATTTTACCAGGCCCACCAATTCTTCCATATAAGGAAGACATATCTGCATATCTGCTGCCATTTCTTCCGGTTTCTGATAAAAATAATCTTTCTTCAGACCACTGACAATTCCCTTCACCTGCTCACGAAGATCCTTAACTGCTTCTATTTTTTCTTTCGATACAGTCTTATCTCTGCATGATGCAAACCTGCTCCACTCTACATTCTGGATGCGCCCAGACAGCTCATTATAATTTTTTGCACTTAAGAGCTCTCTTATTGTCTGAGCATCCAGCTTCAAAGCCTCTTCATACACAGCCGGACCATCTATTTCCAGACTAATTTGCGTTGTCTGTTCATTTAATAGTTTTGCTTCTTCCAGGTAGGCTTTCGCCCAGGTTACAATTTTGTTTCCATAATCACTTTTTTCCAGATCTTCTGCACAGTCGACTCTATATGCATCAACACAAGAATCAAGCCAGCCCTCTCCGTCTGGATAGCTCCGACTGTAATCGTAAGCCTTCTCAATCATTTCTTCCAGCTTTTTATCATTTCTTCTTCCACCATAGGCATTAGAAAACCGCAAGAACCGCTCTTCTTTTTGCGCGTACTTTTCTTCCAGCAGTTCATCTAATACATCATGCCGCAAAAGTTTCAGTTCTCCTTCTTCTGCAGTACGGAAACCTGGATCAATGTCAATTACATGAAAATGATCACGGATTACGGAAAGACAGAAACTGTGAATTGTTGTAATCTGCGCATTGTGGATCAAAGTCGCCTGTCTTTTCAGATGTTCATTTTCCGGATTCTCTTCTAATGCCTTTTCAATGGCACCCCGGATTCGTTCTTTCATCTCACCTGCCGCTGCTTCTGTAAATGTTACAATCAGAAGTTCGTCCACATTGACCGGGTGTTCCTCATCAGTCAGCATTGTAATAATACGCTCTACCAACACTGCTGTCTTTCCCGAACCTGCTGCTGCAGACACAAGAATATTGCGGTCCCGAAGATCAATGACCTGTTGCTGCTGTTTTGTCCATTTTACTCCCATGAGCCCGTTCCTTTCTCCTGCTCCTTTTCATGATCGTCCCGATTCACGTTCTCTTTGACTGCATCTGCTTCCATGGCTGCTATCACCTCTGACTGTGTCATCTCAAAAATATCCCGATATTTGTATCCCGGTATTTTCTGATCAAAACCACAGATATGCCGGTATGCACAATAATCACAGCCACTCTCCTGTTTTCTCCGGTATGGAAATGCTGCAACTTCTCCACTTAATATTTTTTGATGCACCTTTAATACTTTTCCCAGAGCATGGCGCATCATCACTTCAAATTCCTGCTCCGATGCAACTTTTGAATTTTTTGACAGACTACCATTTTTATTATATTTCACAGGAATGACAGCAGATTCTCCGACCTGACAATGATCCAGATGCTCCAGTGTCTCATCTTTCAAATTCATCACGCCATCCACTTTCAGCTCTTTTAGTACTTTCTGCCAGATTTCTTCTTCCTCTCCAACCACTTTCTTCTCCACAAGAGGATCATTTAAACGGTAATAAAAGACACCTGCCGGAATCACCTCACTGTCCGGGTAATGTTTTTGAGTCATTTTTACTGCTGCGTCCATATAGACCATAAGCTGAAGCTGGAGCCCATGATATAAAGCCACCACATCAAAGGCCTTGCTCCCGGTCTTATAATCCAGAACCTTGACATAGACCTTGTCTTTGTCTTTGCACAGATCCACACGGTCAATCTTACCATTCTCAAAACGCATTTCATAAGCCACCGGCACAAAATCTCCTGCTTCCAGCTGCTTTGTAAGCGCCCATATGGTTCTCGTCAGAAGACGCTTCATGCGCTCAATCATATACTCGTTGCGCGCCGAACTGTAAAGCACCGAATTCCCATAGTCGGAAATGGCATGTTCCACACTATCATCAATGTATTCTTGTCTTTTTTCTTCCTCGATCTCTGTCCAGGACAAATGCTCTTCTTTTAGCTTTCTGGAATAATACTCCAGGGCGCTGTGACACACATTTCCCAGATCAATTGGTTGAAATTCGTATATCTGCCGCTCCCGAAGGCGCAATCCATAAGTGAGAAAATGAGCAAATGCGCAGGCTGAAAACCGTTCAATTCTCGTGATACTGTCCTGAAAATGTTCTCCATAAAGCTGCTTAGCCACCTCTTTTGTCAGTCCATCTGCCGGCCGGGTATAAAATCCTGATTTCATAAGTTCTTCTACACGATACTGCCACTGTGGCTGTCTCTTGTACCAGGAATATAATTCCTGCCATTCCTGATCCATAGCATTCCCGTCCTGAAATCCTCTGATAACTTTTTGCATACCAAGCTTTGGGGTCCACTCCTGGGCAGAAAATGCCTGTTTTTCTTCGTCTTCTATTTCCAGACCCGAAAATAATCTCTGCATCTCCTGGATCAGATATGATGGGCGGATACTTTTTCCGTCCGCGGAAACCTTGCTGTAATAAATATCCAATGTCTCAGAAGGTTTTGTCAGATTCATGTAAAGATAAAATTTCTGCTCGTACGCTTTCTCTTTACCTCCCGGTGACAGATGGATCTTTCCTGTTGCAAACTTATCCCTGTCGCGCTCTGTAAGAAGACCACTCCTTATTAATGCTCCCGGAAGAAATGTATCATTTGCCCCGACAAAAATAAGTGCTTTCATATCTTTTAATCTTGTACGTTGCATGTCTCCAACAACAACCTGATCAATTCCAGGTGGAATGACTCCGACTCTTGCTTCTTCAAGACCCGCGTCTAAAAGCTTCAGATATTCATCCATGGTCACCTTCTCATCACCAAGAAGTTCTACGAATTTATCAAATAGTTCAATCAAAATACGATAAACCTGACTGTATTCCTTGGCAAGCGCAAGTTCTCCTGCCTCTTGAAATGCTTCAGACTGACGCTGCAATTTTAACTGAAGTTCTTCTCTCACCATAAACTCATAAAGCGCCATCGTCACATCTTTGACTGTCTTGCTCCTTTGTCTTAATACATACACAAGCGTGTCCACCTTTTCCACAAGACGAACCCGGTTATGATTCAGAATTTCCAGATTTTCTTCTTCCAGATATTTCGGGCGGCGGATCCAGCTCTCCTGCCATTTCTTATATCCACGGATTCCAAGTGCAATTACGTAATTTTCCAATTCATCGACTTCACCATAAGTAAAACCACTAAGATTTGTTCTTAAGAAACGAAATACACTCTCATAACTGAAATTATCTTTCACCATATTCAGAAGACTCCGGATATATTCTACAAAAGAATTCAAAAGAATACTCCGCTTATGATCCATAAACACCGGAATTTCGTAGAGGTCAAATGCCTGTCCCAGGTCATCACCATACACCTCCATATTGCTTACAATAACTCCGATATCCCGGTAACGATATCCTTTTGTCCGAACCAGGTTCCGAACTCTTCCTGCAGCTTTCATCGCTTCTTCTCTTGGATTTCTGGCCACATGTACCCGGACTGCTCCCTGTTTTTCCTTATAACATTCTTTGCTATAGCGGAATATATTTCTCTCCAGAAACTCCATAGCCGAATTGTCACAGAATCGATAGAGTGGACGTTCGTACAGACACAATGGGTCTTCCACACTCACTTTTCTCTCTGCCGCAATCTGTATTAACGATGTCACGGTATGCTTGCCGAGTGCAAATAACTGATATGGGTGCTTATAAACGTACGGATTTTCCCGATCATCCATCGTTACAGTTACGATCACTTCCCGGCATACTTCAAGAAGTTCCCCAAGCAGCCGGTTCTGTACTGGTGTAAATCCTGTGAATCCGTCCAAAACAATCGTACTTTCTTTTAAAATATCCGAACCTTTCACTACACGGCAAAGTGCGTCCAGGAGTTCTTCTTTCGTAATAAATCTATCTTCCAGATATTTCTTAAAACCAATATACAGAACTTCCAGATCCTGAAGTTTATAATAAAGCCTTGAATTCTCCCCTGCTGCTGCTTTCATCTGCCTCAGTTCCTCTTCCCCAATATCGTACTGATCAAATTCTGAAAGCACTGATTTGACTTCGCTGATATAGCCAAGCTTTTTCATATTTCCCTTTAAGACTTTTAAATCCTTTTCATAATCACCAGCAATCTTTCGCAGAATCAGATTCTTTCCTTCATCATCCAACACCGGAAGGGCCTGCCCACCGGTCTCCTCAAAGATGCGGTAAGCAAGCCTCACAAAACTAAGTACGTCGATATTCATAATTCCATGATTCGGATGTTGCATGACAAGATCCTTCTGCGTCTGCATCGTAAACTGCTCCGGTACAAGGACAATATACTGACGATCCGGGAACTTTACAGATTCCCGGATCACATAATCATATAATTGATAAGATTTTCCTGAGCCAGACGGCCCAAATACGAATTTTAAAGACATATCTCTCCTTCTTACAGGCTTCTTAAATTCTCCGTAAATTCACTGCTGAGCGTAATCTTTGCCACGTAGAATACATCTCCTGTCATAAAGACCGTTCCATCATCTTCTACTTCCACCTGAAGATCTCCTCCCGGCATATGTACGATTACTTTGTTATTCGTCATACCAAGCTTATGTGCCACGGCTGCGGCTGCACATGCACCTGTTCCAGATGCCAGAGTATAGCCTGCACCACGTTCATAAATCTCAATAGCGATATTCTCTTTGTCGATGACTTTCATAATCTGTGTATTGATTCTGTGCGGAAAATACTTCGCACACTCGGAATAATCACCAATCTTGCATACAATATTCTTAGAGATTTCTCTCATCGGAATCACGCAATGCGGATTACCGACACTTACACAAGTAACCGGATACAGTGTCCTTCCGAATACCATATCTTCATTGATAACTTCTCTCTTCTCTCCTGTCACCGGAATTTCATCACTCCAGAAAGAAATCTTTCCCATAGAAACGCGGAGTCTGCTTCCGTCTTCATTTAAAAATGTAACTGCTGCCTCCCCATATCTGGTATATAATTTGAAATTCTTCTTTTGGATATAGCCTGCATCTTTTAAATATTTTGCAAAAATACGGACACCATTTCCACTTGTTTCAGATTCACTTCCATCCGGATTCCATACTTTGACATGCATGCCGTCTTCTTTTATAACCGGACCTTCCAGGACTCCATCTGCTCCAAGTCCTGCATTACGGTCACAAATCATCTTAACATTTCCCGGTGTCAGTTCCAGTTCATTTTTATTTGGATCAAATACTACATAATCATTACTTAATCCATGATAACGCTCTAATACCACTTTCATAACATACCTCCGTTTTAAATCTTCAGACAATTTTCACTATTCTTATCATAACAGGCATCAATTTCTTTTTCAATGGTAACTATTCAGAACCCCTTGAAATAAGAAAATTTACCTGTTGACAACAATTTGCGGATAAATATCAGCAGGTACATATGCCGTAACCTGGATACCTTCTTCTGTATAATTCTCTTCCAGTAATTCTCCATATTTTCGAATAAGCTGGATCTTCCCGGCTTCACTGTACGGATATACTTCCTCTATATAAACCTTCTGCTGGCGAAGAAGCGCTTCAATCGTCTCCAGCAGATCCCCGAGTCCTGCTTTAGTCTTTGCAGATATTGAAACCGTATAGTCTGCCTTAAAATCTCGAATAACTGGTATTCCTTCCAGTCGGTCCTGTTTATTAAATACGGTAATAATCGGTTTATCTTGGACTTTTAATCCCTGAAGTGTCTCATAAACAGTAAACATCTGCTCATCCGCCTGAGGATTCGAGGCATCAACCACATGCAGAATCATATCTGCATACTTTGCTTCCTCCAGTGTACTTTTGAATGCATCGATCAGATGATGTGGCAGCTTCCGGATAAAACCTACGGTATCTGTCAGAAGTATCTCCTGACTGCTTGGAAGCTTCAGACTTCTTGTCGTCGGGTCCAGTGTTGCAAACAACTTATCTTCCGCCAGAATATCTGCACCAGTCAAAGCGTTGAGAAGTGTTGACTTTCCGGCATTCGTATATCCCACGATTGCTGCGACCGGAATCCGGCTCTTTGCTCTTTTTTCTCTTGTCACTTCACGGTGTTGCTTTACACTCTTTAGCTCCCGATTCAGAAGTGCGATCCGCTTTTTAATAAGACGTCTGTCCATCTCCAGCTTCTTTTCTCCCGGACCTCTCGTACCGATACCACCGCCAAGCCTTGACATGGCAGTTCCAAATCCGGCAAGTCTCGTCTGTCGGTACTTAAGCTGCGCCAGCTCAACCTGAATCTTTCCTTCACTGGTAGATGCTCTTGCAGCAAATATATCCAAAATAACCAGCGTCCGATCCATAACCTTTGCATCTAGTTCATCCTGGAGATTCTTCATCTGTGCCGGCGACAATTCATCATCACAGATAATTCCTGTTGCATCCAACTCCCACAAAAGGCTTTTGATCTCATCAATCTTTCCCTTTCCGACATAAGTTCCCGGGTGTACCTGATCCCGGCTCTGCACAACTTTTCCTACTGTAACAGCACCGGCTGTCTTCGCAAGCTCACTTAGTTCTTCCAGTGAAGCATCGATATCCTCCTGCCCCGGAAGACATACCCCTACCAATATAACACGTTCTGTCTCTTTCTTTAATTCTATCATTTAAACTTCCCTTATCTGGTTTTTAAAAATTCTGCTTCTTTAGCAGCTTTCTCGTCATCTGGATATGCAGTCACATAATCTTCCAGTTTTGCTTTTGCATTGTCCCAGTCTTCCAGTTTTTCATAGCAGACTATTACATTAAACTGAATTTCCTGCTTCATATCGTCAGAACAATCTGAATGATCCAATGCTTTTTCATAATAAGAAATAGCATCTTCATAGTTTTCTGTCTGCATCTTACACACTGCCATCATATTACAGATTGTTCCCGTCTCCTTCGTTCCGGCTGAAACTGCATTTTCAAATGCAGCAAGCGCATCTTTGTATTTTTCCTGTTCATAATATGCAATTCCCAGTCCACGATAGGAATCGGCCACATTTTTCTTATCCTCTACTGCTTTCTGGAAATTCTCCTGTGCTGCTGCATAATCTTTATTTTCCAGACTTTCCACACCCTTTTTATATACATTCTGACCACAGCCGGCAAGCATCATGCACGCCAGTATCAGTGGTATAATTCTTTTATAGCATTTCATAATTGTTGTCTTTTTTCCTCCTGTCTAAGCAGTATATCCTGCAACTCCTGCTGAATTAATCACTGCCAGTATTACCACGACCATCTCTACTAAAATTGCTTCCCACATACCAAAGTATCCAATAACTGCCATAAACAACACAAGTATCTTTACAAATACTGCAAATGTAATATTCTGTGAAACACTGCGCAGTGTCTCTTTCGCAATTTTCATCAAAGCTACTATTCCATGAAGATCATCTTTTACAAGAATCACATCCGCTGCCTCAATCGCTGCTTCTGACCCGAGATTTCCCATGGCAATTCCTACATCTGCTCTCGCCAGCATCGGTGCATCGTTAATCCCATCACCGACACAGACCAGCTTCTCTGCCTCTCCCTGAATAGACATAAAATCTTCTAACTGCTCCAGTTTGTCCTCCGGGAGTAAGTCCGTATAAACATAATCCATATGAAGTTCGCGTCCAACCGCACGTCCCGTCTTTTCTGTGTCTCCCGTCAGCATCACCAGAATTGCCCGATACTTTTCCTTCAGCCATGTAAGCGTCGCTTTCGCCTCTTCTTTCACTTGGTCCTGAACGAGTACATATCCTGCATACTCTCTGCCCACACATACATAGACAACTGTTCCAGGTTCATTAATTTCATCTACCAGAAGCCTTTTTGCATCCATCATACGACGGCTTCCAACATGCACTCTCTGTCCTTCATAGGTCGCACTGATTCCAAATCCAGGCTTTTCTTTTACGCTTCTGACACTGTCAGTATCCAACTCTTTTCCATATGCATCTGCCAGTGATTTTGCCAGCGGATGATTGGAATAACTCTCCACATGAGCAACCAGCTTTAAAAGTTCTTCTTCTGTCATACCCACTGCTTTTATTCTTGCCACCCGGAACTCTCCTTGTGTCAAAGTTCCTGTTTTATCAAAGATAAATGTATCTGCTTTTACCAGACTTTCCAGAAAATTACCGCCTTTGACCACGATTCCTTGTCTGGCTGCTGAAGCAATTCCACCTAAAAATGCAAGTGGTGCTGCCACTGCAAGCGCACATGGACATGCCACGATTATAAAAATAAGTCCTTTATAGATCCATGTCTCCCAGTTTCCGTAAGAAAATGTAGACGGCGGAACAACCATGATCAACACAGACAGCAATACCATGATCGGTGCATATACTTTGGAAAATCGCGTCACAAATGCTTCTTTTTGGGATTTACGGTTCTGCGCCTCCTCCACAGTTTCCATAATTCTTGAGACGATTGAATCCTTGTAAATTCTTGTCACTCGCGCTTCCAGCACACCGCTTTGATTAATGCAGCCACTGTAAATCTTATCCCCTTTATACACTTCCACTGGCATTGCCTCTCCTGTAATTGCCTTTGTATCTATAGTTGAGCTTCCAGCCAGAACAACCGCATCGACTGGAATTCGTTCTCCTGGTTTAATCACAATAATATGACTCATCTTTAATTCCGAAGGATCTACCTGTACTTCCTGTCCTTTTACTTTCCGAATAGCATATGTCGGCCTCAGATCAATCATCTTTGCAATAGATCTCTTTGTCCGGTCTGTTGCAATCTGTTCCGCAAGCATTCCAAGTTCAAACATAAGCATAACAATCACAGCTTCCATATATTTTCCTATGCCAAATGCTCCGATTGTTGCAAAGATAACTAATATATATTCTACCGGGAATCTCTTTTCCATAATCTCTTCACTTAGTTTCTGAAATGCCCCATATCCTGTCAGTAAATAGGTTCCCAGAAATATTGCGAATTTTTCTTGATCGGACAGCATAAATCGGGCTGCCCCCCAGACAGCACCTGCATATACTATTATCCCCAATCCATAGACTATACATTTTCTCTTTAACTGCTTTTTCATAACTCTATTCCCACATTCTCTTTCTTATTTTGAGACTTGCATCTTTACTTCGCCCAGATCCAGGAAAACGCTTTGGTCAGTCTTTTTATTCTGTAATATGCTCCATGCCCTGACTGATAATAGACTGGATATGTCCATCTGCAAGCGAATAATAAACAGTCTTCCCGTCTCTTCGGTTCTTCACAAGTTTCATCTGCTTTAACATACGAAGCTGATGGGAGACTGCTGACTGTGTAACTCCCAGTATCTCCGCCAGATCACACACACACATCTCTGATTTTTGCAATACATACAGAATTTTCACTCTTGTTCCATCTGCAAATGCTTTATAAAAATCAGCCAGACTATTAAGCAGTTCTTCATCCGGCATCTGCTCCAAAGCCAGTTTTACGTTCTCATTATGAATACATGTCACATCGCAGCATTCAACTTCTGTCTTTCCCATATATTTCATCCTTTCAAACTACAGACTATCATGACCCGACTGTCATGTTTTTTGTAAGGCTTAAATCTTAAAAATTACAATTTTCAAAGCCAGACTATGCCTGTACAAATGCCTGTTTATATTAATTATGCCAAATGGAGAAAACTATTTCAACCATTTGGCATAATTTAACACTTTTGTAATGTAATGTTATGTTATCGTTATTTTGTTTTCACATGCATTGCGCGGATGGAATTCAATACACATAGCATTGCTACACCTGTATCAGCAAATACTGCAAGCCACATATTCGCAAATCCAAGAAAACCAAGAATCATAACAATTGCTTTGATCAGCAGCGCAAATACTACATTCTGAATTGCAATACTTCCTGTCTTCTTCGCAATCGCGATAGACTGTGGGATTGCTTCTACTGAAGAGTTCATAAATACCACATCGGCCGCCTCTATTGCGGCATCTGCTCCGCTTCCCATTGCTGCTCCCACATCTGCACCAGCCAGTACCGGTGCATCATTAATTCCGTCTCCAACGAACATGACAGCACCGTGATTCTTACGAACGTTCTTTAGATGCTCCAGTTTTTCCTGTGGAAGAAGCTGTGCATAAACTTCATCAATTCCTGTCTCTTTTGCAACTGCCTGCGCGCTGTTCTTCTCATCACCAGTTAACATAACTGTTGCAATTCCAAGAGCTTTCATCTTACTTACAGAAGCAGCCGCATCAGTCTTAATTTCATCTGCTACAATTACAAATCCTTCTAACACACCATCAACTGCCAGTAAGACTTCTGAGCCATAACCGCCTTTTTCGTATCCTGTCGTATCTACCTGATACATTTCCATCAGTGTATAATTTCCAAGGAGAACGATTCCTTCCGGGAATGTTGCACGGATACCTTTACCGGAAATCTCTTCCACTTCTTTCGGTCTTGTAAGCGTCAGATTCTGTCTTCTTGCTTCCTGAACAATGCTGACCGCAATTGGGTGTGTTGAACCAAGCTCACAGTCCGCCGCCATAGTCAGCACCTGTTTTTCTGTCAGTTTTCTTGTTGCCGTGACTTTCTGTACAGCAAAATTCCCCTTCGTGATGGTTCCTGTCTTATCCATAATGACTGCTTTAACATCTTTCAATGCCTCCATAGCCAAACCGCCTTTAAAGAGGATTCCTCTCTTAGATCCTGCTCCAATTCCCGAGAAAAAAGCCAATGGTACACTCAATACAAGTGCACACGGACAACTGATTACAAGAAATGTAATCGCTGTGTAAATCCAGTGGTTCCAGTCTCCCGTTACAATGGAAGGGATAATTGCAGTAAGAACTGCTGCCACAACAACAACTGGCGTATAAACTCTCGCAAATCTTGTGATAAAACGATCGATCTTCGGCTTACTTGCCGCTGCATTTTCCACCGAATCAAGAATCTTTGTGACCATGGATTCGCTCAGTGGTTTTGTAACCTCAGCCTTTAATACACCTTGTTCATTGATACAACCGGAAATCAGTTCGTCTCCCGGAACAACTCTTACCGGTACCGGCTCTCCTGTGACCGGTGAAGTGTCTACCCGGCTCTCACCCTCGATAACCTTTGCATCCAGTGGAATTCTGTCACCAGGACGGATCATAATAATATCTTTTACCCTTGCATCCTGTGATGGAATTTCTTTTACTTCGGAACCAACGACAAGATTAACAACTTCCGGGCGCATATCTACGGCATCCATAATCTGTCCACGGCTCTTTTCCACGGCAATATCTTCGAACAACTCTCCGATACGGTAGAACAGCATAACTCCGACTGCCTCTGCAAAATCACCAATCACAAACGCTGCAATTGTCGCAACTGCCATCAGAAAGTTTTCATCAAACAAATGTCCTCCCGCCATATTCTTCAGCGCTTTCATTACAATCTCAAGTCCAAGAAGTAAGTACGCAATAATGAAAATACATGCACTGATCATCGGATTCGGAAGTGTTTTTTCTGCGATAATACCTGCGGCAAAAAGAATCGCTCCAGCTCCGACAAGTACTATATCCTTTTTATTCTCTTCAAACGGGTTCTTCTTCTCTCTTTTGATCGGCTGATCATCCGGCATTGCAACAACCTGTACTTCTGACTCGATAGAGGAACAGATTTCCTGAATCTTGGAAATGAGATGCTCCTGATGATCTGATGCGACAACCAGTTTTTTTGTTGCATAAGTCAATGTTGCACCTTCAACTTCCGGTAACGCCTGAATCTTTCTCTCCATCTTAGCTGCACAGTTCGCACATCCAAGATTCTCCAAAATGTATGTCTTCTGCGCTACACCTGCCGGCATAACACAAGGCTCATGCTCCACTGCTTCATGATGATGTTCATGCTCTTCGTCATGGTGGTGATGATGTCCACAGCCACAGCCACATTCACACTTCTCATCGTGGTGGTGGTGCTCGTGCTCCTGCTTATGGTCATGATGGTGTTCATGCTCTTCGTCATGGTGGTGATGATGTCCACAACCACAGCCACATTCTTCCTCATGGTGATGATGATGCTCATGAGCTTCATGTTCATGATGGTGATGTTCACAGCCGCAACCACAGCCACATTCTTCCTCATGGTGATGTTCATTCTCTTCGTCATGGTGATGATGTCCACAGCCGCAACCACATTCACACGCTTCATCATGGTGATGGTGCTCGTGTAATTCTTTCTCCATATCTTTCATATATTTTATCCTCCTGCACGTCGCATTAACAATTGAGCATTTGTTCATATGTTTGTTTTAAATATATTCCTGATATGTCTATTTGTCAATAGTCTTCCTTTATTTTCTCTTAATTTTTCTCTTAATTATTACTAATCAATCTGCCAGTCGATTGGTTCCACACCGCCTGCTTCCAGGAATTTATTCGTCTTGCTAAATGGTTTACTTCCAAAGAAACCACGGTAAGCAGAAAGTGGACTTGGGTGTGGTGCTTTCAAAATCAGATGGTTCGGATTATTCAACATGCTGGCTTTTCTCTGTGCCGGAGCTCCCCAAAGAATAAATACAATCGGACGATTCTGGCTATTAAGTGCCATAATTGCTGCATCCGTGAACTCCTCCCAGCCAATGCCTCTGTGTGAATTCGCCTGATGTGCCCGTACAGTCAATACTGTGTTGAGCATCAGAACACCTTGCTCTGCCCATTTTGTCAGGCAGCCATGATTCGGGATGGTACAGCCCAGATCATCGTGAAGTTCTTTATAGATATTTACCAGTGATGGTGGAATATCCACACCTTTCTTTACAGAAAAACAGAGTCCATGAGCCTGTCCTACATTATGATATGGATCCTGTCCAAGAATCACAACCTTTACTTTATGTAATGGTGTCAAATGAAAGGCATTGAAAATGTCATCCGCCGGTGGAAATATCTGTCTTGTTCGATATTCTTCATTTACTGTCTCAAATAGTTTTTTATAATACGGCTTTTTAAATTCCCCCTGCAAAGCCTCAAGCCAGTCATTATTAATTGCTGCCATTTTCTTTTCTCCTTTTTACTTTCTAGATAGAGATATAGGTAATTGCAACTTTAAGTTACAATTACCCATACCTTTTATCTGTTATAATCGCACAGAAACACCTCTGCCACGAAGATATTCTTTTACTTCCTTAATCTCTAATTCTTTATAATGGAACAGAGATGCTGCCAATGCTGCATCTGCCTTTCCGTCTGTCAGCGCATCATAAAAATGTTCCAGATTGCCTGCACCGCCAGAGGCTATGACCGGAATATTAACTGCTTCTGCAACTGCACGAGTCAGTTCCAGGTCATACCCTGCCTTTGTTCCGTCACAATCCATACTGGTCAGGAGTATCTCTCCTGCTCCCAGTTTTTCCACCTTATGAGCCCACTCCAGTGCATCAATTCCTACATCAATCCTTCCACCATGTTTGTAAATGTTCCAACCACTGCCATCTGCACGTTTCTTTGCATCGATTGCTACAACCACACATTGGCTTCCAAACTTGTCTGCCGCATCCGAAATCAGATTCGGAGTATCAATGGCTGATGAATTTATCGAGATCTTATCTGCTCCTTCTCGCAACAGTGCCCGGAAATCGTCTACCGTACGGATTCCTCCACCAACAGTAAAGGGAATAAATACTGTCTCAGCTACTTTTCTGACCATATCTACAACTGTGTTTCTTCGATCGGATGAAGCTGTAATGTCCAAAAAAACAAGTTCATCCGCTCCTGCTTTATCATAAGCCTTAGCAATCTCCACTGGATCACCAGCATCCTTCAAATCTACAAAGTTCACACCTTTTACAACTCGTCCGTTATTTACATCCAGGCATGGGATGATTCTCTTTGTATGCATATACCGTTCCTCCTGTCTATAACTCAACAAAATTCTTCAAAATCTGTATTCCAACATCGCTGCTCTTTTCCGGATGGAACTGGCATGCAAATACATTTCCACTTTCTACAGATGCATGGATCAATGTGCTGTATTCTGTTGTGGCTGTTACAATACTCTCATCTTCTGCCTTCAGATAATAAGAATGCACAAAATATACATAAGAATCTTCCGGTATTCCTCGGAATAATCTGCCTTCATGCGGATACTTCAAAGAATTCCAGCCCATATGAGGAATCTTAAGTCCCGGCTGATCTGGAATTCGAAGAATCTCTCCTTTTAAAATGCCAAGTCCTTCTACTCCCGGTGTCTCGTCACTTCGTTCAAATAAAAGCTGAAGTCCCAGACAAATTCCAAGAAATGGAGTCCCTTTTTCCACGACTTCATGGATTACTTCTTCCAGACCATATTGTCTGATTTTGCTCATAGCATCTCCAAATGCTCCAACTCCCGGAAGAATTACTTTGTCTGCCTTTAAAATCGACTCTCTATCTCTTGTTACAACAACTTCCTGTCCTAAAAGGTGCATGGCCTTTTCCACGCTCTTTATATTCCCTGCATCGTAATCTATAATTGCTATCATGTGCTCGTGTCCCTTTCTTCTCATTCCTTTATGCCTGTTAACGCACATCTATCTCTTTTGTTGCGGTTTCTTCTATCGTACATCAAGTGTGAACCAGAATTCAACACCATTATCGTAATTTTTCACACCGTATTGCTGATGCATGGATTCCATAATAGCTTTTACAATAGAAAGTCCGATTCCATTGCCTCCATACTCGCGTGTATGAGCCTTGTCCACTTTGAAAAATTTATCCCAGATACGCGGAACATCTTCCTCCGGTATTGGCTTTCCGGTATTAAATACAGTCACTTTTGCAAGTCCGTCTTCCCGCAAAATCTTCACTTCAATAATCTTTTCTTCATTGACATGATTATAGGCATTACTTACATAATTACGCACGACCTGTTCAATCTTAAACTCATCCCCCCAGACGTAAACTGGATTTTCTTCCCTGAAAATAAGTTTAACATCCTTTTGCTGTGACAAAATGTCCATACTCTGAAGTACTCCGCCAATCAGTTCTGTCAGATTAAAACGCTCAAATTCTACTTTATCATTCCCGAACTCCAACTGATTCAGTGTCATCAGATTCTTGACCATCCGATTCATCTTACCTGCTTCGTCCATAATAACATCACAATAGAAGTCGCGGCTCTCCGGGTCATCATTAACTCCTTCTTTCAGTCCTTCTGCATATCCCTGGATCAGAGCAATCGGAGTTTTCAGCTCGTGAGATACATTTCCCATAAACTCCGTACGCATCTGCTCCATCTTCTCTTTCTGCTCAATATCCTGCTGCAGACTGTTATTTGCCTGCTTCAATTCAGAAATTGCCTTTTCCAGCTTCTTCGACATGCGGTTAAAATTGTCGCCTAGTTCACCAATCTCATTGTTACCACCGCTTGTATACTTCGCCTCAAAATCCAGATTTGCCATGTGGTCAGACAACTCTGCCAGTTCCTGGATCGGCTTTGTAATCCTTCTTGAGAAATACCATACAAGTCCAATGCAGATGATCAGTGTTCCCATACCTACATATATTAGGAAACGATTGGATAATGCAACACTTTCACGGATACTTTCTACAGGACTTCGAATGAGGAAATTCACATTATCGTCAAGTTGTCCCCACATCTCAATATATTCGCTCTGATTCCATGGATCCTGACTTCTCATCAACTGGTAATTGTCTGTACTATCCAACACCTTCCCACCTTTTTGTGCCTGGTTCAGAAGATATCCCGATAACTGTTGCTTAAGCATATTCGTATCATGCACATTTGTAATCAGTTTTTCATTATCCATATCCAACACAATATAAGAAATGTTATTCTTCTCACAGAGGACATGTAATTCATCTTGTACTTCATCATTACTGATGGTGCCCTTTTTTACAGCCTCCTGCAGTTCTTCATATACATGAATGAACTGCATTTCCTTGTCTCTTATATAATATGGCTCTAGGAACTTTACATTGACAATAAGCAAAATAGCAAGCAGACAGATGACCATGCCTGCAAAAACTGCAATCATCTGTCTTTTGATAGAATGTTTTCTTTTCTCTCTTTGCTTAAAATGCTTCATCTTAATTCACCTCGAATTTGTAGCCCATTCCCCAGATTGTCTTAATGTATTCACCCTTTTCTCCAAGCTTGCTGCGAAGCTTCTTAACATGAGTGTCGATAGTTCTTGCATCTCCAAAATAATCATAATTCCATACGTTATTCAATATCTTCTCCCTGGAAAGTGCAATTCCCTGATTCTCAAGAAAATAGGACAATAATTCAAATTCTTTATAACTAAGTTCCACATCTTTTCCGTCTACCTGCACCTGATGAGCAGCCTTATCTACAACGATACCACCTGCTTCCACATGTTCATCTGCGTCCAGTACATTCGAACGCCTCAGAAGAGCATTAACTCTCGCAACAAGAATCTTCGGACTAAATGGCTTAGAAATGTATTCGTCTACGCCAAGATTAAATCCCTGAAGTTCATCCCGCTCATCGCCGCGTGCCGTCAGCATAATAATCGGTACTTTAGAAGACTGACGAATCTCACGGCATGTCTGCCAGCCGTCCATCTTCGGCATCATGACATCTAATATGATCAGCGCAATATCTTTCTCTGCGTAAAAGGTTTCCATAGCCTCAAGACCGTCTCCTGCCTCCAACACCTGGTATCCTTCTCTTCCAAGGAAATCCTTCACAAGCTTACGCATTCTGCTCTCATCATCTACAACTAATATCTTGATCTTTTCCATATCACAAACCTCCCTGTACAGACTGTACATTCTGATTTCTTATTTCTTACGCTTAGACGCGAATAGCACATATTCCCCGTCATATTTTACAGTATAGCAGGAAAATATGTGCTATGTGTGAAAATTTTTTCAATAAAAATTTTGATTATCCCGAAAAACCCTTGAAATACAAGCACATTCGCAGGATTTCAGATTGATTTTACTACCAATTTACTACTTTTAACGGATTGCGCCTTGATATGCCGGAACATCTTGCGAGCATGAAACAACCCAATACAAACGCGACGCACTGGCGGCGCGGCACGTCGGCAATCACACAATTTCATATAGCACCGCACTGGCGGCGTTACCTTATCCCAACCGGGAAACAAGGAACGCCGCTATTTTTTTACCCTCATGTTACGCAGTAGGGGCAAAAAGAGTCTTGCTACACAAGGCTTTGCGGGTACGGTTTTCACAGGGTAAGGGATTGATACCTAAACCCTTAAAATCGCTGTTCTACCGCGTAACAAATATGCAGCAAAGGAGTTGATGAAGCTATGGCAGTTTTCCGCGTGGAGAGAAACACAGGATATACGGTTATGAGCAACCACCATTTACGCAACAAAGAACTTTCCCTAAAGGCAAAAGGGCTGTTATCGCAAATGCTGTCCTTGCCGGAGGATTGGGACTATACCCTTGCGGGACTGTCCTATATCAACCGGGAAAAAATCGACGCTATCCGCGAAGCTGTCCGGGAGCTTGAAAGAGCCGGATATATTCAGCGTTCAAGGGAGCGCGACGAGAAAGGACGCTTGCGGGGAACTGATTACATCATCTATGAGCAGCCGCCTAACTTGGATTTACCTACATTGGAAAATCCAACATTGGAAAATCCTACGCAGGAAAAACCTACGTTGGAAAATCCAATGCAATTAAATAAAGATATACAAAAGACTGACTTACCAAAAAAAGAAAAATCAAATACGGATTTATCAAGTAACCATTCCATTCCTATCCTTTCCCCTAACCCCTCTCCTTTGAGGGAAGAAACGGCAGAGCCGGAACGGAAAGGAACGGAAGCGGCAGACGCATACAGCGTGTATGAGGAAATCATCAAGGACAATATCGAGTATGAGCATTTTATCAAGCATACCAACATTGACAGGGAACGCTTGGACGAGATTGTGTCCCTTATCCTTGAAACTGTCTGCACCAAACGAAAGACAATCCGTATCGCCGGGGACGATTATCCGGCAGAGCTTGTGAAAGCAAAGTTTATGAAGCTGAACAGCAGCCACATTGAATTTGTCTTTGACTGCATGAAAGAGAACACCACGAAAATCCGCAACATCAAGCAATATCTGAAAGCGGTACTTTTCAACGCACCCAACACCATTGATAGCTATTACACCGCCCTTGTCAACCACGATATGTACGGCGGCTATTAAAA